>RCUO01000335.1_pt1 | contig 26129 bp, 28 predicted proteins | sample 2166161 | NCBI WGS metagenome assembly RCUO01 (sample SAMN09932617, study PRJNA488358) | compost metagenome | feature: garden; material: soil; isolation source: compost soil in cyclohexanecarbonitrile-enriched culture | place: Germany: Experimental Botanical Garden Goettingen | collected 2016-01-27
CTCACAGCCAAGATCATCACGGACACGGACATTCTCATGAACAGTATCATGATCATCAACATGGGCATCAGCAGGCGAAGCAGCATTCCTACGGACAAGGTTCTCATTCACATGACATTCATAACCAAGATAATGGCGCTCATGCCGCTGATAGCAACGTGAAAAATGAGCAGCGCCAAGACCCGCCTTGCGGTTGTGGAACCGCATAGGTGGAGCCAAGTGGAACCATGATCTTGGCACTTTGCGGTACCAGCGATGCCAGAGAGCTTGCGTCCCTGATCCAAAGTAACGGTATCCGCCTCTTGGCTTCGGTTGTTACCGATCAGGCGGCGGATAGCCTCCGGAAAGCGGAAATCCCCGTCCGCACAGGCCGGCTGGACCGGTACGGGATGGCAGAGCTTGTGCGGGGGGAGAAGATTAGAGCCATTGTGGACGCGAGCCACCCCTTTGCGGAAGAGGCGCACAGGAATGCCATGATGGCGGCTGAGGCTACCGGTATTCCCTATATCCGGTATGAACGAGTTTCGCGGGTATATGACTGCGATCCAAAGCTGACGATTGTCTCCTCTTATGAAGAGGCGGCGGCGGAAGCGAAGAGGCGCAAAGGCTCCGTTATGCTGACGACTGGAAGCAAGACGCTTCATCTGTTCACCAGGGAACTGCTAGGCGATCCCGGAATTCGCTTGACGGTCCGAACGCTGCCGAGACGAGACTGCATTGAAAAGGCCGAGGAGTTGGGCATCGAGCAGCGGAATGTGATTGCAATGCAAGGACCGTTCTCACAAGAGCTGAATGAGGTGCTATACCGGCAGTATGGTACGACCGTGATGATTACGAAAGAGAGCGGCGTCCCCGGATCGGTCGATGAGAAGGTGGATGCCGCACTACAGCTTGGAATTCATGTAATTATGATTTCGAGGCCGAACATTGATTTCGGAACGGTGTTCACGAATTTCGAAGATGTCATCCGCGAGCTGAACGCTGTGATTCAACAAAAGAAGGGATAAGGAGGGCGCAGCTTGGATTTCAGGACGGAATTTCAGCCCCAGACGATTCAGCCTCAGGAGATTGAAAGGGAAAGCTTCAAGATGATTGCGGAGGAACTAGGAGAGCATCCCTTCACCTCCGAACAGTATCCGGTAGTTCGCCGGATCATCCATGCGACAGCAGACTTCGATTTGGGGAGAAGTATAGTATTTCATCCCGAAGCGATTGCAGCGGGAGTCAAGGCGATCCGCGCAGGAAGAAGCATTATAGCCGACGTGCAAATGGTTAAGGCCGGAATCAGCAAGCCTCGAATCGAGAAGTATGGAGGGTGCATCAGCGTCTATATTTCGGATTCGGATGTCGCTGCGGAAGCGCAGCGTCTCAACACAACCCGCGCGATTATGGCTATCCGGAAGGCAGCGCGCGAAACAGATGACGGGATCTATGTCATAGGCAACGCGCCGACCGCGCTGCTGGAACTGATCCGGCTCGTCAGAAGCGGAGAAGCGAAGCCCAGCCTCATTATCGGCATGCCGGTCGGTTTCGTGTCCGCAGCGGAATCGAAGGACGAGCTCCGCAGACTCGATATTCCGTATATTACGAATCTCGGCCGCAAAGGCGGCAGCACGGTTGTTGCCGCCGCATTTAACGCGCTCGCCATCATGGCGGAGCAGACGTAAATTCGGGGAAGGGATTTCATGAGCGAGGGTATAGAACAACAGGATAGTAAAGAACAACAGGATAGTAAAGAACAGCTGGATAGTAAGGAACAGCCGGATAGCCTGATGGGAAAGCCGATGCGCCATGGCTTCACAACCGGCTCCTGCGCGGCAGCCGCCGCCAAAGCGGCAGTTTTGTCGCTGATTACCGGTACACCCGCAAAGCAATCAACGGTCTGGATTCCCGCAGGCTTCTTCCAAACGTTCGACATTGCCGAGAGCGAGTGCGACCTGGACGTCGCCAGATGCGCCGTGATCAAGGATGCAGGTGATGATCCCGACGCCACGCACGGAGCGAAGGTCGCTGCAACAGCGAAATGGGTGGAAGGAACGGGGCTGGAACTGGACGGCGGGCCTGGAGTCGGGCGGGTGACGAAGCCGGGACTTCCCGTTCCGGTGGGTGAAGCGGCGATCAATCCGGTTCCCCGGCGGATGATCCGGAGGGAAGTGCAGGAGATTCTGGACGAATACGGCACGCTCCGCAGGGTCAGGGTTGTGATCTCCGTACCTGGGGGTGAAGAGATCGCCAGGAAGACGCTCAACAACCGATTGGGCATCGTTGGAGGAATCTCGATTCTGGGCACGAGAGGGACGGTGGTTCCATTTTCAACCGCCGCGTACAAGGCCAGTATCGTTCAAGCCCTCCGGGTAGCTCGCGCCGCCGGACAGAATCATGTCATCCTGACTACGGGAGGCAGCAGCGAGAAGTACGCGATGGGTCTGAATCCGCAGCTTCCGGAAGAGTCCTTTATCCAGATGGGGAACTTCGCCGGGTTCACATTAGCAGCGGCCAAGCGTCTAGGGATGACACGCATCAGCCTGGTCGGGATGATCGGCAAATTCTCGAAGCTGGCTCAGGGAGCTATGCTGATCCACTCCCGCAATGCCGACGTCGACTTCGGATTTCTCGCTGCAGTAGCCGAGAAGTCGGGGGCAGCGGAAGAGCTGGTTGAAGCGATCAAGGGATGCAACACCGCCGCGCAGGCAGCTGAGCTTGTTTCGGAAACGGGGCTTCCCGGTTTTTTTGACAAATTGAGTGAATACGCCTGTCAACACTGCCTTCGGCATGTCGGCGGGGGACTGACGGTGGAGATCGTCATTCTAACGATGAAGGGCGAGGTATTGGGAAGGAAGGAATTCGATGGGGAAGCGCATTAAGATTATCGGCATCGGTGATGAAGGTCCGTCAGGGCTTCCGGCATCAGTACTGGAATTGATTGACAAGGTGGAGATTTTGGCCGGAGGTGCGCGCCATCTCTCCATGTTCTCCGGGCATTCGGGAGAAAAGCTGGAATTCAGTACGGGCTTAAGCGGTATGGTCGAGCGGCTTGGCCATCTGCGGCTGGAGAAAGAGGTTGTAGTGCTGGCCTCGGGTGATCCGCTGTTTTACGGCATTGCCGGTTACATGGTGGAAAAGCTGGGGTTCGACTCGGTGGACGTATACCCCCATGTAAGCTCCATTCAGCTGGCTTTCGCCAAAATGGGGGAGAGCTGGCAGGATGCTCTGCTGGAGAGCGTTCACGGCCGTTCACTGCAAGGTCTTGCGCAGCGGATCACGGGACGGGAGAAAATTGCCCTGCTGACAGATCCGAAGAACTCCCCTGCTGCCATCGCCCGATATTTGCTTGAATTCGGGATGATCGAATATGAAGCATTCGTCGCGGAGAATCTCGGTGGAGACCGGGAAACTTGCCGTCTCTGGAACTTGGAGGAGCTGGCTGAGGCCGATTGTTCGCCTTTGTCAGTGGTCATTCTGCGCCGCCGGGCGGAGGCAAAGGTTCCACGTTTTGGGCTTGGAATCGAGGATGAAGAGTTTCATCAACGGCGGCCCGATCAAGGACTCCTTACGAAGAGGGAAATCCGGCTTGTCAGCTTGTCCGAGCTGAAGCTCAGAGAGAACAGCATCGTCTGGGATATCGGAGCGGGCTCAGGCTCGGTCGCTGTCGAATGTGCCTTAACTGCGCGGAACGGTCAGGTGTTCGCCATTGAGAAGAATAAGGACGAGCTTGAGAATATGAAGCGAAATCGCGTTAAATTCCGCGCCGATTTCACCGCGATCCACGCGAAAGCGCCGGAGGGGCTTGAAACACTGCACGAACCCGACGCAGTGTTCATCGGCGGCAGCGGTGGAGAGCTGAGCAAGCTGCTTCAAATCAGCTGCTCCCGTCTGAGAGCGGAGGGGCGGATTGTGGTGAACGCAGCCACGATCGAGACGCTGTATGAGACCCGGCAGGCGTTGGCCGATCAAGGGTTCGACTCCCGGGTTACGCTTATGCATGTATCGCGGAGCGCGCCGATTTTGGACAAAACCCGGTTTGTCGGCCTGAATCCGATCTATATCATTACCGGATTCAGGCCGCCGGGCCAGTATTAAGAGGAGGAACAGGCAATCATGAGCAAGACGACGGTGCCAAGCGGCATCTTGTACGGAATTGGCGTTGGCCCCGGAGATCCGGAGCTTGTTACGCTGAAGGCGCTGAGGCTGATGAAAGAATGCCCCGTCATCGCCTTCCCGAAGAAGCGGATGGGCGGCGCTTCCTATGCGCTGGAGATCGTGGAACTGTATATCGACACTGCGGAGAAACATATGCTCGGGCTTGTCTTCCCGATGACACGGGATCAGGAGACGCTCGAACGGGAATGGAACGCGACGATTGCCCTCTGCTATGAGCAGCTGAAGCAAGGCCGTGATATCGCTTTTGTCACGGAGGGCGATCCCAATCTGTACAGCACCTTCATTCATCTTGCACGTCTGATGCGGGAGCGGCATCCCGAAATTCAGGTGCTGTCCGTTCCGGGTGTAACCTCCGCCCTTGGCGCGGCCGCGCGGCTCGGAATACCGCTGGCGGACGGCAACGACCAGGTCGCAATCATCCCGGCGACCCTTGACCGCGCGGCCATGAGGAAGGCGATTGAGGAACACGATGCAGTAGTCTTCCTGAAGGTAGCCAAAGCACTCGATCTGATCATTGAGGTGCTGGAGGAAATGAACCTCGCAGACAAGGCGTCAGTCGTGATGAAGGCGACTTCGCCCGGCGAAATGATCTGGCGTGACGTGCGGGAACTGAAGGGCCGCGAGCTGGAATACTTGACGCTGATGGCGGTGAGAAAATAATGAAGCTCGAACCAAAGGTTTATCTCGTCGGTGCAGGCCCTGGCGATCCGGATCTGATCACCGTCAAAGGGCTGCGGATTCTGACGCATGCTGATCTGGTCTTGTACACCGATTCGCTTGTCAGCGAAGAGCTGATCGCCAGCGCGGCCGAACATGCCACGGTGCTGCGCAGCTCGGGCATGAATCTGGAAGAATTGGCTGACACAATGGCCGAAGCCGTCCGCGCCGGAAAGAGCGTAGCCCGAATCCACACCGGCGACCCTTCTCTCTACGGCGCCATCCTCGAACAGATGGCGCTGCTGCGCCAGCGCGGCATCGCATACGAGATCATCCCGGGCGTCAGCTCCGTCTTCGCTTCGGCGGCCGCGCTTGGCGCTGAGCTGACGGTTCCTGATTTGACCCAGACGGTGATCCTGACCAGGGCAGAAGGGCGAACGCCCGTCCCGGAACGGGAGCAGCTGCGCAGCCTTGCCGCCCATCATTGCACGGTCGCGCTGTTCTTGAGCGCCGGTCTGGCCGAAGGAGCCGTCTCGTCCTTCCTGGAAGCAGGCTGGTCGGAGGATACTCCGGTTGCCGTCGTACAGAGGGCGACCTGGCCGGATCAAATCATCGTACGGACAACGCTAAGACATCTCGTCCGCGATATCCGGAATGCCAAGATCGACAGACATGCGATGATCCTCGCGGGTTGGGCGCTCGATCCGGACATCGGCGAGGGCGGTCTTCACCGCTCGAAACTGTATGACCGTTCCTTCACCCACGGTTATCGCCAAGGACTTCCAGAGCATGAATAAACGCTATGCCGCAGTCGCAATTACTAGACACGGAACGGAGACGGCCCGCAGGCTTGCGGAAGCCTTAAGGGATACAGATGTGTTTGTTCCCGGCAAATTCGCTCGCGGAGACGAAGCGCCGCTTGGCATCACGCTGTTCGAAGGACCGGTCAAGCCGCTGCTGTCCGAATTATTCAGTTCTTACAAAGGTCTGATTCTGTTCTTCTCCCTAGGAGCCGCTGTGCGGATGATTGCCCCGATGCTGGTGGACAAAACACAAGATCCTGCGGTCGTCGTGGCAGATGAGCTCGGTGTGCATGTCATCAGTGTGCTGTCGGGTCATCTGGGCGGAGGGAATGAGCTTACGCTGAAGGTGGCGGAGGCGCTTGGCGCCCATCCGGTGATCACAACGGCTTCCGATGTACAGGGTACGATTGCTGTCGACTTATTCGGCCGCCGCTTCGGCTGGGAAATCGAGAATTTCGGAAAGGCGACAGCTGTGAGCGCGTCAGTAGTCAATGGTAAGCGGATCGCCGTGATTCAGGAAGCAGGCGAGCCTTCATGGTGGGAACGGGATCGGCCGCTTCCGGCGAATATCGCATCATATCGCAGCGCACCGGAAGCGCTAGAGACCGGCTTCGATGCAGCGCTCGTTGTAACGGACCGGCTGCTGGAGACTGCAGAAGAGAGGGCGCTGCTGGGCAACGGGATACTGTACCGGCCAAAGTCGCTGGTCCTTGGAATCGGCTGCAACCGGGGGACCTCCGCCGAGGAGATCGAGCAGGCAGTGCTAAACTCGCTTGCTGATCTTCGGCTGTCTGTGAGGAGCGTTCGGGGTGTCGCCACGATCGATCTGAAGAAGGATGAACAAGGGCTGCTGGACGTCTGCCGAAAATATGGCTGGAGACTGGATTTCTACACGCCAGAAGAGTTGAACGAAATTCCACAGCGGCATCCCTCCGAGACGGTGTACCGGCATACCGGGGCATATGGAGTCAGCGAGCCCGCCGCGCTTCGCGCATCCGGAGCAAGTGCATGGCTACTGGAGAAAACAAAGATGGGTAATGTCACACTGTCCATTGCTCGAATTCCTTTTAGCGCCTCTCAATCTTTATCGGGGCAGCCTAGCGAAGAGGAAGGAGGGGGACGGTCATGATCGAGAAGCGAAGCCGGATTGTCATTGCGGGCACAGGTAGTGGTGTGGGCAAGACGACGGTAACTATCGGGCTAATGGCGGCATTGAGACGCCGGGGGCTTCAGGTGCAGGGCTTCAAATGCGGTCCGGACTATATTGACCCGACCTACCACACTGCTGTAACGGGCAGGGAATCAAGGAACCTCGATACGTGGATGCTGCCCCTTGAGACAAATCGTGAAATTTTTCTCAGAGCGTCTCGCGATGCAGATATATCGGTCATTGAGGGAGTCATGGGGCTTTATGACGGAAAAGATCCCTTGTCCAACACAGGTTCGACAGCAGAATTGGCTGCGCTGCTTGCCAGCCCCGTGATCCTTGTCGTCAACGTGCAGAGTCTGGCCCGCAGTGCAGCGGCTGTTGTGATGGGGTACCAAAAGCTGGACGAGAGCATCCGGATCGCCGGGGTGATTGTTAACAAATGCGGAAGCTCTCGGCATTACGAGATCGTCAAGACCGCGATTGAACGGGAATGCGGCATACCGGTTGTCGGGTGGCTCAGGAGAGAATCCGTGCCCGGAATCCCGGAGCGCCACCTCGGCCTCATCCCGGCCATTGAGCGGGGCGAGCTATCCGGTCTGTTCAGCGGAACGGCCGATCTGGTGGAAGCGGGTGTTGACCTTGACGCGTTGCTGGCAATTGCGGAAGAAGCGCCGGAGCTTGAGTGGCCGAGACAGCGGCTGTTCGGCGATCCTGCCGGAGCGACACTTGAGCCGGTGCCTGCCGCCAGCTCAGGGGATGCCGGGGTGATGGGCACTGGCGATACGGCGAATGGGACCAACGTCAGCTGGCTCACTGCTTCTGCTTCCGGCTCCAGTCTTGCGGAGGCATCTCTTGCTCTTCAGCCAGACGGAGTTGGAGCGCCAAGCCGGGAATCTGACACCTGCATCGTGTCCGGGGCGGGTGCGTGCGTCAGGCCTGTGATCGCTGTCGCCAAGGATGCGGCGTTTCATTTCTACTACAAGGAAAATCTGGAGCTGTTGGAGCAGTTTGGCGCCAAGCTGCTGCTCTTCAGTCCGCTGGCAGGAGATGATTTGCCGGAGGAAGCCGACGGCTTATACCTTGGTGGCGGCTTCCCCGAAGAGTATGCCGCCAGTCTGGCCGCCAATGCAGCGCTGAAGCGAACGCTGCATACGCGGGTTCAGGGAGGCATGCCCCTGTTCGCTGAGTGCGGAGGATACATGTTTTTGTCCCGCTCGATTATGGACCGTGCCGGAACACTCCACGATATGGCGGGATTGATCCCCGTTGACATCGCCATGCAGGACCGGCCCGCTGCGCTTGGGTACCGCGAAGCAAAGGCCACCGGAGATTGCCTGCTCCTGAACGCGGGCGAGACCATTCGCGGACATGAGTTTCATTATTCCCGGGTAGTTTCAGACATGTCGGGAATGACGGAATTGAAGGGAATGCCGGAGCCTTATCCATTCGCATTCGAAACGACTGGCTCGCGCGGAACGGGGCATGAGGGCTATCGCTCGGGCAATGTGCTCGCCGGGTATACACATGTCCACTTCGCTTCGAACCCCGCAGCCGCTGAGCGCTTTGTGAAGCACTGCCTCGAATACAGCCGGAGGAGGGACTAGCCAATGGAACAGACTGATCCAGAAAGTGATCGAAAGGGCTATACCTTGGTCTATACCGGCGAAGGCAAAGGCAAGACTACGGCCGCTATCGGCCTTGCTGTCCGGGCTGCCGGGCAGGGGTATAAAGTGCTCATCCTGCAGTTTATCAAATCATCCGGAAGGATCTGCGGCGAGCATATTGCGCTTCAGAAGCTCGGAGTGGACATCCGGCCGCTTGGCGCCGGCTTTACGTGGACCGGATCGCCGGAAATTCATCGTACCGCGTTGAAAGAAGCCTGGATGACGGCCCGGGATGAGGTGATGGGAGGCGCCTGGGATGTGATTGTGCTGGACGAGATCAACAACGCGCTGGCCATCAGCCGCTTCCCGGTTGACGATGTTCTGCCGCTCGCCGGGGTGCTGGAATTGATCACCAATAAGCCAAGTCATGTGCATCTAGTGCTAACTGGACGCGAGGCCAGGCCGGAAGTGATGGATGCTGCCGATCTGGTGACCTTGATGCAGCCATTGAAGCATTATTACGCGGAGGGTGTTCCCGCCATTCGCGGGATCGAGTTTTGAAGATCAGCCCGAGTCTTAAAGGAGGAATAATGGCCCGTGACGGAGCCTGTGAATAAGAAAATGATTCTGGCCACCGGCGGTGCGCGGAGCGGCAAAAGCCGGTTCGCCGAGCAATATGCCGGCGAGCTGGACAGCGCATCGGATGGCTCTGCCATCTATATCGCCACAGCCCAGCTGTGGGATCAAGAGATGCGCGAACGGGCGGAGCTTCACCGCAGGCGGCGTCCACCACAGTGGCTGACAATCGAAGAGCCATACGCACTTGAGAATGAGATCCGGCGGTTGTCCATGTCGACTGAGGCGGTATCCGTTGTCCTGATCGACTGCTTGACGTTATGGCTCTCGAACCTTCTGCTTAAGCCAGATGAGACGGGAGAAGAGCTCTGGGAGAGCCATGATCATCGTGAAGGTATTTTGCGGCGGGTTGAGGAGCTGGCCCTTCTGTTGAAGCAGGCGCCATTCTCGTCTGTTGTCGTCACGAATGAAGTCGGTGATTCACTGGTTCCCGACTATCCGCTGGGCAGAGTGTTCCGCGATCTCGCCGGGCAGTCCAACCAGCTTCTGGCGGAACAGGCCGACGAAGTGTTTCTTGTCGTATGCGGAATGCCCGTCAACCTGCGCGAAGCGGCCTGGCGGCCCGCTGGAGGGAGCCGATGAGCTTGCAGGGAACCTTATACGTCCTGGCAGCCGTCGGTGTGGATTGCGTGATCGGTGATCCGCGAGGCATCCCGCATCCGGTTGTCGGAATCGGGAAGCTGATCTCGCGATTGGAGTCGTTCCTGCGGAAATGGGGAACAGGACGGGCCAAAGAGCGAGCACAAGGTGTGCTGCTTGCGATCTTAGTACCATCCGCTATGTATGGAGCCGCCTGGCTCGCTTTGTGGTTATGCGGTCTCCTTCATCCCGCAATCCGTTCTCTGGCTTCGGTGTGGCTGATCTCCACTACGATTGCAATCAAGGGCTTGGGTGATGCAGCCATGAAGGTGTTCTATCCCTTGAAGGCCGGTAATCTGGCGAGCGCCAGAGCTTCCGTCGGCCTCATCGTCGGCAGGGACACGAAGAACTTGACGGAGAAAGAAATCACTAGAGCTGCCGTCGAGACCGTGGCTGAGAATATCGTCGATGCCGTAGTATCGCCGCTCTTCTATGCGCTTATTGGAGGGGCTCCGCTTGCTCTGCTGTACCGTGCCGTCAACACACTTGATTCCATGGTCGGCTACAAGAATGACAAATATCGCTATTTCGGCTGGGCTTCCGCCCGGCTTGACGATGTCCTTAATTATATTCCGGCCAGAATAACAGGGCTGCTGCTGTATCTCTGCGCTCTGACTGCCCGAGGACTCGATGCGGGGAATGCCTGGCGGGTCATGCGCCGGGATGCTTCCAAGCACCCAAGCCCGAACAGCGGCATTCCGGAAGCGGCGGTTGCCGGAATGCTGGGGGTTCAGCTTGGCGGGCTCAACAGCTACGGCGGGGTCTTGTCTGAACGTGCCCGGATGGGAACCGCAAGCAAAGAGCTGGCCGCCGAGGATATTCGGAAGGCGGTCAAGATTCTGAGACGGACTGCAGGGATTCTCGCGCTGCTGCTGGTGCTAGGACAGCTTGCAGCATGGCTGCTAACGGCGAAAATCGGAATGTAATGGAGATGCGTGAAATGAGACGATGGCTCGTTGCTTTGATTGTGGCGCTTCAATTTCTCACCCGGCTTCCGATACCAGTCCGGGTGGACTATGACAAGCGCTACGTAAGCCGAAGCTTGCTGTTCTACCCGCTAGCCGGGGTTGTAATCGGAGCGATTCTATGCCTGGCGCAGACTCTGCTTCCGTCCGGAAGCGCGCCGCTGACTGCTGGTGTGCTGCTGCTATTATGGGCGATGCTGACCGGCGGGCTGCATCTGGACGGCTTGATGGACACCGCCGACGGAATCGGCAGCCACCGGCCGAGAGAGCAAATGCTGGAGATTATGAAGGACAGCCGTGTCGGCGCGATGGGAGTGCTTGCCGCAATCTTCATACTGCTGCTCAAGTGGGCTTCCTTATGGACCCTACTTGAGAGAATCGATCACAAAGCCCTCCCTGCAAGCGCCATGATGGGCTTGCTGCTGACCATTCCGGCGGTAAGCCGGTGGCTGATGGCCGCCGCCATTATCCGGCGTCCTTACCTTAGAGGGAATCAAGGCATGGGAGCCTTGTTCCGGGAAGCGCGCGGTCGTTACCTGTGGGGAGCGCTGATTCTGCTGCTTATTCCGCTGCTTCTGTGGCGCTCGGCAGACTGGTTCTGGCTCTCCGGTGTCCAGATTGTATCCGGCTGGCTATGCACAATTTATTTTGTCAGGAAGCTTGGCGGTCTGACCGGCGATACATACGGAGCATTGAACGAGCTGGTTGAAACCGCTGGCCTTCTGACCGCTGCCTACATGCTGTTATAAAACGTCAGGAGTTGATGCAAATGCTGGAACGAAACGGCCATGGCGGAGACTTGGCAACAGCGGAGGAACTGTACGGTGTACCGGCTCGTCAAATGCTGGACTACAGCGCGAATATTAATCCGCTTGGGCCTCCCCCGGGTCTCAGCGATATCCTCGCCAGGGAATGGGTCAGTCTGACCCACTATCCCGACCCCGAATCCAGAGAGCTGAGAAGAGCCATTGCACAAAAGTATGATGTCGATTTCTCCTCGATTGTGACCGGCAATGGTGCGGCTGAGCTGATCGATCTGATCGCTCGGGTGCTTAGACCTGCCAAAGCAGCAGTGATCGAGCCTGCATTCAGGGAATACGCAGAGGCTGCGATCAAGGCCGGGGCAGATATTTTGCCCGTATCGGCTTCTCCGGAGAACGGTTTTTCGGTGCCAGAGGAAGAGCTGCTGGATGCATGCCGGGAGGCGGATCTGATGTTCATCGGACAGCCGAATAATCCTACTGGGCATTGGTTCTCCAGGAAGACGCTTGGTCGCTTGATGGACACGGCACAGCGTTATTCTACTGTGATTGTGGCGGATGAAGCGTTTCTCGATTTTTTTGAAAACGAACAAGATCTGACACTCCTTCGGGAAGCTGCGAATTCGAAGCATCTCATCGTCACCCGCTCCATGACAAAATTCTACGCAATTCCGGGACTGCGCCTTGGCTACGCCGTCACGCACCCGGATTTGGTCAAGACTCTCAAGGAAATGCAGGTGCCGTGGAGCGTCAACCACCTGGCGCAGGCAGCGGGAGTATTCTGTCTGGCGCAATCCAGTTATGAAACGCAGACGAGGCAGCTCATCGCACAGGAGCGGTCATGGCTTGCGCATGAGCTGCGGGAGATGGACTGCCTGCCGTTCCCAGGCCAAGCCAATTTCATGCTTGTTCGCCTGGGCGTGGACGCTCCGGACGCTGCAATCGTGCAGCGTATACTCGGGCTTCAGGGCATACTGGTGCGCCGCTGTTCCGGTTTCAAGGGGCTGGACGACCGCTATTTCCGGATTGCCGTCCGCACGCGTCCGGAGAATGAGCGGCTTGTCTCCGCGCTTCGGCTTGCGCTTATGGGCGGGCGGGAAGCCGGATGATGAGCCAGGATTTTTCCCTGACGAAAGTAGTTGCTCCCTTGAAGAAGATCATACTGGCGAGACATGGCATTACAGATTGGAACAGCCGGCGGCGATATCTCGGCTCGTCCGACATCCCGTTAAACGAGCAGGGACGAAAGCAGGCAGAGGAGCTTGGCGAAGCGATGGCGCAGTATGGACTGGAAGCCGTCTTTTGCAGTGATTTAAGACGGGCTTCCCACACCGCTCTGGAGGTACAGCAGGCTGTTAAAGAGACCGAAGGGATAAATCTTCCGCTGATTCCCGATGCAAGGCTCCGCGAGATCGGCTTCGGCTCGATCGAAGGCTGGACTTACGAGGAAGCAATGAAGAGCTATCCGGATGAGGTGACCCGCTGGTACGAGAATCCGGACCATATTCCGCCTCCCGGCGGCGCAGAGACGCTAGCTATGCTGCGAGACAGGGTCTCAAGATTCATGCAAGAGCTAAGCGGGAAGCCATACAGCAGTGTTCTGGTCGTGACCCACGGCGGGGTTATCAATGCATGGCTGGAGCAGATCGGCGCCAAGTCCTTCTGGGATACACCGCTGGGACATGGAGAGTGGATTGAATGCGTTAAGGCATCAGAGGATTGGGAGGTGAAGAAACCTGAGTAAAGCTAGAACGATTATGTTTCAAGGTACGGCGTCCGATGTCGGAAAAAGTGTGCTGACAACGGCGTTCTGCCGGATTTTGGTGCAGGATGGCTTCAGTACAGCCCCATATAAATCGCAGAACATGGCGCTCAACTCTTACGTTACGCTGTGCGGCAAGGAAATTGGCCGGGCGCAGGGCGTTCAGGCAGAGGCCTGCGGCATTGCAGCAACAACCGATATGAATCCCATTCTGATCAAGCCGACAAGGGATATGTCTGCCCAGGTGGTTGTACATGGCAGGCCGCATGCCGAGATGAGCGCCTGGCGGTACCGGGAAGAGTATTTGCCTGTCGCAGAGACGATTGTACGGGATGCGCTTGAGCGTCTGAGGTCGGAATATGACATCGTCGTGATCGAGGGGGCGGGCAGCCCGGCCGAGATTAATCTCAAGGACCGGGATATCGTCAATATGCGGCTTGCCGAATGGGCAGATGCACCGGTCATTCTGGTCGCGGACATTGACAGGGGCGGCGTATTCGCCTCCATCGTCGGTACGCTGGAGCTGCTGGAGGAGCATGAGCGCAGCCGGATTAAAGGCTTCATCATCAACAAATTCCGCGGCGATCTCGCGATTCTGCAGCCCGGACTGGATTGGCTGGAGCACCGCACAGGCCTTCCCGTTCTCGGCGTCATTCCTTATCTTCATGAGATCGGAATCGAGGCGGAGGATTCGGTTGTACTGGAGCGCAAGGCGAATCCCGATAAATCCGATGCCGAGCTGGATGTCGCGGTCATCCGGCTTCCCCGGATTTCGAACTTCACAGATACGGACCCGCTTCTCTCCGAACCGGATGTCAATGTCCGGTATGTGGAGAAGCCTGATGAGCTGGGAAATCCCGATGTTATTCTCATTCCCGGTACGAAGAATACGCTGTCCGATCTGAGGGCGATGCGGGAAAGCGGCCTGGAAGAAGCGATCTGTGCTCGGGTGCTTCAAGGCGTTCGTCTTGTGGGGCTATGCGGCGGCTATCAAATGCTGGGCGAGAAATTGAGCGATCCCGATCATGTTGAGTCGGAAGAAGGAGAAACCTTGGGCCTTGGGTACTTGCCGATGGAAACTGTCTTCTATTCCGACAAACGGACAGAGCGGGTACGGGGCATTGTAGCATGTTCCCATCCCGATTGGTCGGAGCATGAGGGAATGCCGGTTGAAGGCTATGAAATTCACATGGGGCGAACGACAGTGCGGGAAGGCGCGAAGTCACTCTTTGATTTCTCCGGACAGCAGGAAGGCGTTATCTCCGCTGACGGCCGGATCTGGGGCACGTATGTTCACGGTATTTTCGAGAACGATGCATTTCGCAGAAGCTGGCTCAATCGGATTCGCCGGGACAAAGGGCTGCCGACGATCGAACACGGCATCTGCTTCCGGCATCGCAAGAAGGCTGCATTCGACCGGTTAGCCGCCCATGTCAGAAGACATGTGGACATGAATGAAGTCTATCGAATAGCCGGTCTGCACACTGATAGACCTGAACCACCGAAATAAGTCGCTGATATATGCAAACCGGCGACAGGAGGGGAGATAGAAATGTCGACCGTTTCACTATTGCTGTTTGTCTTTGTTCTGGGCTTGAGGCATGGACTGGATGCCGATCATATTGCTTTTATCGACGGTCAGACGCGGTACAATGAACGGCTGGGAAGCCCGATCGCGCGTTGGGTAGGCAGTCTGTTCTCACTCGGGCATGGAGGAATGGTCGCTATTATGGGCATTGCTCTGAACCGGATCGCCCGAACCTGGACGATTCCGAAAGGCTTTGATACATTTGCGGGCTGGGTCTCGATCGCAGCGCTTTTTATTATAGGAACGCTGAACTTATCTCAACTGCTGCGATCCTCCGGTCAGCGCCGGGATTTTGAGTTGAAAGGGCTCAAGGGTGCCATCTTCGGAAAAATATCCGGCGGAACCACGAACCCGCTGATGATCATTCTGGTGGGTGCCCTCTTTGCGCTGGCAGCCGAAACAATCAGCCAGACTTCTGTGTGGGCACTTGCCGCAAGCACTCAGTCCGCCTATTTGCCGATTGTGCTGGGAGTCGTCTTCATGCTTGGCATGATGATCACCGACACCCTTGGAGGTCTGATTACATTCCGTATGATCCGTCACACGGAGAGAGCAGGCGAATCCTCGCTGCGCGCCATCGGCTGGCTGATTGTCCTGCTCGCTTACGGCGTGTCGTTCTATCAAGCCTACACCTTCTTTAATCCGGAAGTGGAAATGAATGCAGAAGCGGCTGGCATCGCCATATTCGCAACGGTGCTGATATGCTCGCTGTTCCTCATTCTCCGCTCCAGACGCCGGACGCGCTCCTTGATGTAAATCTTCTTAAGAACCTGGTGACTGTGTGAATACCGGTCTGCCGGGTTCTTTTTGCAAATCAATTGAACAGCTTCTCCAGTTCTCTCTACAATCCGCATTCATCTTTGATAGGGCGGCAGCAGCGGCCCGTTTTGGCCATAGCCTCATTCATGAGCTGAATCGAACGCAGGACCATGTCTTTCTCAAAATCGCTCATATACGAGAAGACCTCATCCAGATAGTCATTCATCTGCCGGTCGATCGCAGCTGCCGCATATTTCCCCTGATCGGTTAAACTAAGCGTATACACCCGCCGGTCGGACGGGTCCGGGGTTTTATTGACGAGGCCCATTTTCACAAGCGACTGAACTTGCCGGCTAAACGTAGTGATGTCTGTCCCGAGCGTCTCGGCAATTCGCTGCATCGAAGGACTTTGCTGACGATCGACCTCGTACAGGATGTGACTTTGAACGGGAGAGATGTCACTGCCGCCGATTGTACAGCATTTCTTATTCAGCAGCCCAAAGCGTCTTGTCATGATTTGAAAAAGCTCGCGGGCATTTTCCATTGTGAATTCACCTCTCCTTATTTTATAATCCAATTAATTGCATAATGCAATTATAGCAAGCAAGACAGCGCGGAGGATACGATAATGAACAAAACCGAACGGCAGCTTGCCATAACGCTTGAGCTGCAGCGCAGCAGGATGGTTCGGGCGGAGGATTTGGCTGCTCAATTCGAGACGAGCGTGCGGACGATCTACCGTGATATTCAAGCATTGAGCGAAGCGGGGGTTCCCATTATCGGAGCTCCCGGACAGGGATACACGCTAATGGAAGGATACTTCCTGCCGCCGGTCGGCTTTACGGCAGAAGAAGCCGTAGCCCTGCTGCTGGGGACGGATTTCATCGGGCAGAAGCTGGATGCCGAATATGGCAATGTGGCCAAGGCAGCCCGGCGCAAAATCGAAGCGATTCTGCCTGAGCCGGTGCGCGCCGAGTCGCAGCGCGTTCGGGAAACGATGCGGCTGCTTCAAGCCCGTGAGCCGGCGACTGGCGAGAAGGAGAAGGACTATCTCGGACAGGTCAGGCGCGCGATTCTGGAACGGCGCAAATTAAGCTTTACGTATTCGAAGCATTCGCCGGATTCGGGTGGCAATCGGATGAACAAACGGGAGGTCGCACCATATGGTCTGACGCTCGTTCAAGGGAACTGGATGCTGGTCGCACGCTGCGACCTGCGTCAGGATATCCGCCATTTTCGATTGTCGCGGATGACAGAGCTTGCCGTGCTGGAAGGGCGCTTTGCCATGCCGCCCGGCTTTAATCTGAGCCGCTACAGCCCGCCGGACGATCGCCATATTCGGGTGCTGATTCGGGTAAGCCCCGAAATTGCGGATAAAGTCGCCGAGACATGCCATTTTTATTGGGAAGAAACCGAGGTGATGGAAGATGGTCATCTGGTTACGTTTCGCGTCAGGCGGCCGGAGGAGCTGCTGCCGTACATCCTGGGATGGGGCGGGGATGCCGAGGTGCTGGAGCCGGAGTCTTTTCGCAGCCGGATTCGGGAAGAGGCCATAAAAATTGTGAACCGCTACTGACACGCAGTTGTCAGCAGCGGTTTTATATATTGGAATAAATCCCTTATAGATGGAGGAGTTGTGTGAATGATGAGAAGTACAACGGAAGCGCTGCACGATTTTGAAGCGAGTGTAGAGCGGTATTTAACCGAACTGGATGACCTCAATATGAAGCAGCTGCTTGATAAAAAGAACGAGGAGGAGTGGTCGATCGGGCAAATGTATATGCATCTGATTCAATCGGCGCAGTTCATGCATTTGCACAATGTCGACCAATGTTTGACCGGAAGCGATGCGAGCTTGTTCTCCTCAGCAGATAAAACGGAGAATGGGAGAGCGGCATTCGAATTGGGGAGCTTTCCGCCTGTACGGATTCGGGTCCCGGCTTCGCCGCAATACACCCCGCGTCAGCCGGAGAGCAAGGCACAGATTACGGAGGGGCTATGTGCTGTAGCGGAGCGGATGAAACGTATAGAGCCCGCCTTAAGCCAGGCATCCGAAAGCAATAAAGTTCTTCATCCAAGGCTCGGTGCGTTAACCGCAACAGAGTGGTTTTTGCTGATCGAAATGCATTACCGGCATCACTTCTTGCAATTGGACCGGCTCAAACATGAGCTCATAGCTCAGAATAATTGATTTATCATTTCCGCCAAAAGGTTGAACATTCCGCCTTATCGCGAATATTAAACTCGATTATTCTCTCAAGCAATGCGAAATCAACCGGATGCTCCCACCGGATACGGATCAGCTCCTTGGTGTGATCATAGCCCGACTGCACAATTTCATCAGAGAAACGGGCTATACCCGCTTTTTCAGGGGCAACAGCCATATGCTGCTTGGATACGCTAAAGCCAATAATAAAGGTGTCGTGATCGGTAAACATGGGCTGTTTCCAGGCGATTTTGGGAACTAAATGGGGAAATTTCTCGGATACCCAAGTCAATACGTCTTCCGTTCTCGCCCGATGCTCCGGATGCTCAATCTGTGCTAAATACGATGCAAAAACTTCCATGTTGTTACCTCCTCAATTCGTACAAAGATGCAGACTTAGTATATCAATGAAATGCCCGGCTTACCACGGCAGCCACAACTCTCAATAACTCGGCTGCAACTGGGTGAATGAAGAGGGCACAGGAATGACAACATAACGAAGTAGTATACATCTCAACATCCAGAGGAGGATTCTTAGATGGCTCACCAGAAGAGAAGGAATGAAGCTGCCTGGAAGTCACGGAAGCAAGACCAGCATCCCCATGGTAAAATCAAATCGCTTAAGGAATTGTCCGGCGAATATGAGGAGAAGCATACTACGGTATAAGCAAGCGAAAGACTGTCGGCGAAATGCCGGCAGTCTTTTGTATGGTGCTTGAATATTCCAGCAGAGCATGATACGATCTATTCATCAAAATAAATTGATTAATGCACGGTTATGTTCAGAATCACAACCAATTTGCTAGGGAACAGGGGGTGTCAAGATGGCTAAAGAGCTTCCGGTTGTTTCACAATCTCGGGCGTCTGTTGATTTTGCCGGCTATGAAGCCAAATTCAAAGCGTTAGCCGATCAAAAACGGCTGCAAATTATGTATGAGCTAACTCAGAGGGGAAACGTCTGTGTATGTGAGCTGGTGAGCATTGTGAATATGCCGCAGTCCAAGCTGTCTTACCACTTGAAAATACTGCTGGATGCCGGTCTAATCGTCAAGGAAACGAAAGGAACATGGAGCTTTTACGAGCTGAATCACGCAGAACTAAACCGGACGCTGTCACCCGAGCTGTGCTGTATGTTCCGGAAGGCGGACGACCTCAGCAACGGTTGCTGCTCATAAGCCCACAACGTGGGTTTTTATTTGCCCAATTAATCAAAAAAAGTTGATTATAAGGAAAATGAAGCGAAGGAAGGGATCAACATGGAGTCTTTGGAGCTGGATTTATTAAAGACCGTTATCGACAATCACTGGAACGAAGAGCTTTTCATGGGTCGATTCGGCCTTGAGAAAGAAAGTGCACGGGTCGATAAAGAAGGTAAGCTTGCGCTAACCCCACATAAGGCAGCGTTTGGCAGCAAAATGGAGAACCCGTACATCCAGACTGATTTTTCGGAGAGCCAGGTGGAAATGATCACGCCCGTCTTCGATTCCATCGAAGAGACCTACCGTTTCCTTGAAGCCCTGCAGGATATTGTGATGCAAGAATTGAGCCTTACCGGAGAGTATTTATGGACCAGCAGCAATCCCCCCGTCCTTCCGCGCGAAGAGGATATTCCCATAGCCAACATGGAGGATCTTTCAGAGAATACGTATCGGAGCAATCTGGCACATAAATATGGACGAAAAAAGCAGCTGCTCAGCGGCATCCATTACAATTTTTCGTTTAGTGAGAGCTTGTTGAGGAAGCTATATAAAGCATCAGGCAGCAATGACGGGTACAAGAGATTCAAGGACGGCATCTATTTGAAGGTTGCACGGCAAGTGTTGAAATACCGCTGGTTGCTTATATACCTGACAGGAGCCAGTCCTGTTTTTAATAAAACTTATATAGAGCCATGCGTTTCCTTAAGCCATTCACTGGACATTGACAGCCGCTTCTTTCCCAACATGAACTCGCTTCGCAATAGCATTTGCGGATATCGCAATCCAAAGCCTGTCTACGTTTCTCATCAGTCCATTGAAGAATATGTGCGGGATTTAAGAGGTCTAGTCGTTTCGAAGGAATTACTGAGCGCAAAAGAGTTCTATAGCCCGGTCCGCTTAAAACCGGCAAAAGGCGGCGATCCGCTTCAAGCGCTTGTTGAACAAGGGGCGTCGTATCTGGAACTGCGCATGTTTGATATTAACCCACTCTATAAGAACGGGATCAGCATCGAAATGATGCGGTTCATCCATTTATTTCTGGTGTACTGTCTGGTGAGACCGGATGAAGCCTACGATACGATAGCGCAGCAGCAAGCGGACATGGCTGTAGATACGCTAATGCTGGAAGGTCTTCAAGGACGACTGAACGATCAGAACAACCTCGTAAGCATGGAAGACAAAGCCCTAGCCATTCTTGATGAAATGCGAGACATGATACGTATCCTAAAACCGGATGACCAGACGCTCTTTGACCTGCTTGAGCATATCCGGAACATGATCGTTAACCCGGATCTCAGCTACGCTTCAATCATCAGATCGGAAATTGAGCAGTCATCTTACCTGGACTATCATTTGGATAGAGCCAAGCGGTTTTCCGAACATAGTCTCCAATCGGGATATACATTTGCCGGTTATGAGGATTTGGAATTATCGACCCAGCTCTTGTTAAAAGCCGCCGTTAAGCGCGGGATTCGCATTGAACTCATCGATCGTGAGGATCATTTTGTGGCTCTGACGAAAGGCGATCATACGGAGTATATCAAGCAGGCCACCAAAACCTCGTTGGATTCATACAGTACAGTTTTGATTATGGAGAACAAGATCGTCACAAAAGAAGTATTGGAGCGGCACGGCATTCGGGTTCCCCGCGGAAAAGCTTATCGGAGCCTGAAGGACGCTATGCAGGAGTATGAAAAATATCGGCAGCGGAAAATTGTCATTAAGCCGAAGTCCACGAATTTCGGGCTTGGCATCACGATATTCACCAACAGTTTTACTAAAGAGGAGTATCAGCATGCGCTGGAAATGGCGTTCAAATATGATCGGACGGTCCTGCTTGAGGAATTTATAAAAGGCAAAGAATACCGTTTCCTTGTCATGGGGGATGAGGTTGTCGGGATTCTGCATCGGGTGCCTGCCAATATAGCCGGGGACGGGTATCATACGATTGAGCAGCTTATCCATGAGAAAAATAAAGATCCATTAAGGGGAAAAGGCTATAAAACCCCACTCGAACAGATTCAATTGGGTGAGGCAGAGAAAATGTTCCTGTCCAATCAATCCAAAAGTCCGTTTGATGTCCCGGCATTAGGTGAAATTGTCTACTTGCGAGAGAACTCCAATATTAGCACGGGCGGAGATAGTATTGATTGTACAGATCAAATCCCGGACAGCTACAAGCAGATCGCGTTGAAATCGGCTAAAGCTGCCGGAGCCGCTATCTGCGGAGTTGACATGATGATCGAAGATGTCACCAAAGAGGCAGCGCATGATAACTACAGTGTTATTGAAATCAACTTCAATCCTGCCATTCATATTCATTGCTACCCTTATCAGGGCAAGAACCGGAGAGCGGACGAGAAGATTCTTGATTTGCTGTTCGGAGCCACAGGCGCAGTAAATGGAGAAGCCATCCTATGATATAATATTTTCAATATATTACTAGGTGGAGATGGTGCAGATGATGGAGGGACGTGTATATTTCCGGTATCCGGAGGAAGCAGACGCTGAAGAATTGACGGCCATGTACAAGCGCAATCGGGAGTTTTTTGAGAAGTTCTCGCCAAGCATACCAGATGATTTCTATACCGTGGAGCACCAGCTCCAAATCATTAATCAGACCAGGGCCGACAGAGACGAGGACCGGAAATATAACTTCATCGTCTGTCACAAGGAGGATGACCGGATTATTGGCAGCATCGGGTTGTCCTTTGTGGTGCGGGGACCGCTGCAGAGCTGCATGGTCGGATACAGCCTGGACCGTGATTATAACGGCAAGGGGTATATGACGGAAGCGGTGAAGCAGGTGGTAAGCTATGCCTTCGAGGAGCTGAAGTTCCACCGGATCACTGGCGAAGCCTCTCCCCGGAATCCCGGCTCAATCCGCGTGCTGGAGAATGCCGGATTCCACAAGGAAGGCATCGCCCGAAGCAATGTTAAGATTAACGGGGTGTGGGAGGATCATCAGGTGCTGGCGATTATCAACCCTAACGAGTGAACAGACAGCCTGCTAAGCCGGATTCATCTGAGCTTGCAGGCTGTTTGCTGTTTCTCCACCCGGAATCTGCGGCGTTTATCCACCGCTGATAATCGGTTGTTACAATAGCAAGAAACCGATACGGGAGGTTAGACGATGAAGAACGGACTCTTCGCGGGAAGCGGAGGACGTACGATTATCCCCGCCGTGCGCAAGCCGGAGGATTTGGCAGCGGCCTGCCGCAGCGACTGGCCGATACTGTTTCTGCTGACCGGCGATCTGTTCACGGTGGAGGATTATGTGGGACAAGCGCTCCAGAGCGGGAAAAAGGTGTTCCTGCATGTCGACTTCATTGCCGGGCTCGGCAACGATGCAGTTGCTATGGAGTATATCGCGGGCAAGGTGAACCCGACCGGTATCATTTCCACCAAGAGCCATATGGTCAAGCAGGCCAAAAAATGCGGTCTGCAGGCGATTCAGCGGCTCTTCCTGATCGATACTTCCGCACTGGAGCATGGAATTCACACCGTACAGCAAAATCGTCCGGATGCCCTTGAAGTGATGCCGGGATTGATCCCCAGAGTGATCAGCGAGCTTAGCACGGGCACTTCGCTTCCGATCATCGCCGGCGGCTTGATCAAGGATCATGAAGAGATTGAAACGGCGCTGCGCGCAGGGGCTTCAGCCGTCTCAATGGGGAACAAAAATTTATGGCATACGTTTGCAAATGCTTAACATGGCCTTAATATCGCGTTGACACGGCCCGGCTATAGTTAGGAAGTCAGATGAAATCTCTATCAAATTCATATTATAGGGTCGGAGACGAGGAGAAAGCCCTTATGCAGTACCGAGAACGGTCGGCGCGATGCGCCGTGTCCGCTTCTTGATGCTGGATAATGGGCTTTTTTTGTCGCCGTCGCCAAAGGAGGCTGCTCATTCATTGCCGGACATGCTATCTTATGAGACTTATTTTTTCGACCTGGACGGAACCGTCTTTATCGGTGACGTCCTGCTGCCCGGCGTGCAGAAAACGCTGTTTCACTTACGAAGGATGAATAAGCAGCTGCGGTTTCTCAGCAACACGGCGATCCGTACACGGGCTGAATGCCTTGGCAGGCTGAGACAGCTTGGATTAACTGCGGATATCAACGAGGTTGTGACGGCGGGATACGTCTCGGCCGTGTATTTTAAGGAGCTGGATGGCCCTGTCCGGGTGCTGGTGTCGGGTGAACGCGCACTTCGGTTCGAGCTGGAGAGCGAGGGTGTTGCTGTAACGGAAGATCCGCTGGACGCGACGCATGTGCTGGTCGGCATGGACCGGGAGTTCACTTATGACAAGCTTCACCGGGCAATGCGGGCGGTCCGTGCCGGCGCTTGCCTGATTGCAGCCAATCCCGATCCGTGCTGTCCGGTTGAAGGCGATCTCCTTCCCGACACCTGGTCTATGGTGAAGGCGATCGAAGCGGCGGGAAGCGTTCAGGTGCAGGAGGTCATCGGCAAGCCGTCGGCTTATTATGCCGAGAAAGTTCTGGAATGGAGCGGAGCACGAAGCGAGCGCTGCCTGATGATCGGGGACCGGCTGGATACCGATATTCGGTTCGGTGCCAGTCACGGGATGCATACCGCGCTTGTGCTCAGCGGGGTCACCTCTCTCGATGACTTGGCCTCGTTCCCCGTCCAGCCCGATTATGTCTGGAAATCGCTGGACGAGCTGTTATCGACGACCGCCGGGACGGACTCGATAATTTAACAGGAGATTTACTTTGGACTGACGATTGGAACAAACAGGTTTGGTAAAGTGGAAGGCGTAGTCCAGAGGACGAACTCTTCCGCTCATTATACGCTAATGGAGGAGATTAGGATGATGAGGAAATGGAACACAGTAATGCTGACAACCGTAGTGGGGATGTCCCTGCTGGCAGGCTGTGGAGGAAACAATGGCGGAACGGAAGGGGCAAGCGGTGCTGCCGATGCGGGTCAAACCGCAAGCGACAATAAGCAGACTTCTGCGCCGGACGGGAAGAAGACCGAGCTTACCTTCTATTATCCGATTGCCGTTGGTGGACCGCTGACCGCGACGATTGAAGCGATGACGCAAGAGTTCGAAGCTGCGCATCCTGATATCAAAGTCACTCCAGTCTATACGGGCAGCTACGCGGATACGGCCGTCAAGACACAAGCCGGTGTGCAGGCCAAACAGCCACCTGATGTGGCGGTTCTGCAGTCAACCGAGCTGTTCAGCCTGCTGGATATGAACGCGATCATTCCGCTGGATGATTTCGTCCAGAAAGAAGGCGGCGCGCAGTATTTGTCGGATTTCTATCCGGCTTTCCTGGCCAATTCCCAGACGGAGGGGCATACATATAGCATTCCGTTCCAGCGCAGCACCATCGTGCTCTACTATAACAAGGATATGTTCAAGGAAGCGGGGCTGGACCCGGAGAAAGGCCCGGAGAACTGGGAACAGTTACAGGAATATGCAGTTAAGCTGAAAAAGGATGGGCGTTACGGATTGGAAATTCCGGTTACCGGCTTCGCCTATTGGATGATGCAGACCTTCGCGCTGCAAAATGGGGATAATCTGATGACTTCCGACGGCAAAAAAGTGATGTTCGATACGCCGGAGAACGTGGAGGGTCTGCAATATTGGGTCGATTTGGCAGCCAAATACAAGGCTATCCCGGAAGGCGCAACGGACTGGAGTACCGTGCCGTCAGACTTCCTGGAGGGCAAAACGGCTATGATGTACCATACGACAGGCAATCTGACAAATGTGAAGAAGAACGCCACCTTCGACTTCGGAGTCAGCTTCCTGCCGGCGAAGAAACAGTACGGCAGCCCTACTGGCGGCGGCAACTTCTATATCTTCAAAGATATTTCGGCAGAGAAGCAGCAGGCGGCATGGGAATTCGTCAAGTTCATGACGGAAAGCGAGCGCGCGGCACAGTGGAGCATCGATACCGGTTATGTTGCTGTCCGCAAGTCGGCTTATGAGACGGACCAGATGAAGAAGTACGCCGAGGAGTTCCCGGCGGCGCTTGTAGCCCGCGATCAGCTGCAATATGCGGCGGCCGAGCTGTCTACTCATAACAACGGTAAAGTCATGAAAATTCTGAGCGACAGCATTCAGGCGGCCCTGACCGGTGATCTGACTCCGACTGAAGCGCTCAAGAAAGCCCAGGGCGAAGCCGATCAGGCGCTGGCGTCCTTCAATAAATAATGTCCGGCAACAGGTGGAGAACGAACGGGTTTGCCTGGCTGCTGCTGCTGCCATCGCTGGTCATTCTCGTCATGTTCACCTTTTATCCGATCTTTCTTACCCTGCGCCTAAGTCTGTACCAGGCCGATCTGGCTGTACCGGAGCCCATATTCAGCGGTCTGGACAATTTCCGCAGGCTTGCGGCTGATGAAGTGTTCTGGAAAGTTATGTCCAATAACATCTGGTTTGCGCTGGGGACGGTTCCTGCGGGAATCGCCCTTGCGCTCCTGATGGCGGTGTCTGCCAACAAGGCTCTGCGGGGCAAATGGCTGCTGCGGACCGCCTTTTTCTATCCAACCCTGATTCCGATGATTGCGGTGGCGAATATTTGGCTGTTCATTTACACACCTGAATATGGACTATTCAGCCGTCTTCTGCACGCAGCCGGTCTTTCGGACCTGAATTGGCTCGGTTCTCCGGGGCTGGTTCAGTGGGCGATGATCATTATGATCATCTGGAAGGAAGCGGGGTACTTCATGATTTTTTATTTGGCGGGCCTGCAAAACATCCCGAAGGATCTGTACGAGGCGGCTCAGATGGACGGCGTGGGAAGATTCACGGTTTTTCGAAAAATCACCTTCCCGCTGCTGATGCCAACCACGCTGTTCGTCAGTATTGTCGCATTAACCAACGCCTTCAAGCTTGTCGACCACCTTATGATTATGACCCGGGGCGGCCCCAATAACGCCAGCAATTTGTTGCTCTACTATATTTATGAGACGGCGTTCAGCTTCTGGGATCAGGGAATGGCGTCGGCACTTACCGTGGTGATGATATGCTTGCTGCTCCTATTTGCAGCGTTTCAGTTCTTCGGACTAGACAAGAGAATTCACTACAACTGATTCCCGGCCCTGAACTTGGGGAAGAAAGGAGGAACCATGACGCTGAAACGGGGATCAAAAATCGGAAACTGGATGATGCTGCTAATGGCTGCGGTCTGGCTGGTTCCGCTCGTATGGATGTCGGTAACGGCGTTCCGCCCGAGAAAGGCGGCCTTGTCCGG
>RCUO01000337.1_pt1 | contig 25979 bp, 61 predicted proteins | sample 2166161 | NCBI WGS metagenome assembly RCUO01 (sample SAMN09932617, study PRJNA488358) | compost metagenome | feature: garden; material: soil; isolation source: compost soil in cyclohexanecarbonitrile-enriched culture | place: Germany: Experimental Botanical Garden Goettingen | collected 2016-01-27
GATCCGCAGGGTGTTCTCCATCACGTCACCGATCAGAACTTCCACGCAGTGCAACATTCTCGCCACAGTGAGATGCCAAAGCCAGGTCGAGCATTGTACTACTACGCGTACCCACTGAGCCTCCCACTTCTGGCGCTTAATCAGTCGCAGATCCACACCACCAGCCGTAAACATGGGGTCAGCAAAGATACTTTTGCTACGTGGAAGCCAAAGACAATCATCGCTGTTCTCGATGGCAAGGTTGAGGTTCCTGTTCGCAGTTACCTCTACAACCACCAAGAAGGGAAGCCGATGACGGAGACCTCGGAAACGAAGTCGACCTCGCGGTACTAAAGAAAAAGGGCGCTAAGCGCCCTTTTTTGCCGTCTAAATTCCTCGCTCTTAAGCAATTGTCACAACGTAAACTCCGCATTGTTATAGACCTGGAGGTTGGAGGCTGATGAGTTAGGACCATCGACATACAATTGGATTGCATTTGAGGCAACAACGTTCAAGAATGGTTTTTCGGCGACTAGAATTTTCGGCCCCCCAACAGTAAGGGAGTAGTAGGCTTTGATCATCTTCGTAGACATATTGAGTTCGAGAGCGATATCTACTTTGTTGGCAACAATTGTCCCAACAGTATAGGCTGTGCCGTTAAAGTACAGCCTGTTATCGACACCAACATAAAATGACGCGAGTGTGACGCTGTTCTGATATTGGATGTTAGAAGAACAGTTAACAGAGGGGTTGCGAGTGCGAGTGAACGCTACGGCAATAACGTCGCCTTTAGCAGGGTCATATGTATACTTTGCCGTACACGCATCGCCACGAATGTTGCCAGTGTTGTTTAGCGTAATAGCATACCCACCGCCATCATACGTAGCATACGCGTCGTTAATGAATGTCACAGCTGTCTGCTTGTAACGAAAGCCCGGGATGGGTGGCTTAGAGGGAAAGGAGGCGGTAAACCACGATGTTAGCATCGGACGTTCTCTGCAAAAGGCCCGATATTTAGGAGGCAATTCCTACAATTCGGATCCGCCTCCTCGAATGTGGTGCTAAAATTTTTCAGTTACTTAACACCAAGATACGAGGCCGCCCACTCATAGAGATCCAATATAGCGCCAGCAAATTCCGCCTCCGACATATCGGATTTCATGGTATTACAAGACGATCTACACAATACAACATTACCGGGGACGTAGCCAATACCACTATCAAGACGGTCGATAGAGACACTATCACGCTTAGAGTCCTTAGAGAGTACCATAGGCTTTCCCGTATAGTGACAGAGCCCAAGACAATCAGTCCACAGCATCTCTAAGTGTTCTATGGTGATGTCAAAGGCAATGCCCTTACGTGCGGAACGAGCAGATGCAGACGTCAATCGATATTGTAGCATATTATCATCTTGCCACTTTGCCGCCTGTTCTTTCATTGCAGCCTTATGTAGAGGGTCATTATGATACTTGGAGAGGATGCACTGACGGCAACGACTCTTAGACGACGTATAGAACGCCTCAGGGGCAGTAGCTCCACAGTTCTTACAAAGATGAGGTTTCATCAGGGGATACCATACGTGTGTACGGTATTTAAGAAGAGGGGACCACATATGAGATGTCTACGCTGCGCGTAGAGGCAGAACCTTGCTATCGCATAGCAAGGTCTTTCGGGGAATTCAGTCTTGGGGAGTGGATTTTTGTTAGAAAATTTTTCCGAAGCCGAACAGTCAGAAAAACAGTTTAGAGGCAGTGAGATACACAGGCACAAAACAGTTTATTTGACAGTGGGCGGCGCAGGAGGAAATGGTTTGAGGACAGTGAATTTTTGTGGCAAAAAATTTCAGAACAGTGGGTGTGGTTAGAAAAAATTTGGATTTGCGGAAATACACAAAGAAAAAACATTAGTGGCTACGTAGAGCACACTCCCATCCTCCTATAGTATGGACGAACTGTCAACTTTAATTATTTTTCTAAACGTGTTGTCGTCACGACAATCTTTATTTCTTTCTATGTGTCTCAGTATACACACATACTCTCTAGTAGTCTAATGCTTTCTCTCTATCGACTCACTGCGACTCGATAGAGAGAATGATGTTGACTGTTAGAGAGAATCGAGATATTGTTCTACGAATTGTTCATCAGACAATTCGTCACCACGACCACATCCCATACCACGATCTTGCATTTGTCTCAACGCTTCTGCTTTGTCTGCTACAGAATTCTTTTCGTCTTGCACGAATGCATCGATAGCATTGAATGCAGCACAGTCGTGATAGTGGTTACCGATGAATTGGTGTTGTTTGATTTGTTCGATGTTGGTGAAAGAAATGGTTTGTTGGTTCATGTTATTGCTCCTCTCTTTGATGTGGTTATTATAAGAGAGAATGAAATTGAACACAACAACAATATCTCTATCGATGCACTACAATCCGATAGAGAGAATGAATTTGTCAATTTGTCAGAATCATGTATACTCAATCGCAAGAAGAGAGAAACACCGCAACAACACAAACACTCTTCTTACAACGTTCTTTAACAATCACACAGAGAGAAACAGCATGAAGATTCTTCACACTATTCACGCGAGCGGCGAATACACTGAGCTGCGTCAGAACACTCACGAGTTCGATCATTCCGATCTGCTGCGTGCGTATCACGACATCAATTGCTTCGAAGAAGCAGACCGTTCGCAACCGCTTGATGCGTTCACCGTTCAGACCGAACACGGCATCTTTACTTCGTGTCCGTCTGTGACTGAGTCCTACGTCATCATCGGCTGAGCTCCCTGAGCTCTTGAGGGATAGTATAAGCTATCCCTCTACACCTTACAACGACACAGAGAGAATAAAGCCCAATGAAAGTCCTCATCACTCAGCACTTCTTCCGCTCCGATGCCTCTTCGTTCCCTGCGGAGCTCACTGCAGCGTGCCCTGCTGAGCTGCTTGCCCCTGTAAGTGAGGGGTTCGCACAAGAGGTCGTAGAAGTAGACCGTCTCATTGAAGCGGTTGCGTACGACTGCGGCCTTGAAGTAGAAGACCTGACTGAGACTCCGCCTGATGATACATGGGTTGAGACTCCGTACGGCATCTTCATCTCCTCCGACACACAATGCGTCTCTTACGTCATCCTCGAAGCCGAAAGCAACATCGTACAGCTTCACTAATCACCCAAAGGGGAGCATAATGCTCCCCTTTTTCTTTAGCAATCGCACTCAAGGAAGTCGTAGAGCACATTGACGAGAGCATCATAGTCGTTGTGCATCTCGTGGAGATCGCAGTAGTCTCCATCCACATAGACAATGGCGAAGGTGGCTTCGCTGAGCATCCCACCTTGGAGGACATGCTTGGTATCCAAGTCCCCTGGTTGGAGCATTCTCTTGGCTTGCAACTCGCCCACAGTCATGATCTTGTAGGAAGGATCTGCTTGGGCGATTGCTTCAAGGCGTTGTTGGGTATTCATATTGCTACTCCTCTCTGTGATGGGGAGAGTATAACCCCTCCCCATCAATGGGTCAACGACCGAAGGCGACAATCAAGGCAAGGAGGACAAGGAAGTAGGTGTAGGGGTCTTTCAGGAAGTCCCACTGATGACGGCGACGGTAGTTCTCCTTCGCTTCCTCCGAACGCAGCACATGGAAGAAGGTGGAGGCTCCTGCATTGCTCATCCCTTCTTCGCACACAAGTGCGTGGATGACATCAGGACGACTACCATTGTGGAGCTTATACAGCTCTCTTGCTCGTTGCATCTTGCTCATGTCGCTTCCTCTCTGTGATGGGGAGAGTATCGCATCTCCCCATCCTGAGGTCAACAGTCGTCTGCAGACCCCACAAGCTGTATGGTCTTCGTTGCAGGATCCACTTCCACGCTGAGGTAGCCGCTCTCCACTTCCTCTGAATAGGTGGAGCTGAGGGCGAACGCCATGTGGGAGAGGGGCAGGGACTTCAGGAAGTTCACAAGGTCTTCGCCTGTGCGACACACGCATTGCTTCTTGCGGTTCTCACGGTCGAACTGTTGGAAGTAGAGGAGGGCGGTGCCCTTCACACGGATGTCAGCGGAGGGATTGCCTGCTGCCACAAGAGCATCGTATGCTGCCTTGTCGCCTTGGGCTTCTTCATAGTAGCGTTTGTAGAGGGCTGCTGCCATGTTAGTCGTTCCTGTAGATGCCGAAGAAGTGCTCAGCGGATACCTTGAAGCCAATCTTCACGGAGACGCTGAAACCGTACTCTTGCGCTATGATCCTGCCTTTCCGAAGGGCAGTCAACCGCTCTTCACTGAAGTGGCTTGCGAACCATGCGTTGTGGACATCCACCATTGCGTCTATAGTGGCTTGTGGGTGCTTGGGGTCGAAGACACCCTGCAGATCGTAGAGGAGCTCAGACTGCATTGCAGCAGCGTAGAACTCAGGGCGCTCATCGATCAGGTGGTGGAAGCCGCAGGCGTACTCCAACAAGTCTGCAGGGAAGTCACGGAAGTGGCTCACCTGCTTGAAGTCCTCAAAGGTGAGGTCTTGGAGGGTAGCACACTCAGGTGCATGCATGCCGATGCCACGCTTAGTGCCACAGTTGCACTTCTTCATACGCCATTCAACTCGAAGATGCGACGTTCGGTTTGAGCAACAGCAGCACGATGCTGCTTGTCACGGAGGATGCGACGCTCCACCTCTTCGTTGTGTTCGAAGCAGCGGCCGTCACGGAAGGTGAAGGTGTAGTAGATGCCGTCAGCGTGATAGTCGCTAACAGCGCCGTTGTGATCGGTGATGAAGCTCAGACCTTGGAACATATCGTTGACTCCTCTCCTGTGATGCGTTCATTATACACCCCTCAGGAGAGGAGTCAACGGATCAGTTGCTGAGATCGCAGATGGCGTCTACGCCCACAAGCTCACTGCCGTAGTTGTCGCCCCACTTGTAGTCCTGTACGGTGACGTCCCACTTGCTGCCGATCTTGACATTGCTTGCCATGCTCTTGCGGCAGCGGAGACGCTCGTTGTAGTAGGTTGTGGGAGCGCCTACTACCTTGAGATCCACCTTGCTATTGCTCTTGGACTTCAGGGTGACACCTACCACTTCCATGGTGATGCGACGGCTGTCGGTGATTGCCTTCTCCTCACAGCCACTCAGCATACCTGCCACAGAGGCAGCCAACAACAGCCCAATCACACGGTTCTTCACTCATTGCTCCTTACGTTTAGTGGCTGCAGGACGCCCAAACTCACGTCTGATCGCTGCACATCGTTTGCTGCAGGAGAGACCCTGCTTGCGGTTGAGATCGGCTTGACGTGCCTGATACTCTTGTTTACAGTGGCATACCATCCACACCATCGTGCCACGTGGCTTCGCTTTAGGTGCAGTGACGGCCTTGAGAGGTGCCTTCGGAACGCCAAAGGAACGCGTGGAGATCTCATCTTCGAAGAGCTCAACCCACTCATCCCACTTGCGTGCTTCGTCCGTGAACGTAGCACAGGCAGATTGCTGACGGCAGAGACGCTGAGCATTGCGCATGTGGCTGACGGTCATCTTGCTCACGTGGATAGGACTACCACCACGCTGCACCCACATACCATCACCAAGGCCGTCTTCGTAGACATCGTCGTCCACTTCGTAGCCACCGCAGCTTTCAGTTCCTTGTCCCATGATGCTTTCCTCTTCGTGATGGCTCCACTATAAGCGGAGCCGCCACATATGGCAACTAGTCAATCAGGATATTCACGAACACCTTGCCTTCCCAATGCTGATCCTGAAAGCTGTACTCATTCTCAGCACACCAATTGTTCATCTCATCAAAGGTATCGAACAGCATATGATCCCCTGGTTTGACAACCAGAACCTGCAGGTCTTTAGTTATGTCAATGCCATGATCTGCTGCATAGGTATTGCTAAGTTGCATTGTTGCTTCCTCTCTGTGATGGGATCAGTATACCCTAACAACACATGAGGATCAACAGCCCTTTGCGTTGTAAACCGCAATGGCAATGGCTCCCTTGGAGTCGCACTTCACCTGCTTCTGAGGGGCGGAGTAGCCCAAGTAGACGATGCCACAGAGGATGGAGACGAACAGCAACATCGCAATGGCTTTCATGTCAGGCTCCGAAGAACGCTACCATGGTGCCCCACATGGTGGGTGCAGGTGGAATGTACGGCTCTACAACAGGCTTGGGAGCCTCACCACGAATACCAAGCCAACCTTGCTCCAAACCGCGTTGTACACCGTTTGGACTCAGGAGAATGTGCCACTTCCACACACCATTCACCTTGCCTGTGCAGAAGATCACGGCATCTTCGCCGAAGTCCTCAGGCTGCACCTCATTGGAGTCATACAGCCCTGCATGGAGGTGCACACGGTAATCAGGGTAGTGAGGCAGCATATAGTGGCTTGCCTTCTGCAGGTGGAAGCGTGGACAATCATCAATCCACTCACCTTTGCGACCTGTCTTGGTAACGGCGAATAGCTTCATGGTTGCGCTCCTTAGAGGCCTACAGCGTGGGCAAGGACATTCCATTTGATGTCGCTGATGAAGCCTGCGATCAGCAAGCCAACGCACATCATACCTGCTTTGTTAACGTGTGCTGCGATGAAAGTGTTCATGTGAAGCTTCTCCTGTAATGTGCAGCCATTATACCAACTGACTGCACATCGCACAACAGTTTAGTCGACGACAACGGTTACAGATGCGCACTTGTCACCTGCTTCCCGTTCGTTGCCTTCTTCGTTGGTAAGGTATACACTGAAGGCTTCAAGTGGGATTAGACCGTCGCTGCCGCAGAGGTTGACAGGCATATCGGCAGGGAGATCCTCCAACAGCTCCAACGCTTTCTGCATCGCTTGTTTCAAGGACAGTGCATTCATAGTGCTTCTCCTGTGTGATGTGATCAGTATACTCCAATCACATCACAGGGACAACAGGAATCAGACGCGCTTACACAGCTCATCGTAGATGTTGTTTGCCTTGGTTTTGCAGGTGACAGTGATGCTACCTGTGCGGTAGTGGATAGTCCAACGACCGTTGTTCTGATGCAGCTCTACGTCTTTCTTGCGTGCCAAAGTCATGGTGTAGCTCCTTTCTCTGTGATGCCTCCATTGTCTCTTGGAAGCATCACAGAGTCAACCGCTTTAGGAAGCTTCTTTGGCTGCCATGATTGCATCCATACGCTTCTGCACCTCAGCGATGAACATATCGTAGCTGTCACGTGGCTTCAGGCCAAGCTTCGCAGCCCACATCGGACGCAGCTTCTTGCCACGCATTGCGGAGTGGGTCATGCCGACCTTCTCCATCTTGAGCTGCATCTTCAGGGTAGCGTAGCCTGCGTATTCGATGCCTTCAGGGGTGTTGATTACGGTCATTTGTGTTACTCCTCTCTCTGTGATGACTTCATTATCTCTCAAGAACAGACGAAGAGCAACAGAGTTTTGGTGGAATTTCTGTCGTTGTCTTGCGCTAATCTCTTATGCGACAATGAAGACTCGTTTCGCGTTTTCCGCGTGCGCACAAAAGAAAAGGGCCTTTCGGCCCTTGACTTATTCGAACTGAGCAATCTCTTGCTTAAGCAATTCCAAAGCTGCTTCTTCAGTTTCGGCAATCGCCCAACACAGGTTTTCGATAGTATCCGATACCTTGCCCTGAGTTTCAAGGGCATTCAGCCACTTTTGCGCATCTTCTTTAGAACCATTGATCACAAGATCAGGCCATTGATCTTCGAACTGCTCCCATGCATCTTCATCGAGCACGTTCGCTTTCCACGTGTTTACGACCGTATCACGAGCAATTTCGTGAACGCCCTGATCATCGCAGCTATCATCATCAAATGCCAAGAACATGTTTGAATCTCCTCTCGTTTGTGTGCGATCATTATCTCTAACAATCGCACACAAATCAACAGTTTATTGATTGATAGTTACTATCACTTTGCCTTCAGGACGCGAAGAATTGAATTGATTCGAAATCGTCACTTTCGAATTCGTCACCGATTGAGATACAATTTCCTTCATCTTGGCAACGTCATTCTTGAAAGTCGACTCATTCCTCAACGAAAAAGAGATCTTGACTTCTCCATTTCGTTTCATGACAATTCCACCACTCTCCATCAACCACTTACATTCGATCCCTACTTCTTCGAACTTGGCAACCAGATTGTTACGAATTTGTTCTACTTGATTACGTTCCATTTGAAGCACTCCTCTCGTTAATGTGCGATCATTATCGGACATTAACGAGAGTGAGACAACACTTTTCTCAAGCAGCTTTGGTGCGATCTTTCCACTCAGCACCGTTGACTTTTGCGAAGGCCTGAGCTTCACCACGAGTGCGGAAGCCGATCTCTACGCCGTTCTGAACAGCGATCCAACGATCTGCAGCCTGATGGGTGAGCTGCAGCAGCTGTTCGGTCATTACAGCCACCTCAGCGGCTTTTACAGGCGTTTTACGCTTGTAGTAGTGAGGAACCTTCAGGCCTGCAGCCTTCTTCTTGCAGTTTTGGAAGTAGGTCGAAGCACCTGCATCACCCATGCCCAACTCAGCCTTGAAACGCTTGATGCAGCGTGCACGCAGCTTGTCTTCGCCTTGCTCTGCTTCAGCCTTGAAGATGTTCAGAGCGATTTCAGCTTTGTTGATGGTCTGTACGTTGGTCATGTCTGCATCCTCTTCTGTCTGTAAGAGCTTTCTGCCCTTTGTTGCGTTCATTATCGCTGATTGAGAGAACAAGACAACAGGAGAAACAGAAATAATTGTGGAATCTCAGGCAAAGAAAAACCCACCAAAAGGTGGGCTTCTCTGTTGACTTTCCGTCAGATTGGCGTGAGACTCAAATCGTGTTCAAATCCAACCCATTCGTTGTCCCATTTGATATCGTACCACGGAACGTCAGGGTTTTCAACATCCACACGAACACCTTCCTCTTCGTCAAACGACACGAGTTTGAGGATGGATCCTTCAAGGTTGTTGTCCGTGTGTTTGATACGTTGACCAACGGTGAATCGATACATGGGTGACACTCCTCTGTGTGATGTGTCTCATTATACAGAAACATCACACAGAGTCAACTGTTGTCAGGACGGAAATTCTTCCGTAGAATACGACATCCACACGTCTTCGTCAGGATCACGGTCTTCACTCATCTCCTTCAGGAAGGAATCGAGTTGTTCGACCGAAGAGAACGTCGATATACACGGCATAGACGTGATATAACCGCGTTTGAACTCACTCATCGTGTGTTCACTCCACGCCTGTCCTACGGCAGTGAAGATCGCCGAATCGCGGCAGAGAGACATCGCTTCAGTCGTGATGTCTCCGAACTTAGCCGTGGCTTTGTACATCTTCTCTTGATGGCTCATACAACTACTCCTCTCTTGTGATGCCGTTACTATCGAACATCACAAGAGAGGAGTCAACGGTCAAGAAGAGAAATTGTCCACTTCAAAAACAAACTCAAATTCGCCTTCGAAGTGTTGACTTACTGCTTCTTTGCAGATACGTTCCAACTCAACTTCGTCACCTTCGAAGTAGCCATCTTCGTCGCAGAAGTCAACAGCATGAGTCAAAACAGCATCTTCGATTGCTTCGAAGCGTTGATCTTCCAACTCAACACCATCTACTTGCATTGCGAAACCGTTGTAACGTGCTGCGTAAGTGCATTCGATTTTCATGTTGTTGCTCCTCTCTTTGATGCGTTCATTATACGTCACAGAGAGATGAGGTCAACAACAATCTGAAAGAATTTGAAGCGATTATAACGCGTTTTAAACGTCGTTTGAAGAGAGACGTACATTCATACTACTCACATGAGAAAACGTCGTATAGACGCTTATAGACGCTTAGAACACATACGTCGTCAAACACACAGAATACGTAGACGAACGAAAAACTCTATCGATCGTACAGACTCGATAGAGTTTTTGTTGTTGACTTCTTAAGCTTCTTCAGCTACTTCTTCTTCAACAGTCTGATCAGGATCTACTATCGAAGGATTGCTTTCGATGAAAAGATCAGCTTCCTGTTGACTCAAGAAGCATTTGATGTTACCATCGAGCAGTTTCACTTCGAACGATTCAGGCACATTGTCATCCGAATTGTCAACAGTTTTCACATCATCTTTTTTAGTACGATAATGCTTGACTTTTTCACCTTTTGCTTTAGTCTTGCAGTTTTGAAAGTAAGTCGAAGCACCTGCTTTTTGCATCGACAGTTCATCTTCGAAACGTTTCATGCATCGTGCACGAAGCTTGTCATCGCCTTTAGCAGATTCTTCGACGAAGATCAACTGTGCTTTGTCAGCTTTCGACAGTTCTTTGATTTCAACAACTTCTACTTGATTAGTCATGATTTGTCTCTCTCTGTGATGTTTGTATTATCTGTTCGATTTCTGTTTGAGTCAACACTTTTGTTTGTTTCTTTTGTTTCTGTGTTTTCTCTCTTCTTGCGTTTAAGTATACACGAACAGACAAACACGACAACAGATATTTGACGACAAAAAACCTATCGTTCGTACAGACACGATAGGTTTTTAGTTGTTGACTTATTCGAGCGATTGACGAATGTATTTCATCACTCGTTCTTTCTTTTCAGGAGATTCACTATTGTATTTCAAGAAAGAAGTCAACAGTTGATCGTCCTGATTCGAATGAATGATAATTTTGAACGATTCGCCGTTGACAACAGCGATCATATAGAGGATAGAGAGAATCTTGTCGTCCTCTATTTCCTGATTGAGATCAACGAAATTCAGAGATTCGATCGTCTGACCGCAGTTGATACAGGTTTGGAATTGAGTAACCGCAACGATATCCTCTACAGGATGATTGTCAGCGATCAGGTCTTTTACAGGAATGTCAACGAGATTAAAACAAGTTTTCATTTGAATCTACTCCTCTCTGTGATGTGGTTATTATAAGAGAAATAGACGATGAGGTCCAATAGAATTTTTGAATACAAACAGATCGATTTGATAGAGAAAATGTTGTTGACGTCTTGTGGGCGAGTGTGCGACAATGAAGACTCGTGTCTTCCACGGGCGCACCGGTTTTGTGAGGCACCACAATAATTATACACTACAACTTTTACAAATACAACAACATTTTAACTATTACACAAACAACTTCAATACAACTCCACTATCACATCAACACCACCCTCCACTATACCACATCCATACAAAACCACAACAAAAAAGTTTATATCAATTATCTCTAATCAATATAAACTTTTTATCACTAATTCTCTTTACTTATTCAACAAAACCACCTACAACAATACTCAAACTACTATCAACTTCAATACTCCACAACTTATCAAACATCATTACATCACCACCCAACTCTTCTACAACTTTCTCTACTTCACTAACAAACTTACTTCTTACACTTTCCAACTCACTTTCATCATCAACCAACTCACCACTTACACTTTTCCACTCATCAAACTTACTATTCAACTCCCCTACTTCCATTTCATTACTCAACCCACCTTCCATCATCATATAATTAAACCACTTATAATCCCCCAAACCACAAACACTTACACTTACTTCACTATCTTCATTCACACTTACTTCAACCACTTTTACATTTTTCATCTTCTACTTCCTCTCTCAATTAACTTTCTATAACAAACATTCTACACTAACCAAAAATAAAAACAACCATTACTTTTCTATCACAACCTCAACCATCATCAATCCATACTATCATCTTACACCCCCTTAATTATTAAACACACCATACATTACACTAAAATTACTATCATACTCCACACCCCAAACACCACACACCATAAACTCTCCATCCCTACTATCAATCAACAACAACTCTTTCTTATACTTCTCCACCAACTTCTCCAACTTCTCCTTTTCAACTACATCCTTTACTTCCAACACTTCCTTATACCACTTATCCAACTCTTCTACAACTTTCTCTACACTCAACAAACTCCAACCAATATTCTTCCCCTCCATCAACAACCACAAATACTTAAAACTTCCCACACTCTTATTCTCTACACCAACATTACCATCTTCATCAACAAATACACTCTTAACAAAATTACTCATCTCTACCACTCCTCTCTCTTCAATAAATTCATTATACACCCCCCAACCACACTACACAACCACTTTATCCATCATCTATCCAAATAATCATCTTCATCACTCCACAATTACACTTACATTATCATCATATTCAACACTCCACCTCACCAACTTTACAACACCACCCTTCAACAAACACTTTTCAATTTCATTTTCAATCCTATTAAACCCCTTCAACCAACCCTTATACTCAAAATCACTATTATCATCTTTCAACTTCATCAACATCTTTCTTACTTCACTATCTCTCCCCCTACTATTACCCAACTCACAAACAACAACTTCATTATCAACACAACCAATAACCTCTTTATCCCCCTCCTTCAACCTCTTTTCACCAACAACCAAATCCAACTCACCACTTTCTTTATCAACAATCAAACTAACAATAACTTTCATAACACCACTCCTCTCTCTTCAATATAACCATTATACAACCATCCACACACAAACACCACATCTTCTTTTCTATCATCACTCATACACTCATACAAAAAATCAATTTCTCTTCACACACAAATTCATCTACATTTTCATCACTATCACAAAAACAACTTTTAAAAACACAACCACACAAACCAACAATAATCAACATCAATACACAAATTTAATCACACACCACACACTCAATTAATTTTATACATCGATACAAAAAATTAATTGAACACCACAAACACAATACAAATTTTAAATTGCTGTTCCTCTTCAAAATGCGCGAGAATAGCTTTACTCCTTGATCTCCTTTGAGATTCAGGGGATAATGAAAGCATAGGAAGGAGAGCTCGTTTCCCATCAGCGAAGCCCCTCCTATTGCACGGAGCATCTGGTGATGCGGATGACTCCCAGCACGCTGCAGTGCTCCCATACTCCTCTCTCTGTGTCGGGGAGCATGTGCGGAAGCCCTACCCTGCTTATGAGCGCGTGGGGTCGTGTGAAGCTTAGAGCGGTATGTTGCATCGTTAATCCCCTTGACGATCGCAGCTACCGCTCTCCCTTTTTGCCTAAAGGAAAGCTACGGACACTGCCGTTGATGATTGAGAGGAGAGCACGGATAATAGCAGAGCATCCCACGGAGCAACTAGTGGTTGACTCTACGGAGAATCAAGGAGTTAGAGGGGATGCAAGAGGAGGGATCTTCGGAGGGAAAGGGAGCTCAATGAAGAGCTCCCTAGTTTATTTCTTTATTTCTTATTTTTCGGAATTTTAATGTTAGAACGGTCCTTCAATCCACATTTGGTCTTCGATGTGCTTCTCCACGAGGAGCCTTGCACCACGGACCTTAGAGAACTGAACGAAGGCGTTAACCAGCTCTTGGTTGTTGGTAATCGTGGTAGCAAGCCTGTAACCGAAGCCGCTTGCACTGATGGAGAACTCGATGCGTACAGCAAGCTCCGTAGCGCTGATGAGGTCGAAGCTAATGCCGTCAAGGCCAAGGTAGCCGATGCGATAGCCGTCCATCATCGTCTGACGGAACGCCTTCCACGCTTCCATACCTTTGTCGCCGAACACACGCTGACGCTCTTCCTTGTCGATAGCCAAGCCAATCTCTATGCGTTCCATTGTAGCTTCCTCTTTGTGTATGCAGCTACTATACAAGCTAGCTGCATCGTAGTCAACCGTTTAGTCGACGAGCACGTAACGATCAGGGCCGTCGGAAATCCAGATGATGAAGCCACTATCCGTCTGCGACACAGTGAAACGGTTCTTGTCTTCGAGCGGCTTATCGATGTAGGCTACACAGTTGTCGAAGATGACCTCAGGCACGTTCGGCACTTCGCCGTTAGCGATGCGCTTAGCACGCTTGAGAGCTTCGTCATTGAAGTGGTTGAGGGCTTGACCCAGAGTCTGAACAGGCGTACCAATGAAGGTAGCAAGGAGCTGATCGCCAAAGACAGTGCCAGGTTCAGCAGGCTCTTCGGTGCGGCGGAAGGACAAGTAGAAGAGGCGCGACATAGGTAATAGCCTGTGTTGTTGGATGTTGGGATCATTATCCACTAGCGATCCCAACAACACAACAGTTGACTTTACAGATGAGGGCCGAGGATAGTCATGACTTTGCAGCTCTCAGAGAACTCGATCTCCACGCCGTCTTCGGCTTCGATGTCCGTTTCGTCGATGACGATAGCAATGCCTTCAAGCTGCTCATCAGTGAAGGTGTTGAGGGCGCGTTTGAGTTCCAAAGCGTTTGCTACAGGGATGTTCTGCATGAGGTTCCTTAGGGGTCGGCCGACCTGCTGCATCTTCTGAAGTTCAGGATGCATCTCACAGGGACGGAAGTCTTCGGGTTTGGGCCACGAGATCTCGCTCATTGCTCGACCTCCGCAACCACGATGGTGTTCGTTTTAGTGTCGATCGACAGCTTGTAGTCTTGCCCTTGTTCGAAGTGGGCGACTACGTAAGCGATATGACCACGAGGAGCGCCAGGGTTCTGCCACGAGAGCATCCCCTCATCACACAGCTTCTCGATTTCAGCCATCTCAATGTGGCCGTTGAACTCAGTTGCGTTGTAGTTCATTGCACCGAGTTGTACGTTCAGGATGCTTTCAAGATACAGCGTTCTAAGACCGTTCATACCACTTCCTCTCTGTGATGACTCCATTATACGTCAATTAGGATCTCAGTCAACAGTGGATCTCACTAATATCCGCATAAAGGGACACCCTGCTGACCCAGAGAGAGGAGGTCGGTCAGCAGGGTGTCGCTACTCGTTGTTAGGCGTGAACGCTGATCGTTGCTTCCGCCGAAGGAGTGGGGTATGCTTGACGCTTCGCAACCCAATCCTTACCACGCTGACGTGCTGCCTTCATCTCGTTGAGACGATCGAGTCGCTTACGGACGTCTTGCAGCACCAGCATATACTCAGGAGGACAAGGAGACAACGCTGCTTCAAGCTTGTTGTAGTACTCCAGCGACTCTTGCACTTCGGCATCAGTCATTGGCTTCGCAGTGTGTACCAGCTTGTGGATAGTCAGCGAATTCATTTCTGTCATTCCTTGTCTTGATGAGCTCATTATCGTCTAATGAGCTCTTACTGACAACAGTTTTATTCGAAAGTTATGACGTAAGCCCAATCATGTTCAGAGCGAACGCCGTTGACTTCCGATGCGCCAAAGCACGCAATGAGGTTCTCAGGGACAGGTCGTTGGGTGAAGTACGGATGCACAGCAGTGATGACAACGAGCTTGATGGACTCCGCATTGAGGTCCTTACGGATGGCCTCTTCGATGACAGGAATCTCCACCATGATACCAAAGGTAGCAGGGGAAAGAGAGGTGACCTCAGTCAGCTCTCCTGTTGCGATCTCAAAGCGATTCAGCGTCAGCCACATGATTGCTCTCCAACTGGATTATGCAGCTACTATACAAGCTAGCTGCACATCAGTCAACTGTTGACTTTATTAACGATGTTCTGCAAAATCACAGAACTCGTCAAAATTCCAGGCCTCATGCATCTCATCTTCAGACCCATTACAGGTCACAAGCACCTCACACAAGTACTCAAGAAGAGCAGGCTTGCTCATCACCTCTTCAAGCGTGAGCAGTTCAGGAGGCACTTCACCATCTTCAATTGCGTCCTGAATGTCCCCTTCCAGTTCCTTCTTGTTCAGGAAGTTGATGCAGGCAACCAGGAACTCTTCCGAAATGTGAACTGGTTTGGTGTAAACAGTCTTGTCGCTCATGTAACTACTCCTCTCGTTAATGTGCTTCCATTATACAAACTAGAAGCACATCAGTCAACAGTTGATTATTGGAAATTCGTTTCTTGACCTTCGACTTGGAACACCAGGACGTTGTGGATCTCGACCTCACCTTCGTCGTTCAGTTCGAGGTCTTCGTCGAACCCATCACAGTCGTCAGACGGAGTATAGGTGTAGGTCTCGTAGAAGTCTACGGACAGTTCACCATCACCGACAGAGGACGTCGAACGTCCACTCTCGATCGTACAGGTACCAACCAAACGAGTGGACGGGTCCATGTCTTTGATCAGTTCCAACAATTCACCTACAGTTTGCATTTTGCTACTCCTCTCTAATGTGCTTCCATTATCTGAAATAGAAGCACATTAGTCAACAGTTGACTTTCAGTTAAAGTTTAGTAGTGTCTTCCATGCAGAAAGAAACCATGTACCCCTGACCGAACGGAAAGTCAACACCCACATTCAGAATTCGGTAGTGGTCGCTACTGAACTGTTTAGCGAACAGAACGTTCACACGTTTAGCCTGTTCGTCAACCTGTTTATCGAGGACCATACCTTTTGCTTCCCAAGTAGGAAGAATGGCCTTGACCTTTTCGTAAAGCTGTTCATTCGAAACATCAGCTTCACAAACATAGAAACCACGGCCCCAATGTTCAGTCGAACCCTTGACTTTCAGTTGCTTACGAACAAAAGTAGTCAAACCAACTTTCTTGTTACTCATGTTGCATCTCCTCTCTGTGATGCGTCTCATTATACGCAAACGCATCACAAAGGCAACAGTTGATTTACAGGGCAAATCCGTAGAGAGTGCCAGGATATTTGGCTTCGTGTTCAGGAAGCCCCTCAAACATCTCCTTGAGACCAGCGATGACCTCAGCAGGTCCCTCTTCGTACGAAGGGAGCTCTATGTGAGCGATTGCTTCGAAGGGCAGGTGCTTCAACGCAACTTCAAGGATCTGACGTTGATAGTCAGCAAGTTGGATGTGGTAGGAAGTAGACATAGTGTGTTGCTCCTCTCTTGATGTACCTATAGTATAGGACGTCTCAAGAGAGAAGACAACGCGTTTACGTATTGAAGATGGTGATGTATACTTCGAGCTGAGGATTAGCTCTCTGCGTCTCCGAACACATCTTCAGCTTCCACATCGAGATGTCGTCGTCAGCATTACGTACGATCTCATCGACGTAGAACACGAGAGGAGCACCTGTCGTGTGAGAGATGAGGATGAGACCTTCATCAGCAGCATCGTTGTAGATACGACCGAATAGAGGCTGAGACGTAGCGTGTATCAGCGTCGAACAATCAACGAGAAAGGTCTTCGACTCTTTGTGATAGTCGAACAGCTTAGTGCTGTACGTCGAATGAAAATGCGGAGCTACGCTCATGTGTGATCTCCTCTCTGATGACTAGAGTATCATCCAATCTCAGAGAGGAGACAACATCTGTCTTCAGAACTTCAAGCAGATGTTCGTATACACATTATCGACTACAGACAACTTCTTTTTACCGACCATTCTCTTCAGAGACGTCTCTATGTTGAACTTGTAAGCACTACGCTGAGAGAACTGAGAAGACAACAGGTCGACGATCTGTTCGTACGACAGCTTCTGTTCGTGTCTGAACAGCTCAGCGATAGCAAGAGAGTACTCACCTCTCAGACCGTTCTTGTCGTTCGACTGACCTGTCAGTGGTCCTGTCGGAATCGGTTTCTCTTGAGCTACTCTACGTTGAGAGAACTGAACGACTTTGGTCTGTTGGTCAGACACAAGAGCTCGAAGAAGAGCATCGATGTTGTCTGTATCGACTTCGATGAAGTAACGCATAGCTGTTCCTCTTTCTGATGTGTCTATTATCTGATACGAACACATGAGAGACAACAGTTTTTCTAAGCGTCTATAAACGCGTATAAACGTCGATCGTCGTAGAGATGTATCTTCGTACTACTCATCTGAGATCACGTCGTATAGACGATTATAGAAGCTCTGACACACACGAAACATAAACGACAGAAACAGAAAAACACTCAATTAAGAGTGTTTTTCTTGTTGACTTTTGTGTTTACTTCTTCGAAACTACGTAGACGTCACACGTGTCACGAACTTCGAACATATCGAAGTGAAGCATCATGTGAGGTTGATGTTTCTTCAGATGTTCGATCATCGAATCACAATGATCGTTGTACTGTTGACTAATGTCGCGAGGTTGTATCTCGAAGTAGTTGAGATTGTTGTAGTTCTCTTGAACTTCGATACAGTTGTCGTAAGCACAGTACGGACTCTGCTTCAGTTCGTCAACAGTTACTTTGACGAAGTTCTGAGTGAGGTCGTAAGTCGGAGACTCTCCGAAACTGTAGCGAGACACGTAGAACTCGTTGTCTTTCGACAGATTCTCGATGATGTCGAAAGTGTGTTCTTCTTTAGTTTGAATCTGATTCATGCTTCTTCTCTCTGTGTGTTGTGTTTCAATAGAGACATAATCGAACAAAACACTTGATGAGACAACAGTTGTTTTGAATCTTTTTGTCTCTGTGTTTGTGATTCGTTTTGAATCACTTGAGAGAAGAATACTAGAAACGACGAGACTCGTCAACACAATTATTTGTATTGACGACGTGAGATCGATTACGGGTATTTTATCTTCGCCTTGAAGAATTCCCGTATCGAGAAAGCAGTAGATGAGGATACTATATCTCAAGTATCCTCATACGTCAACGCTTTTTTGCGCTTAATTAAAAGCGCTCACCGATGTTGACTTCACGATCGATTACGTATCCACCTTCTTCGTCACACGACTGTTGGGCCTCCTCCAAACTGTAGAAACAGTCAACAGCAGTTACGACCCCATCGTCCATATCGTAGCGCGACCACATCGGTTTGGTTACGACCGGCTTTTCTTCGTGTTGGTCAACAGTTTCTTTCGGTTTTGGTCGATAGTTGACCACTTTCTCACCGTTCGCTTTCTTCTTCGTGTTCTGATAGTAGGTCGACGCACCTGCATCGCCCATGCTCAGTTCGCTTTTGAAGCGTGCGATAGTGCGTTTACGAAGCGTAGATTCGTCGTTCTTAGCGACTTCTTCGTTGTAGATCTGTACTGCGAGTTCTGCTTTAGACATGATGTTTTTCTCTCTGTGTTTCGTTCTGATGTGTCCATTATCGACGAAAAACAGTTTGAGACAACGGCAAAGTTTTGAATCGCTTTACGCGCCAGCGATAGTGAAAATGAATTGGATTTCAGACAGGAATTGACAGAGGGTTCACTCCATCAACACGATAGAGAAATTCGATGGACCAGCCGGACCCAATAGGACCACTACATCGCAGATGTGGTCCTAGATGGGTGGTCAGGCGGCTACTTGCTGCCTTTCGAGCAGTAAACGCACTACGTGCTGCTCTATGTGGGTTGTCGCTACTCCGAGCGTGAGTAGTTGTTGCCATGAGCCTGTACATGGGCTCACTCCGGATTTCTCACACGCAATGCGCATAAGTTGTCCTGCCATCATGCTGGTGATAACAGCAATGATGTGCATATCACTCCTCCATGTGCTCCGTCGCATGAGGTCACCAACGGTCATGTGACCAGTGATCTCATAGTCTTCGGCGTATCTCCCACTTTCGATGTCACATATAAGCTTGTTCGTCATCACATACAGCGCTTGCGCGTCAATTAATGCGATTGCGCAAAGTGCCGTCTCCATTTGTCTTGAAGTCAGCATTGCAGTTGCTCCGTGAATCTCTAGTTGTGGGTTGTAGCTATTAGAGTATAATCCAACCAACGCGCGCAGATCAAATAATTACGCGCATATTTCTTATTTTTCTATTTTTTGGTTTTCGTTTGTTTGATCCTTCATGCTTACAGAGCGGTAGAGCACGTAGGAGAAGAGCCCTCCACTTGCTACTAGGAGGGCCAGAGAGCCGAAGAACACCCAATGACTTTGCAGGAACAGTATAGCCATGCATACCTCACTTCGTCTTAGTTACAGACCAGTTGTAGGAGCCGGTTGCTTTCACTGCTACGAAACCATCACAGTCTCGCAGAAAACCTTCGGTGACCTTGCTATCAGTGATGCGTTTCTGAATGACCTCTGGGTTGTTCTTGGCTGCGGCAGCCAGCACGTGTGCCCAGACCTTTGGATCTTCTTTGTTCAGCAACTCGAAGCCTTTGACCTCTTTGGTGGTGTAGGTCTTACCTTCAATCTCTACACCAGCAATATAGAGGTTAGTGTAGGAGTAGTCGCCTTTGTCGACCATCTCTTCCAGAAACTTCTTGTTGCCTTCTTTCAGATCATCGTAGAGGCTGCTAGCCAACGAGATGGCCTCACCGATGATCATATGGGCCTGAGCCTTAGGGGTGTCCACATCGTTCTCCAAAGCAGTGACTTGCTGAGCGAAAGTAGCCTGCAGTGCCATCAGTTGCTTTGCGGTTTCGATCAGCTGTTCTGCTTTAGTCATGATGCGTCTCCTTTAATGTGCTCCCATTATCTCTAACAGAAGCACATTAGTCAACATTTAATCTGGAATCGCGTCAGGAAAATCGATGACTTTGATTGCAATGTCGCTCAGATAGTCAGCAAAGTCCTCTGCGGCCCGATAACAATCGCTATCATTGCCGCCCATCTCGTTCAGGAGTTTGTCACCACGACGTTCCACCTGACCTTCTTGCTTCGGTGCGACCAATGCAGCACGATTGAAGCGATAAGTCAATTGGTCGTTGAGTTCTTCGGAGAGTTGCTGGATGGTGAACTCTTCGATGTCTTTGGGGTCGACGTCGACATCGTTCAGTTTGTTGAGGTTGATGTAGATCTCACGCATGTGATCGAGAGACAGTTCGTCGACGGAAGGACACACGCCACGTAGAACTGGGACGTTCATTACAGTTGCAGATTCATCGGTACAGAACAGATAAACTACGCATTCCATGTTGCTACTCCTCTCTAATGTGCTCCCATTATCTCTAACAGAAGCACATTAGTCAACATTTAATCTCGCAATTCACTCAATTTAACGATGACGCGGTCCATGCAGAATTGTTCAAAAGTAATACCACGCTCTTCGAACCATTCTTTAGAAGAGGCCCACAATTCTTTTTGGGCCCCCTCTTTTGCTTTCTTCAACTCATCACTATGAACATCATAGAAAGCAAAACTTTGAACCCCATACTGTTCGCGCAGGCCCTTTACAGTAAAGCTGTCCCCCATCATGAGCTGAGGACCAGAAGTACCATTAACTCGTTTGTATGGTCGCTTGACGAATTTAGCAGTCAAGTCGTTGTTGTTGCTCTTCAAAGCGACCATTGCCCATTTCTGTTCGTGGTCGATATGCAGAACTTCTACTTCAACTTGGTTTGGTTTGGTTTCAAGAAAGCACAGCACGTGAGTTGCGGCCCAGCCACGACCAGCAGCTTCGATTCGAATGCTTCGAAAGTTACGTTCTGTATCAGACCAATCAGCACGATGACCAGTACCAATCGAAGCTTTGATTTTGTGAACTTTAAGATGTGCCATGTTGCTACTCCTCTCTAATGTGCTCCCATTATCTCTAACAGAAGCACATTAGTCAACGACAATTACGTCGAAAACGTATCTACTTCGAAATCGATTTCAACTGCGCCCAACAACGAGGTGGCAATCTCACGAGCAACACGTTCAATCTCAGCGTCAGACGCTCTGAGTTTTCCACTGTCGCTGACCATGTCGTTGTCGCAGGCATACTCAGCGATGGCACCACCAACTTTGTCGTCGATTTCCTCAGCCTTATCTTCGTCATACTCATCAGGGTCAGTGCCGTCAATGGTCTCTTTGACGTAGACGCTGCAACCGTTGTAGTTGGACTGATAGCTGATCATGACTTTCTTGATGTTGTGGTCAGTGATCACTTCGACGTCAGCATCAACAGGAACTTCGATGCCGCTCTGACGCAGAATCATTGCCTGCGTGTGGATAGGTAGAGTGTTGTTCTCAGCGAGGTCAGTGATCATAGCCACCAAGTCGCTTTGTTCGAGGTTAGTGATGAAGTTGATGAAGGTGGGCTTGATGTTGCTATTCACGATGTTGCTCCTCTCTAATGTGCTTCCATTATCTGCAATAGAAGCACATTAGTCAACAGTTTAGAGAACGAAATTGCTGGCAGGTTGTTTACGCAGCAAGCCTTCCATGAACGCTTTTGCAGAAGGAGCCTGGTCGAGGGAGAGGCCGCAATCCTCTGCAATACCATTGAACATCTCATTCAAGGCACTGCGAATCTGGTCCTTCTGCCTTTCGGTGAGGTCGCTTTTAGCGGCCGGCAGCTCGGTCCAGTTGTAGCGAGTTACACGCTTGAGGGAATCCAAGCCTTCGAGAGCGGCCTGACGGACCTGCTTGCTGGCCATCTCAGTGCCATTGCAGTTGCCGTTGTATACGGAGGCCAGGGAGCAGTTCACACCAGCCTGGTTCGACATCAACACACTGCCGTTGTCGTTGATGACGATGATGTAGTAGTTACCCAGGCGGTCTGCGTCACGTTTGAATCGTTTCATGTGTTGCACTCCTCTCTAATGTGCTTCCATTATCTGCAATAGAAGCACATTAGTCAACAGATTTATTCAGCAGATTTGACGTTGAAATGTTCGTCGATAAACTGTACGATGTCGGGTACGTCGTACATCTCTACAAATTCGTCTGCTACCTCACCATTGACGATCTCGACCTCACCTTCTTCAATAGCAGCGTTGAGGTCAGCGTAGGATTCGTCGAGCCAATCTTGAATGGCCTGAAGAGGTTGAGGTTCCATTGCAGGGAGACCACTGAGAAGCATCTCTGCAATGTCTTTAAGAGTGCAGGCTTCGCTAATGAAACGAGCTCGTTGGATAGCTACAAACCACAATACATCTTCGAGAGATGCTTCGTGTTCAGCTTGGAGGTGGTTAATCAGGTCTTGCGCTTGAGTGATGACTTTCATGTTGCTACTCCTCTCTAATGTGCGATCATTATCTAACACATTAGAGAGGAAGACAACAACTAAAGGAGAGCAGATGCGATGAGAAGGGCCACAATCAGAATGATGTAGCGCGTGACAATGCACTGTAGGCATTGTTTGGGAGGACGGCCAACGCACCGCCACATCCAGACACCGCAGACAACCCAGATGATGAACATCACGACCTGTTCCATTACTTGCCCACCACCAGACTTTTGGAATGGGACATGCAGTAGACGAGTTCACCGTCGTAGGCCGCATTGTTGTCAAGCTTTGGATTGTCGTATACGGTGTTGATGATGCGGTTCAGCATCTCGTGGTGTTCAGGGGCCTCGTTGGTTTCAACGTAGCCAATGATGTCTTCACGAGGCTTGCCCATCTCGCGGGCGTGGACCAGTGCGAAGGCAGATTTCGCTTGGTGTACGCAGGCGTTATACAACGCGTACGGCGTGTTAGGCTTCTCTTCGGCCTTTACACAACCAGTAGAAAGAACGGCGATTGCGGCTGCGATCTGTACCAATACTTTCATGTTGCTCTCCTCTGTGTGATGCGTCTACTATCCTAGCAAACGCATCCGCAGACAACAGTTTTTATGCGGCTTTTGCCTGAGTGATGGTATTCAGGGAGGTGACCGCGACGAAACGGATCTCGTCTAGCGTGAACTCCTTGATGACCTCACCGTTCTTGAAGATGGTGATCAGGCCGTCGCGTTCAGCTTGATTGAAGTCGATGTCGCCTTTGTGCTTGAACACGCGCTGGTAGGCATTCTCGTGAGTCTTGTTGACTTCGATATTCAGTTTCGACGACAGTTGTTGTGCTAGTTGGTTGATTACTTGCATGGTGAAGCTCCTCTCTGTAATAACTCCCACTATACCCGAAGATTAGTAGGAGTCAACGACTTACTTGGTAAAAGATTTGGAAACTTGAACCTGAGTGCCAAAAGGTAGGTACATCAGGAGTTCCTCGAGGAACTCCCAGAACTCGGAGGGTGGCGAATCATTGTAGTTGCTGATCGTGAGATTGCCATCGGCATTGAGGCCGCTTTCGCAGGTCATGATGGTTTGATCTTCGATGAAGGCTTCGACGGCTTGGGCGTGCTTGCCAGGAACTGTAGCTTTGAGCATGTCGCTCTCCTCTCTGTTATGCGTTCATTATACGCAAGCACAGAGAGGAGTCAACAAGTTTATTGTGAGAGTTTGAGGAACTCTTCGAGGAGGGTCATGTTGTCTTTTGCTGCAGATTCGTCTATCTTCTCATATGGAGTGAAGTCACGAACGTTGTCGAATGTCTGACCTGCTTTCTGCTGACGCTTCATCTGAACTGGGTTACCAGTGCCAAGGTCATCGTGCGTAAACACGCCATAGAGCTTGATAGAGTGTGGATCACGTCCTGAGATGGTGTATACCACCTGCGCGTCGAACGTCAATCCTGCGTGCATGTAGCCCTTCAGAGACGCACCACGGAAGGGGTAGTCCTTGCCACCGAATGGTGCTGTAGGATCCGCACGCTTATGAGCAATGAATTGCTGTAGAGCGGCAATAACCTGCGCATCACCTCTGAAGTTTCTGAGGGTGGACAGGAAGAGCTTAGAAGCGAAGATGCGTGCTTTACGAGCAGGTGCTGCAGGTGCTGCCTGCTGATTACGATTGGGCTTTGCCATTACCAGCCAGAGCCTCAGTCAACATGTCTTCAAGCAGTGTATCTAGTGCCTGGTCATCGAGCTCTACGAACTCTTCCCCTTCGCTTTCGAGGATCAGTTTAGCGAACTCGTCGCTGTATTCCTGGACCTCAGTGATGATCTGTTTCATGTGTTGCTCCCGTGAGTACGGTATTTAGCTGAATCCAGTATACGCTAAGACTCTACGGAAAACAACGGGGGAGGTATCTCACTCCCCCTTGGAGGTCAGGCCGCTTTGGTGCGATCTTTCCATTCCAGGTCGTTGTCTTTTGCGAACTTTTGTGCTTCGCCACGAGTCTTGAAGTTGTGGACCTCGACACCTTCGGCGTTGACTACGAACCAGCGCTCGGCGGCCTGATGAGTCAGGGCCAGCAGTTGTTCGGTCATGGTGGCCACTTCAGCTTTGGTGACCACTTTCTTCGGCTTGTTCTTGTTGTACTTGTACAGAGGCTGGCCGTTGGCCTCGTTGGTCAGGTTCTGGTAGTAGGTACCAGCACAGTGCTTGGACAGACCTTGTTCGGCCATTGCACGGTCGATGAAGGTCTTGCGTTGAGTCTTGCCTTTCAGGTCGTAACCACGAGTAAAGATCTCTTTGAACAGAACTCGGGCCAGGTCCATTTTGGTTACTTTAACTTCTGCAGTCATGATCATCTCTCCATCGCCGGAGGAACCATTTCCCCCTTTTGTGCGTCCATTATCTGATTACTTGCGTTACGAGACAACAATTATTTTGGCTTAGAGCGGAAATAATTCTCCGCTCTTTGCCGTTGACTTCTTACATCTCAATGCGTACGATGATGGTCGTTTGCGCTTCGGTCAGGGAGTGGACGTCGTATTCAGTACCACTGAAGATGCCACGCAGGCCCATCAGGAAGTCGACGAGATCGCTGTCCTGATTGACGAGTTCGAAGATCATCAGGCCGTCAGCGAGGTCCTGGGCGTCCAGATCGTCTTCGACGGTCAGAACACGAGACAGTTCGTCAATGACTTCAATCGGCGTGGTCATGCCTTCAAACGCACTCTTCCACAGCTCGTTAATCTCTTCGGCGCGGTCAGCGATCTTCGGAGAGGTCAGAACGAACTCACCGGTCGGCAGACTGATGAAGATCTGCTTCAGGAGGTCCATCGGCTGGGCCTGGCTGACGGAGGTATAGAGGTTACCAGCAGGATCGATGATGCCGAAGTACAGTTTCATTGTGAAGCCCTCTCGTTAATGTGCTTCCACTATCATCTAGCAGAAGCACAAAGTCAACAGTTGATTTTCAGATGAAAGTCATGAGATGATTCAACCACTTCGCCTTTTCTTCGGGGAATCGGCTGATGTAGCAGCAGATCTCGTCGATGCCGCCGTGGTCCACGTTGTACAACTCTTCGAGAGTGATCTCTTCGGCGAGAGTCAACAAACGATGACGGGCCAGCATCTCGGACTCATCGCCCAGGACCTTCTGGATCTCCGCTTCGTAGGACATCTTGGTCGAGACGACGTCATAGAGCTTGTCGTTGACGTCATCCGGCAATTCGTCACCAAATGCATGGGCCAACTGGTTCATCACCTGGCCGGAAATCTTGTCGTAGATCTGGTCTTCGAGTTTCA
>RCUO01000338.1_pt1 | contig 25895 bp, 26 predicted proteins | sample 2166161 | NCBI WGS metagenome assembly RCUO01 (sample SAMN09932617, study PRJNA488358) | compost metagenome | feature: garden; material: soil; isolation source: compost soil in cyclohexanecarbonitrile-enriched culture | place: Germany: Experimental Botanical Garden Goettingen | collected 2016-01-27
TTCATAGGGCTAGTCCCTCCACCTGCTCTTGATAAGATTTAGCTGTATTCAATTAGATTCATCACAAACATCTCGAGATGTTTTTCTTAAAATTCACTTTAAATCATGAACCTCCTTTTCGTCAAGTCATACAATGCTAAAGGGGCCTCAAAATCGAAAAGAATTTAGCTTGAAAGAGGCATACCCCGGCGTTATACTAGACAAGTGTTTCAAAAGGCACAAATGACGAGGAGCAGAGGTGAGAGAAGAATGGAAGGCGACCCGGGTACGCAGTTAAGCGTGCAAAGTGAGCAACCACACAGGATTAACATCAGCTTGCCGGCGGCGGGAGCACTACTTCTTCATGCTCTCGAGACGTCATCCTGGCCTTAAGCATTGATTGTACTGCCGGCCAAGCTGATTTTTTCCGTGTGCTTTAATTAGCATAACCCTGGAGAAGACCGGGGACATAAGGAGTGAATCAGATGAAAATCCGGCTGGTGAACGCAGGCGTTTTTACCCCGATTGATGACATTGAAGCAACATTGACCGCACCGGCTGAAGGATTCTACTGGATCGATGCTGATGATGAGGACCTGGAGCAGCTCCAGCCCCTGTTTAATCTGCATGATCTTGCCGTAGAGGACTGTCTCAGCGAAGAGGAGCAGCGGCCAAAGATCGAAATTTATGAGAGCCATTATTTTATTGTAGTTAACAGCATCCGGTTTGATGATGAGGAAATCTTCCTCCGGGCGCTTAACGTATTCTTAGGCAGACACTACATCATTACTGTGACTAAACAAAAAATTCATGAGCTTCGCGTCCTGAAGCCCATTCTGTGGGAACAGGAGGTCAGTGCGCCTGACCGCTTCCTCTACCATCTGATTGACATCGTAGTCGATAACTATTTCTCTGTGGGCGACCGGATTGAAGCACGGATTGAGAAGCTTGAGGAAGATATTCTGATGCATACCAAGAAAACGCATCTGAGCGAAATCATTGGTCTGCGCAGTGAAATTCTGTGGCTGAAGAAGATGCTCGGTCCGCAGAAGGAAGTAATCAACACCCTGAACAAAAAGGATCTGCGCCTGATCGATGACCAGCTGCAGAAATACTTCAGTGATATTTATGAAAATGCGGTTAAGATCTCAGAAACCTTTGAGACCTACCGCGACCTGATGGGCAACTTGCGTGAAGCCTACCAGTCCAGTATCGCTAACCGCGCCAATGAAATTATGAGGGTGTTTACTGCAATTACTACAATATTCATGCCGCTGACCGTCATTACCGGGATATACGGAATGAACTTTGACAATATACCCGAGACCCATTCACAATACGGCTATTATGGCGTTATTGCCGTGATGGTCACACTCGGCTGCGGAATGCTCGTGATTTTCCGCAAAAAGGATTGGCTATGAACGATAACGGACGAATACGCTGAGGCGAAGGCTACCGCTACTGCAAAGTATGGGGAACCTTCGCCTTTGCCATTGCTAATAGCTCACAGCTGCTCCGTCTGCCTGAGGCTGCTGTGCCCGCCGGAACCGGATACGGATCAGCCGCAGACGCTCATAGTAGAGATCCAGCCCCTCAGACGGCGAGAAATTCTCCCCGTATGCCTTATATAACGCAGGCTTCAAAAAAGCATCCCCCATCAGCTCATACGCTGTCCAGATGTTAATCTGCTCTTCCGCGCTAACCTCCTTCAGTTCATGCTCAATCAGCTTCTCGACAGAGTAGCCCTCCTTCTCCAGCTCCTCTACCGCTTCAAGTACCTCACGCCGGCTGATTCCGCCCGCAGCCTGCAGCTGCTCCATGCCAAGCCCGTTCTCAATGCCCTGCAGCATGATCCGCCGCAGCCGCAGCTGTTCGAGCTGCTTCTTATATTTGATTTCCTTCTGCTTGTAGAGCCAGGATGAGAAGGCTTCTTCCTCCACAGCTTCATTTACCCAGCTAAGCGGATAGCTGTGCTCCCGCGGAATATCAGCAGTTACGGCAAGCCAGTCGCTGCCATGCTGCGCGGCCTTGCCTTCCCCGACTCCCGGAATCTGCAGCAGCTCTTCCTCCGTACGCGGCAGAAAAGCGCTGAGCATACGCAGCAGACGGTTACTGGCAAGAATATACGGCGCCTTCCGTTCACTGGAGGCCTTTCCCCTGCGCCAGGCGCACAACGCCTCATACACAGCTTCATTGCCATGCCGCTCACTGTAATACTGCAGCTTCTGCTGCTCACGGCTGCGCTGGGCAAGTGTCTCTTCCTCATGAAAAGCACCTTCAATCAGCGGCCTGTAGCCGTCGCCCATCTTCACTGCCAGCTCATGCCTGTACACACAGAGCATCTCGTTCCAGGAGCCGCCTTCATACCAGATATGCTCGTCTACCTCGCGGCTTCCGGAAAAATCCCTCCAGCCGATGCGCCAGCTTCCCTCCTCCTCACCAATCCAGAGCTGGGCATACACCTCCTGATCCGCTCCGGACATTCTGGACAACCGGTTCAAAAATACAATCTGCATATGAATCCCTACTTTCGTCGTCTTACAGCAGGCACACAAGTAGAAACGGCTACGCCGTCCTAAACAGGACGGTATCCGGTTCTGCAAGAAAGATAAGGATAAAGGATTGATAAAACCTATACTTTCTTATCTTTACGCAAAAAAAGCACCTCTCCCGCGAAAATCGCGAAAGAGGTGCTTCCTCATACATGCTATGCTGTTAGAAACTACAATACCATATATTTCCGTACAGTCAATCTCTTTTTGGATCAGGCTCCGGCAAGTGCCAGCTTGGCCAGGCTGAGCGCTCCGGCAAGCCCGGCATTGTCGCCAAGCTCCGGAGGCACAATGTAGCTGCCGATTTCCTGATTCAGCGCCGGGTGCTGAACATAGCCGCTGAGCAGCTCCTGCAGCTTGGCATGAATCAGCGGGAATAGCTGGCTCTGCTTCATGACGCCGCCGCCCATAACAATCTTCTGCGGAGACAGTATCAGTACATAGTTCATCAGCGCATGGGCCAGGTAGTGGGCTTCCATCGCCCAGGCCGGATGATCAGCGTCCAGCTCACCGGCAGGCTTGCCCCAGCGGCTGCCGATGGCAGGGCCGGCCGCCAGACCCTCAAGGCAATCCCCGTGATACGGGCAGAACCCGCTGTAGGTATCTTCCGGATGGCGCGGAACCAGAATATGTCCCATCTCCGGATGGGATAAGCCGTGAATCAGCTGGCCACCTACCACTGCACCCGCACCGATGCCTGTACCTACAGTGATGTACAGGCAGCTGTCCAGTCCCTGCGCTGCACCCCAGGTATATTCACCGAGAGCAGCCCCGTTCACATCGGTATCGAAGCCGATCGGCACATTGAAATGCCGGGCAGCCGCACCAACCAGATCATATCCTCCCCAGTGAGGTTTGGGGGTTGTCGTTATATGACCATAAGTTGGACTGCCGGGTATAGGGTCAATTGGCCCGAAGGAGCCGATTCCCAGCGCTTCAACCTTCTTGTCCGAAAAATAGTCCAGTACCAGCCCCATTGTCTCCTCTGGGGTTGTTGTCGGGAAGCTTACCCGGTCGGTTACAGTCCCGTCCTCATATCCGATTCCGCATACAAATTTTGTTCCACCGGCTTCAATTGCTCCTAGCACTCTCACAGCAGCATTCTCCCTTCACAAATAAAACGCTCTCTTACAACGATTATACGTGCCTGCGGCTTATATGACAAGCGGTTGACATATAAGCCGGACAAGGGCTTAAAGCCCCTGTAGCATGAGAAGTTTAACGCCCGGGTCCGGCAGTCCGCTGTTCCCGGTATAAGCGGCAGACAGAGATGAACCGCGCTGCTGCCGGAGGATAAGAAGCAAGATGGATATGGGCATATGCGGCCATAACATTTCCCTGGAGATAGCCCTCCGGCTGGCTGCCGCTTCGCCCCCTGCTCTCATAGGCGTAAGTCTGCTGTTCCTGTTCATCATAATGCATCACAGAGTAATGAAACTCATGGCCGCGCAGAGATTGGCCTTGCTTCAGCAGCAGGCTGTCCTGCAGCGCGGTTACTTCACGGTAGCCCAGCGCCGCGCGGCGCTGCTGCATAACGGCAAGGGCCGGGATAATACCGGCCATCCGGTGCACAGACCCTGCCCGGTCGGTGATGGAGCGGGCCAGCACCATATAGCCGCCGCATTCCGCATACAGCGGCATACCCAGCACCGCGGCTGTTCTTAGACCGTTAAGGAATCCGGCATTGGCAGAGATTTCCGCAGCGAATTCCTCGGGGAAGCCTCCGCCGAGATAGATTCCGTCTGCCTCCGGCGGTACCGGATCTCCGCACAGCGGGCTGAATTCAAGCAGCCGGGCCCCGGCACGCGCCAGCAGCTCCAGATTGTCGGCATAATAGAAATTGAATGCCGCATCCTTGGCAACTGCTATGACGGGAAAATCTCCGTTATCCTGCCGGACTGTAACAGCCGGGGCAGACGGTGATACATCTGCCTCTATGTACTGCAGCGGAGGAGCAGAGTGCGCAATTTCCAGCAGCCGGTCCAGATTCACGCCTGCCTCCAGCATATCCGCGGCATGCCCGAACAGCGGCTCCAGCTCGCCCCGTTCCAGCGCAGGCAGCAGGCCCAGATGCCGCTCCGGTATATCCAGCGTAGCGTCGCGCATCAGACCGCCGATTACCGGGATGCCGCAGGCGGCTTCAATAGCGGCCTTAACTGTCCGGTAGTGGCCGGGGCTGCCGCAGCGGTTCACGATGACCGCTGCGATCTGCACCCGCGGCTCCAGCTGCCGGAAGCCGAGCACGACCGCAGCCGCGCTGCGGCCCATGCTGCGAACATCGACCACCAGCAGCACCGGGCTGCCGGTGAGAAGCGCAATTTCTGCAGTAGAGCCAGTAAGCTCTGTGGCTTCTTTTCCGTCGTACAGCCCCATGACTCCTTCCACAATGGATAGCTCTGCATCTGCAGAAGAACGCAGAAAATACTCCTGCAAATAGGAGTGTGAGGTCATCCACGAATCGAGATTACGGGCGGGGCGTCCGGTTACTGCAGCGTGGTAGGCCGGATCAATATAATCCGGGCCGCATTTGAAGCCTTGTACCTTCAGTCCCCGCCGGGCAAAGGCCCGCATCAGCCCAAGTGTCACCGTTGTTTTGCCCGATCCGCTGCCTGTTCCCGCGACAATCAGGCGCGGGCGGTGCTGTGGCTCACTGGGGCTTTTCTCCAGAACGTTGAATTCACTGCGTTCTTTCATCCGCTTGCTCCTCCCTGCCGCCATAGGCCGCTCTGGCAACGGCAATGGTTACATTGCCGCTTTTTTTCTTCGGCTGCAGCAGCTTCCCGCCGCCTGCAGACAAGATGGCAGCAGGCTCACAGACGCCATAAGCCCCGGTTGCCTTGAACACAACTGCTGAGGGCTGATCAAGCGGTACTGTATTCAACTGCTCCGCTGTATACAGGTCAAGCTCCCAGCCGAATTTGCCGCACAGCTCCAGCAGCCCGGCTTCATTGCCCTTGATCGTAATGGTAGCTGCGCCCCGGACGCTCAGCGGAGACAGCCGCAGCTCCTCCAGCGTCTCCAGAACGGCTGCTTCAAGCTCGGCCGCCGCTGTCCCGCGGTTGCAGCCAAGGCCAAGCACCAGGCTGCGCGGCCGGTACACTGCAGCAGGCAGCCCGCTGAGCGCTGCTGCCTCAGCCGGCTTCAGCAGCCGGTCGGTGATGATGACCGCCGCGCGAAGCGGCTGCTGAAGCAGCTCTGCCATGTCGCTGCAGAGCCGGACATGCACCGGCAGTACGGCTCCCGGAGGCAGCCAGCCGGTCTCACCGGCTTCCTGCAGCACAGCAACCGGCTCACCGTTGACCAGCGCGGCGCTTACACCTTTTGCCGGGGCGAAATCCTCCAGCCGCCAGCCGAATTCGCGGCCCAGCAGATCGGCCGCAAACACGCCCTGCACGTCGGAGGCCGTCGTAATGACAGGATGGCTGTGCAGCAGCCCGGCAATCTCCAGAGTCAGCCGGTTAGCCCCGCCGAGGTGGCCGGACAGCACGCTGATGACATGCTGCCCGCCCTCGTCAATCACGATGACAGCAGGGTCGGTCAGCTTGCTCTCAAGCAGCGGAGCCATCAGCCGGACAGCGGCTCCAAGGGAGAAGAGCAAAATAACCGCTTCGTACCTCCGGAATAAACCGGGCAGCAGCTCCTTCACCGGACCGTCAAAAATCCGCCGTTCCCCCGGAATCTCCTCCAGCTCTCCGCTGTATTTGGCATAGCAGTAGACCTCAGTATCCGCCAGCAGTCCGCCCAGCTTCAGTGCCAGCCTGATGCCGTTACGGGTAATGGCTACAGCCGCATACCGCCTAGCCATCCTGGCTGCTTCCCTGCCGGAAGCCGTGGGTAAAGGCGCGGTCATACAGCTTCGAGCGGTGGGCATCCCGGTTCACCAGCTCCGGGTCAAGCGCCCAGCCGGCGAGAATCATGGCATGCATAGTAATGCCGGCCTCTTGCAGGTCCCGCTCCAGATGCTGCACAGTCGTCCGCACAATCTGCTGATCCGGCCAGGTAGCCCGTTTGACGACAGCTACAGGCGTATCCGGGCTCCAGCCGGCAGCAAGAAACTCACCGGCCGCATGCCCCGCCAGCCCCGCGCTGAGAAACAGCGCCACCGTGCAGTGATGAGCGGCCAGAGCTCGAAGCTGCTCCCGCTCAGGCACCGGCGTGCGTCCTCCGGCACGGGTCAGAATCACCGTCTGCGTCAGCTCCGGCACGGTCAGCTCGGCCCCGAGCGCCGCCGCCGATGCGAACACGGAGCTGACGCCGGGAATGATCTCATAGCGGACGCCACACAGCTTAAGCAGCGACATCTGCTCCAGAATGGCGCCGTACATAGCCGGATCACCGGTATGCACACGCGCTACGCTCCGGCCTTCCTGGACAGCACGGGCCATCAGCTCCACCTGCTGCTCCAGATCAAGTCCGGAGCTCTGCACTACCTCAGCCCCGGGCTTCGCGCTGCTGACCAGGACTTCGCTGACCAGAGAATCAGCATAGAGGACAAGATCCGCGAAGCGGAGAATCCGGCTGCCTTTGACCGTAATAAGCTCAGGATCGCCCGGCCCTGCACCGACAATGTACACCATAGGCTCCAGCTGAAGTCCGCTCATTTGCTCACCACCATTAAGCTGAGGTATTCCAGCTCCCGGCCGCGCAGCTCCCGGGCATCCCGCCATACCGTTTCATACGGCGAGGTCACTTTGGTCACTACCGAAGCTTTTCCGGCGAGGCCCAGCTCATCCAGCACATCAAGTACGGTATCCAGCACCTTGGCTACCTTTAGAAAGACCACCGTATCATGCTGCAGCAGCGCCTCCTTAAGCGCCTCACGGTCATCCGTCGCCGGAATGATGCCAACCCGCTGGTCACCGTCGGCGAGCGGCTGCTCCAGCGCGGCGGCAGCGCCCAGCACCGAGGAAATTCCCGGTACCGAAACCACCGGCACAACGGGATGCAGCTCCTGCATAAGCCGGGCAAGATGAATGAAGGTGCTGTACAGATTCGGATCACCCTCCGTTACAAAAGCCACATCATTGCCGTGCCGCAGCTCATTCCAGCACAGCTCAACTGTCCAGCGCCACCCGTTCTCCAGCTGCACAGGGTCCTTGGTCATCGGAAAAACAAGGCCAAGCATCGTTTTCTGCTCAGCATCTACATAAATCTCCACGATTTCATGGGCGTAGGATTTTCCGCCTTTCCGGGCTGCAGGATAGGCGATAACCGGACATTCCTTAAGCAGGCGGCAGGCCTTGACTGTAATCAGCTCCGGGTCTCCCGGGCCCACACCAACCCCATAAAGTGTACCTACAGTAAGTAAGCCGGGTTCCTCCTCGGCCGGCAGCTCCTCCTCCAGGTCCAACAACCACTCTTCAGCGCCAGCAGCCTGCTCCAGTCCCTCCACTTCATTGTTGCCCATTTACGCATCCCCTTTTATTAAATTTCCGGTCTCCCCGGCCATTCATTCTGGCTTAGCCGCACTGACTACAAAGACTGGGTTAAGCCCCTCGAACCGGGTCATCCCAAGAATCGGCCTGCCCCGCGATGCCTGCAGCTGTGTAACCTCCGTCTTGAGTCCCGCCGCTGCCAGCGCCGTCATGCTCCCGTGCAGCGTCTCAATAGTGATCGCCGAAATGACGATAACGCCGCCCGGCCGCAGCCGCTCAGCCGCATGGGCTATAATATCTGCAAGCTCGCCGCCGCTGCCTCCGATGAATACAGCATCCGGGTCAGGAAGCTGCTCCAGCCCCTCCGGGGCCCTGCTGTGAACAATAGTATAGTCAGCACGGAATTCGCGCCGGTTTGCTTCCATATTCGGCAGGTTAACCGCTTCTTTTTCCACAGCATATACCTTACCGAGGCGGGCAATCCGCGCACATTCCGCAGCAACCGCCCCTGACCCTGAGCCGATATCCCACACCACCGCGTTCTCCGCCAGATTTAGCTCGGACAATACCAGTGCACGGACCTCACGCTTCGTGATCAGCCCTTTTTCCGGCTTGCGCTGGGCAAAGGCTTCATCCGGATAAGCAAAGCCGCGCCTGCGGCGGCCCCCGCTTCCCGGCTTTCTGCGCAGAATAACCACATTAAGCGCCGCAAACTCATGCCGGGACATGTCCTCCAGCTCCCAAAAGCTGCAGCGCTCATCCGGACCGCCCAGATGCTCGCAGACGAAGGCCTCATATTCCTTCATGCCGAAATCCAGCAGGTATGCAGCAATCCGCGCCGGGGTATTCACCTCATCCGTCAGCAGCGCAACCTTCGCCCTGCCGTCGATCCGCTGGGCCAGCCCCTGCACCGGACGCCCGTGCAGACTGATCAGCTCCGCATCCTGCCAGCTGTCACCCAGCCGGGCAAAAGCAAGCTGCACGCTGCTGTAATGCGGAATAACCTCCACCTGCTGCGGCCCGAACCGGCGTACCAGATAACCGGCAATGCCAAAAAACAGCGGGTCGCCCGAAGCCAGCACAACCGTCTTATGCTCCCGGTGCACTTGGTCCAGTCTTTCGGCAAAGCGTTCCAGCCCGCCCTGCAGAGTGATTGTTTTTCCTGTGAAGCGGGGGAAAAACGACAGCTGCCGCTCCCCGCCGCAGAGCACTCCGCATTCCTCGATGATGCGCAGACTCTGTGTTGTCAGTCCCCCGGCGCCGTCTTCCCCGATACCTATGACGCAGATAACATTATCCACGGATTTCCGCCCTTCCCAGCCTCCGGCCCTTCATCGTAATCAGTACCATTTCGGCTGTCATGCCCCCATCCACCTGCTTGAGGCATTGCAGACAGCCGTAACGGCACAGCAGCTCAAAAAACGTTTCATTTCCCGCTTCCGTCATCAAATCCACCACCTGTGAAGCGGTATTCGCACCGGCAATCTCCTGAACTGTCTGCTCATCCGCTCCCGCTTCAAGCGCAACGGCTGAAAGGAAAGCGAAATCCACCGGTGCATTTTTGGAGTGAATCAGCATTGCACCCTGTGCAACCTTGGAGTATTTGCCGGCCATGCCCACAAGGGTCACCTTTTGAAAGCCGTAAGCCTTCGCATGGCCGAGCGAGAAGCCCACATACTCCCCCATCTGGATAAAAGCTTCCTCCGGCAGCTCCGGGAACATCGTTATCGCGAACTTTTCGCTGCTGCCGCCGGTGGTCAGGACCAGCTGGCGGTTCCCGGCAGCAGCGGCGACCGAAATTGCCTGGACGATGCTGGCCTGATAAGCCTCGGTCGAGAACGGGGTTACCACGCCACGTGTACCCAGGATGGAAATGCCGCCGAGGATGCCCAGGCGCGGATTGAGCGTCTTCAGCGCTATAGCCTCGCCTTCCGGCACGCTGATGACCACCCGAAGCCCGCGCGCCGCGCCATGCTCCTCAAGCACCTCCGAGACCGCTTCGCGGATCATCTTCCGCGGTACCGGATTGATTGCGGCTTCGCCTACCGGGACAGGCAGCCCCGGCTTGGTTACCCGGCCGACGCCGAGCCCGCCGTCAATCTCCACACCGGGCTGGTCAAGCCAGCTGACCGCTGCTTCAATTCTGGCCCGGTGCGTCGCGTCAGGATCGTCTCCGGCGTCCTTTATTGTGGCGCAGACTGCTGTGCCGTCCGCGCCTCCGCTGCGCTGCCAGCCGGTCAGCTCAAAGCTGTGGCTGAAGCCGGCCGGCAGCAGAAGCTCTACACTTGCCAGCTCCTCGCCTGTGATAAGCAGGTGCGCTGCTCCCTTGGCTGCGGCTGCCGCGCAGGCGCCGGTGGTGTATCCCCGGCGCAGCGGACCCTGACTCCCGGCAGCTTCCTTGCTCGCGGTCATCGCCGCTTAAGGGAGGCATCCGTCTCAGCTGCCCGGCGCACTGCCAGCAGGCTTAGCGCATTGACCGCTGCTACCACGATAGTGCTGCCGCCTTTACGACCGATATTCGTAATATAAGGAATATCCAGCTTGCGCAACTCATCCTTGGATTCAGCGGCAGATACGAAACCAACCGGCATGCCGATCACAAGTCCCGGCTTAGCCTCGCCTGCTTTGATCAGACGGATCAGCTCCAGCAGCGCAGTAGGTGCATTGCCGATGACATAAATCCCGCCCGGCGCCTCCGCACAGGCTTTGCGTGTCGCCATAATCGCCCGGGTAAGCCCCAGCGCCCCTGCTGCCTCAACCACATCCGGGTCGGAGATATGGACACGGACCTCTCCGCCGTAACGATGAAGCCGCTCTTTAGCAATTCCTGCCTCCACCATCCGCACATCAGCGATAACCGGCATTCCGTCCAGAATCGCCTTAATCCCCGCCTCAACAGCCTGCGGATGGAACACCAGGCTGCGCCCCAGCTCAAAATCAGCCGAAGCATGGATAATCCGCTGCACCACCGGATATTGCTCTGCAGTGAAGTCATGGCTGCCCAGCTCCTCTGTAATCATCTGAAAGCTAAGGCCTTCAATCTCCTGCGGCTGTACCGTCTGCGGCTTAAACTCTGTTCCGAAATCCACCGTTAACCCTCCCTTTAATTGACTGCCTGACGGCGCATCCGCCATCATCCACTGCCAGAGCAGCCTCCACCGCCTCTGCAAGCCCTGCAAAGGAATGATAGACTCCCCCGTTACCGGTAAAATCAAGCTTGGGCCGCACAATAAGAATGACATATAGCCCCATATCCAGCGCAGCCCGCAGCTTTTCTTCTACTGAGCCCTCAGCTCCGCTCTCCTTGGTAATCATCACCTGTGTGCCGTATTGCCGGAACAACGCCTCGTTCATCTCCCGTGAAAAAGGCCCCTGCATAGCGATAACATTACGCTGCTCAATCCCCAGACTTAGGCATTTCTCCATATTGTCCAGGCAGGGCAGCAGCCTGACCGTCAGGCGGATCTCAGGATCACCCAGCAGCTGTCCTGCAAAAATCTCCAGTGTCTTGCCTCCGGTTGTCAGCATAACAGAGCCTTTAATCTTCTTCGCTGCAAGCGCCGCCTCCTCATAGGAATGCACAATGACAAGCCGCGGATGAGCGGCAAAGGAAAGTCCCGGACGCTCATAGCGGAAGTACGGCAGCCCAAGCGCCGCCGCAGCCTGCATTGCGTTAGCATGGGCTTCAAGCGCAAAGGGATGACTGGAATCCACTACCGCACGATAGCCCCGGTCCTGCAAAAGCAAGCCCATTCCCTCCCGGTCCAGCCGCCCGGTTATGGTGCTGATTCCGGCTGCGGTAAGCCGCTCCGCTGCGCTCTCCGTCACCACCGAAGCCGTCAGCGGAAGCCCCCGGCCCGCCAGCAGCACCGCCAGCTCCCGTGCATCGCCCGTACCGCACAGCATCAGAATCACCGCAGCTACAGCTCCTTCGGGCTGCCTGCTGCAGCTGTTTCTGCCGCTGCAGTTTCAGCGTGCTCCAAGTTGTCCGTGCTTCGCGGAGCAGACACATTGCCATGTTGGTGGCCGTGGTGATGACCGTGATGATTGTGTCCGGCTTCACCGTGGTGATGGCCGTGCGAATGCCCGTGATGGCTATGCCCTTCTTCTCCGTGGTGATGACCGTGCCCATCCTCACCGTGATGGTGGTGATGGTGATGCTCCGCAGCTTCGTCGCGGTATCTGCAGTTATCGCAATTGGCAAAGCTCCGGCCGTTCAGCACCTCATCAATCCGGCCGTTCAGCATTTCTGCCAGCAGCGGATGAGTGCCGATATAACCGCCCAGCTCTACCTCTATTTCAGGATGGGCTGCGGCAAAGGCAGTGACGCGATCTGTAAACTGCTGCATCAGCACGCCTGTGAACAGCAGGTACGGCTGCACAATGATTTTACGTGCGCCCAGCGCCAGGCAACGCTCCAGCCCTTCATCCAGCGAAGGCCTGGTAATAGCGATGAAGCAGCTTTCCACACTTTTATATGCCGTCTTTTCCCACAGCAGCCTGCACAGCTTATAGAAATCACTGTTGGCATCAGGGTCACTCCCCCCGCGGCCCATCATAAGCACGACAGAGTCCTCCGCCGGGACCGGAGCACCCGGGACTTTATTCTCCAGGGCTGCCGGTACGGCCTCCTTAATCCGGTCCAGCACAATATCCGCCGCCCGCTCCTGCACGCCAACCGGACGTCCGTATACAAATTCCACTCCCGGATATTTCTTTTTGGCGCGGTCGATCGCCATCGGGATGTCAAGCTTGGAATGACCGGCTGCAAATAAAATAATCGGCACTACATATACTGCCTTTGCTCCGCCGGCTACACAGCGTTCGATGCCTTCGGCTATTGAAGGGGATGCCAGCTCAATAAAGCAGGTTTCAATGTTCAGCTCAGGCCGGCTTGCCGCAAGCCGGGCAGTAAAGCCGAGCAATTCCTCATTGCCGGCTTCAACCCGGCTTCCGTGGCCCACAAGCAGTATGGTTTTTTTGTCCGCGCTGCTGTCCTCATTACTGCCGGTTATGCCCCCGCACCCGTTCGGGCTCTCGCTAGAACCGGCCGCAAGTGACCATGGCTCCGCCGCCGTGCGCAGCCGCTCATGCGGCTTCAGTGCCTGTATCTGCGCACCAAGATCGTACTTGCGTTCATAGCCGCGCGGCGTGACCATCAGACCGTCATAGACCGTAGTTGCCGAGTTGCCGATAATAACCGTTGAGAGCATACCGATTTCCTCCATAGGCATCGCCTGCAGCGTTGTTACAATGATCTGCTGACGGTCCCGGTAGGCATTCTTGACGATACCGACTGGAGTGGAAGGATCGCGGTATCGGAGCAAAATGCCGCGTGCTTCCTCAATCTGCTGCGTCCGCCGGCCGCTGCGCGGATTGTAGAAGGCGATAACGAAATCTGCCGCTGCTGCCGCTTCAACACGTGCAGCAATGCTGTCCCATGGCGTCAGATGGTCACTAAGGCTGATGGTGCAGGAGTCGTGCATCACCGGCGCGCCCAGCAGTGAAGCACAGGACTGAATTGCCGATATTCCTGGAATCACCTCTACTTCCACACCGCTATGACGATTCCAGCCGTGCTCGATCAACACCTCATAGACAAGTCCGGCCATTCCATATACTCCGGCGTCCCCGCTGGAGATTACGGCAATGGTCTGGCCCGCTTCTGCCCGGCGCACCGCTTCCTGCGCACGGCTGACCTCCTCAGTCATTCCGGTGCCGACAATCTCCTGATGAGTGAGCAGCGGCTTGATCAGCTCCACATAAGTGTTGTAGCCGATTACAGCCTCACTCTCTTCAATCGCAGCCAGGGCTCGCCCGGTAATCTGCTCCAGGGCACCGGGGCCGAAGCCGATAATCAGCAGTTTCCCTTGTTTCTCCATCCCAATCTCCCCGTTCTAAAATGTATTAGTGATGCCGCGCTGCGTTCAGCTGCCAAGCAGCCGGGCCAGCGCAGTCTTGAAATCAGCGGCGTTCCTCGGGGCCTGCTGCCCCGTTGTCAGCTGTCCGGGCAGGCTGTACCACAGCTCTGCCAGCAGCGGCAGACCCAGGCCGGCATCCCGCAGAACAGTATGGCCGGCAAATATCTCCTCCGGTGTTCCTGCCGCCCGGCAGCTGCCCCGGTCCAGTACAATGATCCAGTCAGCCCAGCGGTAAGCCAGGTTCATATCATGCGTCGCCATTACAATTGTTGCCCCGGCTGCATGAATGATCTCCAGCCCCGAGAGCAGCTGCGCTTCAGACTGCGGGTCCAGGTAGGACGTCGGCTCATCTAGCAGGATCAGCTCCGGCTCCATTGCCAGCACACCCGCAAGTGCCGTGCGCTTTTTCTGGCCCAGGCTAAGCTGATGAACCGGCTTGTCTTTGATCTCCCCCAGATTCAGCAGTTCAAGCACCTTGCCGCAGCGCCGCAGGATCTCTGGCTCTTCCATTCCGGTTCCGCGCAGACCGAAGGAAATATCGTCCTGCGGCGTACTCAGAATCAGCTGCTGCTCCGGGTCCTGGAACACAAGGCCGGCCCTGCGCCGCAGGTCCGCCAGCTCTTTCCGGTTATACCCGAGCTGTCTGCCCGATACCATAATGCTGCCCTGCTGCGGGCGCAGAACGCCGACAGCCTGCAGCAGCAGAGTCGATTTGCCCGAGCCGTTGCGCCCCAGCACTGCTGTCCGGCTGCCCTTCGGCACCGCACAGCTCAGTCCCTGCAGCGCCGGCTCCACCGTGTCCGGATACCGGAACACAACTCCGTCAAAGGCCAGACTGTACTCCATGTCGGATCTATTCTCCTTATTTCCGGGTTAAACCGGCCGAATTACCCTTAATACCTGACGATCCACCACTGCGCAAGCAGCAGCAGGACGATCCCCGCATAAGCCTGGATCGTGTATCTGCGCGGAACCGGCCGCGGCTGATAAGGCGGCAGAACAATATCCCCTGTGTATCCGCGGGTCATCAGCCCCTGCGACAGCCCGTGGTAGCGGTGCATGGTTCCGGCAAACAGTACGCCTGCCATCGCTGCCGTCTCACCCAGCTTATCCCTGAAGCCCCTTTTCCCGCCGCGCAGCCTCCGGGCCAGCAGCATGCCATGTGCGGTATCGCTGAGTATAAACAGAAACCGGTACATAATCAGCATCAGCTCCAGCACAATTTGCGGCATCCGCAGCCTGCGGAGCACCTGCAGCAGCTCACTGAAGGGTATTGTTAAAATGATGAACAGGAAACAGCTCAGGCAGGCCGTCACCCTTACCAGCAGAAACCCTGCACGCTCCAGGCCTGCGGCTGTAACATACAGGGGCAGAGCCGGAAGCTCATATATCCCCGCACCTGCGGCGGCAGGATGACCGAGCTCCAGCAGCAGCGCAGGCATGCCCAGAACATAGAACAGCAGCGCCGTGCCGGACAACAGCCCGTAAGCACGCAGCGGAATTCTGGCATAAGCTGTACACCATACCATCATCCAGACGGCAATGACAGCCTGGAGCACCGGATGCAGCGCATAGGACAGGATGAACATCACTGCGGCAAACAGGCTTTTCCACATGGGGGATATTGCACGCAGCGCATTGCTGCCGGATAAGACATCAATTCTTCTGATCATTCAGCTTCTGCTTATCCTGCTTGCCCCGCAGCAGCCCGATGGTATATCCGATCACTCCGGCTCCAATCGCTGCCTGCAGCGCAAACAGCATGCTTTCCGTTTCACCGGGCAGCTCGGTCAGCGGCTTGAACCAGGGCTCATACGCGGGATCTATCTCGGTGATTACACCTTCCGCAGCATCATCGGCTCCGCCGAACTCCCCGTTAACAAACAGCAGCGGCAGCACTACCAGCAGCACGACTGCGAGCAGCATCAGACCATTTTTCCACATAGCTTTCATTACAGGCTTCCCCCCTTGGCTTGCCGCTTGAGCAGTGACAGCTCATTCGGACTGTAGGACTTCAGCCAGTTCCACAGCAGCACTGTCAGCAGTCCTTCACTTACCGCAAGCGGAATCTGGGTAACGGCAAAAATCCCGCCGAATTTCACAAGTGAACCCAGCACACCGCCGTCCGCCGATGGAAAAGCAACAGCCAGCTGAAATGAAGTCACCATATAGGTCATCAGATCCGCTACCGCTGCGGCACAGAATACAGCCAGCTTTTCACGGTCACCGGATTTCATAATCAGCCTGTACACCGCATACCCGGCAAACGGTCCGGCTACCGCCATTGAAAAAGCATTCGCCCCAAGGGTCGTTATCCCGCCGTGCGCCAGCAGCAGCGCCTGGAACAGCAGCACTACCGAGCCGACCACACTCATCGGCAGCGGCCCCAGTATAATTGCACCCAGCCCGGTTCCTGTCGGATGGGAGCTGCTTCCGGTGACGGAAGGCATTTTGAGCGCTGACAGTACGAAGGTAAAAGCTCCGGACAAACCGAGCAGCAGCTTCAGCTCAGGATTGTCCCTGGTCATACTTTTCAATTTGACAATGCCCAGAATAAAGAACGGGATAAATGCCGCCCACCAGAAAATCGCCCAGCCGACCGGCAAAAATCCTTCCATAATATGCATCGCCGCAGCCGTTCCCGGTTCATTCAGCAGAAAAAAGACCGTAAAGCCGGCAACCAGTGCCGCAAAACCCCAAGCTCCGCGTTTCTTCATTTCTTTTCCTCCTAAGCATTCATGATTGGTGCAGCAGAAAGCCAAAAAACTCCCGCCCTTCATGGGGCGGGAGTGATATGTACGTCATCAGGCATGCAAAGGAGGCCGGTCTGACTGCTGCATCGCCGGAACGTTCCCCGAAAACTCAGCGGCAGCTTGTGCCTTAAATTACATGAACCTATTCGTACACCGCTCCTATCCGCGTAGAGTCGTGGTGTGCGCTTGCAAGGTAGGTCTCCTGGCTCGAAATACTAACGCCCTGCTCCGTCTTCCCCGGAGAAGATCCGAGTGACATACTGGAGCATGACTCTTTCTTACAGTGGCGGGACCGCTCGGGAGTTGCACCCGATTCCCTGTTACCCCTTGCTGCTGCAAGGGCACCTTGTTCGCTTCTTATATAGTCGTGTACATTATATTAAGCCTCAGCCCAACTTGTCTGTGATAAAAGTGAAGCTTCCGCTTTCCGGGATTTCGCTTGTATTAATTCCTTTTAACTAATATAATTATTAATTAATTAATATGTATCGGAGGTTCATTATGAAACTAGATCTTACTGAAGAATCTCTGCCGGTCTATGAAGCTTTATCCAGCTCCGTAAGGCTGCATATGCTGCGGCTGCTGGCGGTTCAGCCGATGAATGTCAAGGAGCTGGCCGGAGCGGTTAAGCTCAGCAGTGCCATTATGACCATGCATGTGCGCAAGCTGGAGGCCGCCGGACTGATCAGCACCCATATGGCTCCAGGCAAAAGCGGACTGCAGAAGATTTGCTCGCTGGCCGCAGAGCGGGCAGAAATCACTTTTCCGGCACCGGATAAAGCAGAGCGCAAGGCCCACCGCAAAGAAATTCCTGTCGGGCATTACTCAGACTTCCAGATTGAGCCGACCTGCGGGCTAGCCACTACTGCCCAGGTAATCGGCAGCTTCGACGACCCCCGCTATTTCTGGGATATGGAGCGGATGAACGCCGGTATCCTCTGGTTCGGCAAGGGCTTTGTCGAATACAAAATCCCTAATTTCCTCTTATCCAGCCAGCAGCCGGATGAGCTTATCATTACAATGGAGATTGCCTCCGAAGCGCCGTCGATCAATAACAACTGGCCGTCGGATATTACCTTTACCCTGAACGGCAAGGTGCTCGGGTTCTGGACAAGCCCCGGTGATTACGGTGACAGCCGCGGCAAGTATACTCCTGCCTGGTGGCCGGCACTGACCAACCAGTACGGGCTGCTGAAGCAGCTGCGCATCACGCCGAAGGGAACGTTCATGGACGGCCTGAAGCTCTCCGACGTCACACTGGACCAGGTCGGCATCCGTGACAAGCAATGGACCTTCCGGCTCTCCGTCGAGGAGAACGCCGAGCACATCGGCGGACTCACCCTGTTCGGCAAAGGCTTTGGTAATTACAACGATGATCTGGTCGTCGAGCTATTCTATACAGACGGTACCGCTCCGGCGGAGTAACGGTATACCTTACAGCGGCAGCTGACCGCTGCGGTCCGGCATCAGCCCGGGCCCGCGAAACAGTACAGCACACAAAAACAGCGGCAGCCGCAGACGTTATCTTTCGTCCATGACTGCCGCTTTTGTGTGTATAATGCAGGTTGCCGGCCCGCTTGTTTCAATGATTACCCTGGCCTGCCCGGATGGCTTATTCCTCCGCAGGCATTGGCTGCCATAGCCCGCCTCCCGGCAGCGGGCAGCCGCGCGCTTTAAGCCGCGCGACTACCGGAATGATGCAGCCGCAGGCTGTGCAGGTAACGCCGTCCTGCAGCTTGGGGCATGCCGTGCAGAGGGCATAACGGGCAGCATATATCTCCTCCGGAGCAGTATTGTCCGGATTAAACATGGAGGAAGCCAGAATCCGGGCGATCTGCGCCTCCGTCACCTTGTATTCTTCCCGGCAGCCCTTGCAGGCGGAAGCAGTACTCATAACTGAATCCCCGCCTTAAGCCTTCTGCTTGATAGCCAGCACCGTAACCGACATTGGAGGAAGCTCCAGGCTGAGAATACCCTTGTCCAGCTGGAAAGAAGTAAATGGCTGCGGAGCCACGGCTTCCGGTTCAGCAAAGGTATTGTGGGCATCGATTGCTGCCGCAGCCAGCGTAGTGCCTGTAACCTCAATGTTATCACCGGCCAGTCCGCGCAGCTCCAGCGGCAGCTTAGCCGCTGCAGCGTGGTTCAGGTTGCAGAGGCTGACATGAATGACGCCCTCCGCATCAACGGAAGCAGAAGCCGATACCTCAGGAATTTCACGGCCTTCGAAGCTGTAAGTACCGCTCTCCACTGCCAGATCCAGCAGCTGTGCATCCTGATGCACCTTGTACATGTTGAACACATGATACGTAGGGGTCAGAACCATTTTCTCGCCTTCGGTAAGAATGACAGCCTGCAGCACATTGATCGTCTGGGCGATGTTCGCCATCCGTACCCGGTCACTGTGCTTGTGGAAAATATTCAGCGTCAGTCCGGCAACCAGCGCATCACGGACCGAGTTCTGCTGATACAGGAAGCCCGGATTCGTTCCCGGCTCTACATCATACCAGGTACCCCACTCATCAACGATCAGGCCTACACGCTTCTCCGGATCGTATTTATCCATAATGACACTGTGGCGGGTAACCAGCTCATCCATGCGCAGCGCTGCTTCCAGTGTGGAGAACCACTCCTTGGCTTCAAAGCCGGTAGCTGCACCCTTATTATTCCACTCACCTGTGGGAATGGTGTAGTAATGCAGAGTCAGCGAATCCATGAACCGGGTTGCCTCACGCATGAGCACTTCCGTCCAGTTATAGTCATCCACATTCGCGCCGCAGGCAATCCGGTGAATCTTATTGTCACCGTAGTTGCGCACATAAGTCTGGTAACGGCGGTACAGATCGGCATAATATTCAGGACGCATGTTACCGCCGCAGCCCCAGTTCTCATTCCCCACGCCAAAATAGGATACGCTCCAAGGCTCCTCACGGCCGTTCTCCTTGCGCAGCTCTGCCATCGGGGACACGCCGTTAAAGGTTAAGTACTCCACCCACTCGGACATTTCCTGAACGGTGCCGCTGCCCACATTGCCGTTGATGTAAGGCTCACACTCCAGCATCGCGCACAGCTCCATAAATTCATGGGTACCAAAATGGTTGTTCTCCACTGTGCCGCCCCAGTGTGTATTGATCATCCGTTTGCGGCCTTCGCGCGGACCAATGCCGTCCTTCCAGTGATACTCGTCGGCAAAACAGCCTCCCGGCCAGCGGAGCACCGGAATTTTAATTTCTTTAAGCGCTTCCACAACATCGTTGCGGATACCCTTTGTGTTGGGAATCGGCGAGTCCTCTCCTACCCAGATCCCTTCGTAAATACAGCGTCCCAGATGCTCGGAAAAATGCCCGTAAATATTGCGGTTAATCGTGTTCTTGCGGATGTCTGCATTCAGTACTGCACGCTGAGCCATGATAAAGCCACCTCTCAATAGTTAATATATTTATTAATTATTAAACTCATATATTAATATTATAAACATCCCCCGTTACCTACGTCAATCTTTATATCCAGCGCTGTGTTGTCCTGGCTGATATCGGAATGCTATTATAGCAGTGGCAGCTAACACCAAATAAAACAGACATGGAGAATATGATGATTAGACCCATTTGTAAAGATATGATTATCTTAAGCCAGAAGTCTGCTCCGGCAACCATGGAGGATCTTCAGGTGCTGGATGACCTCCTGGACACGCTGCGGGCAAATGCCGACCGGTGTGTCGGCTTGGCGGCTAACATGATCGGTGTAAATAAGCGCATCATAGCCTTTAGCATCGGGCCGGTACACGCAGGTATGATTAATCCGGTCATCACCAAACGTAACGGTCCCTATGAAACAGAGGAAGGCTGTCTTTCACTGGAAGGCGTCCGGCCTGCTACACGTTATCAGTCCATTGAAGTAACGTTTTTAGACCGTAATTTCAAGCAGCAGAAGCAGGTCTTTAGCGATTTCACAGCCCAGATTATCCAGCATGAGGTCGATCACTGCGAGGGCATTATCATTTGATTGCGGTATAATATCGGACTGCTCAGGTTCATTTTCTAGGATATCCATTCAGCAAAAAGCACCTTCAGACCGGAAACGGCCCAAAAGGTGCTTTTTGTTACTATGGAATGGAACACGGGCTCCGGAAAACCTTCTCCCGCCCGGCATCCCCTCCTCTGCGGTTAACCTAAATCCCCCAGCTCGATCTGTACGATCCCGCGTTCATCACGGACTTCGGCGATGCCGCCGATCAGATGCATGAGGCTGCCGAACTCCAGCTCCTGGAATTTGCGGGCCGCCGTGTCGCGCTGCAGCTCCCACAGGCATTCTGCCAAAGTACAGACCACCGGCACATCACAGCGGATTTCCGCCAGCTCACGCGACAGATGCAGCATGTCCAGATCGGCTTCGATTTTGGAGCGGACCCCTTTCGGGAGAGCCTCCAGGTTCTCAATAACACCTTCTACGGTGCCGTATTCAAGCAGCAGCTTAAGAGCTGTTTTTTCACCGATACCTTTGACCCCGGGATAATTGTCGCTCGTATCGCCCATGAAGCCCTTGAGGTCAATGACCTGTCTTGGCGTAAGGCCTTTTTCCTCAAGCAGCTCAGCCGGATCATACACTTTATAGTTGGAACGGCCTTTTTTCATAATAATAACCTTGACGTTGTCCGTAACCAGCTGCAGCATATCATGATCACCGGTGAGAATGTAGACCTCGGACTCCCCGCCGTAGCAGGCAGCCAGTGTACCGATGCAGTCATCCGCCTCATAGCCGGCCAGCCCGATATTGGGAACGCCAAGCTCCGCAACCACTTCTTTTACCAGATCAAACTGCGGAATCAGCTCAAGCGGCGCTTCAATCCGGTTCGACTTGTAGCCGTCATACTTCTCCGTACGGAAAGTTCCCTTGCCCATATCCCAGCAGCAGACCACATGGGAAGGCTCGAACGTGCTCACTGCATCGAAAAAATACTGCAAAAATCCGTACACCGCATTGGTCGGAAGCCCGGCCTTAGTTTTGCGGATATATCCTCCATAAGAGGTCGCATAAAAGGCCCGGAACAGCAGAGCCATTCCATCGACGATCATTACCCGGCCCGTTGTTTCTGAACTCATGTGTAACCTCTCCTTATTGTCCGTTTAATTAGTCTGAATTACTGCTAACGTTACTCTAATGCTGTTATTCGGCGCTGCTCCAGGCATCTGCATATTGCTCTTCTTTGTAGCCTACAGTAACCTTCTTGCCGTCAGTAACAACTGGACGCTTAATCAGCATTCCATGACCTGCGAGCAGCTCAAGCTGCTCATCCTCACTGAGGCCGGCCAGCTTGTCCTTGAGGCCCAGCTCCTTATACACTTCACCGCTGGTATTAAAAAACTTCTTCAGCGGCAGGCCGCTGTCTGCCACAAGCACACGAAGCTCCTCCACCGTTGGAGGCTGCTCGGCAATATGCTGGAGCTCAAGCTCATGCCCCTGCTCCTTCAGCCATTTCACTGCACTGCGGCAGGTGCTGCATTTTGGGTATTGATAGACTTTTAAGTGACTCATGACTAGCTCCTTCGGTAACTGTTATGTCCGGGACTGGATTGTCTCTCATAAACCGATCCGCCCCTCTTAAACGAAATTTAGTTGGAAAATCGCCAGCTAATTCTTCAAAAATCCACGCTCTGCAGGAATTAGCTGGAGATATGTTACTTAAAACCGGCGTTATCACTATAATGGCTCTTGAAAATCAACCTAATCCAGCCTCTGTTGAGTGATGGTACGTTATCCGGCTATACGACATACGCGACGTGTACCAGCTCCAAGCCTACTCGCCTCCGGCATCCTGCCGCAGCTTCTGCTCCAGCAACGCCATATCCGGCGGCAGCGGCGCTTCAAAAACCAGCCCGTCCAGTCCGACCGGATGCTGGAATGACAGCCGCACCGCATGCAGCGCCTGGCGCGGAATCGCCGCATCCAGCCCGGCAATGCCCGCGAGCTGCTTCTCTTCCTCTGCCGTCAGCTCCTGCGCGGCAAGCAGCTCCGGTTCAGCCGGTTCAAGAACAGCGGCCGGCAGCACCGCAGCTTCTGCCTTACCGCCTGCGGTACCCGCAGCGCCTTCAAGCGGCTCCCCGCCCGGCCCCCGCCCGTACAGCGGGTGCCGGTACATCCCGTCGCCAATCAGCGTGCAGCCGATCGAGCTCATATGCACCCGGATCTGGTGGGTGCGGCCGGTCTCCAGCTTCAGCTCGACCCGCGCGGCGCGGTCTCCGTAGACCTCCTTGACCTCGTAACGGGTCAAGGAGGGATAACCGTCCGGCGTCACAATCCGCCGGTGCGGTTCTGCCGGGTCACGGTCAATGGGACCGTCGATATCACCGGCAGGCGAAGCGGGCACTCCGTGTACAAAAGCAGCATAACGCTTGTCCACCGTGCCGGCGATCATCTGCTCGGAGATATGCTGGTGGCTGTACGGGTTCTTGGCGATCACCAGCACGCCGGAGGTCTCCTGATCCAGCCGGTGAACCGGCCGGAAGCGGTACTTCTCCCCTTTTGCCGCCCAATAGTGGACGACTCCGTTAGCCAGTGTATCCGTGTAATGCCCGTGTGTCGGGTGTACAATAATCCCTGCGGCTTTGTTGACTACCAGCAGGTGCTCGTCTTCATAAAGAATGTCAAAGGGGATATCCTGCGGCAGAATGTCCTCCGAGGTCTCCTGCTCCATCCGGATCTCCACCCGGTCACCAGCAGCTACCTTTACACTGATGTAGACGCGTTCCCCGTTCAGCATAATGCCCTGCTCAGTCATTTTGAGCCGGGACAGCAGCTTGCGGGAGACATCCATCCGCTTCTGCAGAATGGTTTTGAGCAGCCAGCCGTCCTCGGACGGCGGCACAATATAGGTTAACGGCGGGTAGTAGCTGCTCATTTTAGTTACGGAACACCTTTTTGCTGCGCACATACTCCACATCAGCAATCCCCAGCCTTGTATTTGCTGCCCGTGCAAGTGCAAAGAAATAGTCTGACAGCCGGTTCAGATAGATAACCGCCTCCGGATTAATGTCTGCGCTGCGCCCGAGCGTAACCGCGCGCCGCTCCGCCCGCCGACAGACCGTCCGGCAGACATGCAGCACCGAGGACAGCTGGCTGCCTCCCGGCAGGATGAAGCGCTCGAGCACCGGATTCTCTGCCTGCAGCTGGTCGATCCAGCCCTCCAGACGGACAGCCATCTCGCTTTTAACCTTATACTTATTCTCACTCAGCTTCACAAAAGCCAGATCCGAGCCGCAGTCAAACAGCTCATGCTGAACCTCCAGCAGCTGCTCCCGCACATCGGCGAAGCGTTCATCCTCCATCAGGCTGCGGGCCTGCCCTACAAAACAGTTCAGCTCATCTATCGTTCCATAGGCTTCTACGCGGACATCATCCTTGCCTACCCGGCCGCCGATCACTGAAGTCTCTCCTTTATCCCCCGTACGTGTATAAATTGCCATAGCAATCTTCCTCCCCCTCAGCACAATCAATCACATAATTATAGTGTAATCGCATCTGTGCAGATTAGGCAAATAAAGCGCGGCATTTCTGCCATGTAAATAACTGCCTCAGCCAGCAGCGGAGAGATGTCGTGCTTCTGGTGCTGCTTTTCACCGGGGCCAATCTTAATCACTATTACAGGACCTGGTCTTCTTTGAGAAAATCAATCATCTCCCGGTGCACACGCTCCGGCTGCTCATGGTTAACGCCGTGACCCGAGCCCTGAATAATGGAGTAACGGAAATGCCCGCGGTCCAGTACGCTTGTGAAGTCCTTCTTCCGGTCCAGCCTGTAATCCCCCAGCAGAAAATGCAGCTTCTCTCTTACAGCCTCCGCCCGGTCCTGATCATACAATTGCGGCTTATGTATAAACATCGCCTGCTGATTGTGATTCTTCATCAGGAGCACCACATGCTCAGCTACTTCGGGATGTCTTTCCCGCAGCCGGGATTCCGGCGAGCTGAGCTTGTTAAATACCTTTAGCAGATTGTTGCGGGTAGGCATAAGGATCTCCGGGAACATCATCAGGAGCGTCTGCATCATGCTTTTTAACGGTGCAGTGACCATCCCGCCTTCCATACAGACAGCCTTCAGCACCCTTTCCGGCTTATTGACTGTATAGTTAAAAGCCATATATGCCCCGTTTGACACGCCTGCAGCATAAAACTGCTCCACTCCAAGCCCGTCAGCCACGCAGCTGATCCAGTCCACCTGATTAAAGGCCTTTTTATGGAAGCTTGTGCTTGGCATACTTTTACCGGGGCCGCCCAGTGTATCGACCGCTATGCAGTAAAAATGCCGGGATAGCTCCTTCATGTTCAGCAGCCACATCACCGCCGAATTGTCACCCACACCGTGTAACAGCAGCAGCGGGGGCAAAGCGGTGTCACCGGCAGTTATACAATGCGTTGTCCCGTATGGTGTATCCACGTCCAGCTCCTTAAACGCTACATCCCACCGTCCCAAAAGCTCATTATACGATTGCAGCACCTGTTTTTTACCGGCCTCGCTTTTGAATACCTTGACCATGCTCCATTCCGCCCTCTGGTTAAATTAGCCTAACGATCCTTCTTCATAAAACGCAGCACCAGGTCTACAGAAGGAAAAGAATGCTGCTCCGCAGTCTGCAGTCTGGCAATTCCCAGACCCTGTACAAAAGAGAAGTAACCGATGGCCAGCTCCAGCGGATCACCCTCTACAATATCCTTGTCCCGCTGGCCTTCCACAATCAGTGGAACCAGATGTTCAAAGGGTTCGCGGATTTTTTCTTTCGCAATACGCTTTGCTTCCTCCGGAATGGCTTCCGAGGTTGCTGTCTGGAGCTGAATCAGCCGCCAGTGCTGTATCGCCAGACTGTCCGGTGCCAGAAATGCTTCCGTCAGCCAGCCGATTCGCTCCCATGCCGTCCCCTCCAGCCCAGCCGCGAAGCGGACTGATAATCCTGCTCCGGTTGAAGCCAGCTCCACAATTCTGGTAAAAATCTCTTCCTTGGATTTAAAATACATGTACACATAGCCCTGGCTAAACCCGGCGCTGGCAGCAATATCCTTGATTTTGGTGCCGGCAAAGCCTTTCCTGGAAAATACCTCGACGGCATGGAGGATAATCTGCCTGCCGGCCCGGTCCGGCAGCAGCTGCTCAAACGTTTCAATAAAGTGCTGCTCCAGTTGCTTGCTCTGAATACTCATCGCTACCTCCTAGAAATGAATGATCGTTCATTCATATTCCATTATAAGTAAATTTATAGATATTAACAGCAATTATTTAAGCAGAACAAATCCACCCGAAGGGTGGATCTATATATAGAGTACTTAAGAA
>RCUO01000342.1_pt1 | contig 25460 bp, 17 predicted proteins | sample 2166161 | NCBI WGS metagenome assembly RCUO01 (sample SAMN09932617, study PRJNA488358) | compost metagenome | feature: garden; material: soil; isolation source: compost soil in cyclohexanecarbonitrile-enriched culture | place: Germany: Experimental Botanical Garden Goettingen | collected 2016-01-27
GGTCCCAGTCGGCGCTGTACAGGCGCTGCACGCCCTGGAACAGCAGGCGGTTCGGCTCGCCATCGATCCACAGCATTCCTTTGTAGCGCAGCAGTTTGTCGGCAAACGACAGCAGCAGGTTCTCCATCACGCGCGACACGTCGCTGATGTCCACCGGGTAATCCAGCTCGACCACAATCGACGAGACGTCGTTTTGCTTGTCGGCCATAAAGTGAAAGCGCGGTTTCGCGGTGACGTTCTCTTCCAGCATAAAGCCGTTGGTGTTAAACAGCTGCGCCAGATCGATATCGCCGTGCGTAACGGTGTAAATCGGCGCGCGGGCGTTGATCCGCGTCAGGCGTTCGCGCAGCTTTTCGCTGTCGCCCGCCACATCGGTTTTGGTCAGCAGAATGCGATCGGCGTAGCCAATTTGCGACTGGGCGAGGGTGAACTGGTTCATCTGCTCGTCGGCGTGAACCGCGTCGACCAGGGCGATCACCCCGTCCAGCAGGTAGCGCTGGCAGAGGATCTCGTGGGAGAAAAAGGTCTGAATAATCGGGCCGGGGTCGGCCATACCGGTGCATTCGATTATCAGGCGGTCGAAGGCGATATCGCCGCGATCGCGGCTGTCGAGCAGGTCGAGAAGAGCGTCTTCCAGCTCGCTGGAGCGGGTGCAGCAGATGCAGCCGTTGGTCAGCGTTTTGATCTGGGTGGCGCGATCGCCAATCAGCTGATCGTCAACGGACACTTCACCGAACTCGTTCTCGATGACTGCGATTTTAAAGCCGTGCTGTTCGTTGAGGATATGGCGCAGCAGGGTGGTTTTGCCCGCGCCAAGAAAGCCGGTAAGTAGGGTAACTGCAATCGGTGTCATGGTCTCTCCTTTAGCAGCAGCGCACGCCGCCTTCTCCACTTCCGCCGTAGCGCGCTTCCTGGCGCTCGCGGAAGAATTCGCTGTAGGTCATGTACGGCTTATCCGGATGGTTGGTCTTCATATGTTCAACGTAGTTGTCATAGTCCGGAATGCCAATCAGCATTTTCGCCGCCTGACCGAGGTATTTTTTTGCTTCGCCTAAGTTACCAAACATTATGTCATCCAGATATAAAAAGCCCGGGAACGTCAGTCCGCCGGGCTTGTGTTTCCCCTCACCCCGGCCCTCTCCCCAAAGGGGCGAGGGGGAAAGACCGCGCCGTACGGTCCCCTCTCCCCTTTGGGGAGAGGGTTAGGGTGAGGGGTAGGATTAATGGTGTGAAGAGGTCTTCACGCCGCCTTCCGGTACCGGAACGTATGGCGTTTCGTTATCGGTACGACCGTCGGCATTACGCACGGCGATCCAGGTTTTGACCCCGTAGAAGATGATGCTGTACACCACCACCAGGAACAGAATGCTTAACGCGGCGTTGGTGTAGTTGTTCACCACGATATGGTTCATGTTGGCAATCTGCTGCGCGGTCAGTTCACCCGTGTCTGCGGCAATCTTCGCTTTGTACTGGCTCGCCATATAGAAGAACCCTTCCAGCTGCGGGTTGGTGCTGAACAGCTTCAGACCCAACGCCCAGGTGGTGCAGAGCAGCAGCCACAGAGCAGGTACCACGGTCACCCAGATGTATTTGGTGCGTTTCATCTTAATCAGCACCACGGTGCCGAGCACCAGCGCCACAGCCGCCAGCATCTGGTTAGAGATACCGAACAGCGGCCACAGGCTCTTCACGCCGCCCAGCGGGTCAACCACGCCCTGATACAGCAGGTAGCCCCACAGCCCAACGCAGCCCGCGGTGCCCAGAATCCCGGCGACCAGTGAATCGGTTTTTTTCAGGAATGGCACGAAGTTACCCAGCAGATCCTGCAGCATAAAGCGACCCGCGCGGGTACCGGCATCCAGTGCGGTCAGGATGAACAGCGCTTCGAACAGGATCCCGAAGTGATACCAGAAGCCCATGTCGGCCATCGGCAGCACTTTGTGGAACACGTGGGCGATACCTACCGCGAGGGTCGGTGCGCCACCGGCACGGTTCAGAACCGAGGGTTCGCCGATGTCTTTGGCGGTCTGCATGATCTGCTCAGGTGAGATCACAAAGCCCCAGGAGCTGACTGTCGCTGCCGCGTGGGTGCTGACGTCTTTCAGCTGCGCCATGATCATCGCCGCATTGTCGCCACCCATTTCGTGCAGGTTCGGCATGGTAATGCCGAGGCCTGCTGGCGGGGTGTTCATTGCGAAGTACAGACCCGGCTCGATGATGGACGCTGCCACCAGGGCCATGATCGCCACGAAGGATTCCATCAGCATCGCGCCATAACCAATGAAGCGGGCGTCGGTTTCGTTGGCCATCAGCTTCGGCGTGGTGCCGGAAGCGATCAGCGCGTGGAAACCCGACACCGCGCCACAGGCGATGGTGATGAACAGGAACGGGAACATCGCGCCTTTCCACAGCGGTCCGGTGCCGTCAATGTACTGCGTTACCGCAGGCATTTTCAGTTCCGGGTTGATGATCACGATGCCGATCGCCAGACCGACGATCACGCCGATTTTCAGGAAGGTCGCCAGGTAATCACGCGGGGCCAGAATCAGCCACACCGGCAGCAGGGCAGAGATAAAGGCATAGCCAATCAGCGCAAAGGTGATGGTGGTGTCTTTAAAGGTCAGCGCCGGGCCCCAGTACGGGTCGTGGGCGATGATGCCGCCAAAGTAAATGGAGGCCACCAGCAGCACGATACCAATCACCGACACTTCGCCCACGCGGCCCGGCCGCAGGAAGCGCATATAGATGCCCATAAACAGCGCAATCGGCACCGTCGAGCAGACAGTGAACACGCCCCACGGACTTTCAGCCAGCGCTTTCACCACGATCAGGGCCAGCACCGCAAGGATGATGATCATGATCAGGAAGCAGCCAAACAGGGCGATGGTGCCCGGCACGCGGCCCATCTCTTCTTTGATCATCTCACCCAGAGAGGCGCCGTTACGGCGAGAAGAGATAAACAGCACCATAAAGTCCTGCACCGCACCCGCCAGCACCACGCCTGCGAGCAGCCACAGGGTACCCGGCAGGTAGCCCATCTGCGCCGCCAGCACCGGTCCCACCAACGGGCCAGCCCCGGCAATTGCCGCAAAGTGGTGACCAAACAGCACGTAGCGGTTGGTCGGAACGTAGTTCAGGCCGTCATTGTTAATGACCGCCGGGGTGGCGCGCGTCGGGTCAAGCTTCATGACCTTCTGGGCGATATAGAGACTGTAGTAGCGGTACGCCACCAGATAAACCGATACGGAAGCCACGACGATCCACAGGGCACTGACGTGCTCACCGCGGCGCAGGGCCACTACCGAGAGGCAAAATGCGCCGAGGATCCCTATAAGGGCCCAGGGAGCATGTTTAAGCAGTTTTTTCATATCCATAATAAAACCTGGTTTTTTAACGGGTAAAAGGGTCAGGGTTCGCTGTGAGAGATGTTGATTAATGCTGAGGCGATCTTGCCAGAGTGGCGTGCGCGTAAAGGAAGGTAAATCTGTGAGAGGTTATATGGCGGGATGAACGGTCAACAGCGACGGCGAGTGGTTCAGGCTCGCCGCCATCAGGGGATTTTATGTGATTGAGGTCACGGTCTCAGGGGCGGGCTGCGGCTCCTGTTCGACCAGGGTTTCCGGCGTCGACAGGGTGTAAGGGGTATCGAGCCAGTCGGACTTACCGTAAAACACAGCGTTGATCTGGGTGTCGTGCAGCAGGTGAGCGCGAAAACGCTGGAACAGTTTTTTATCCGGGGTGAAGTCAGTCTGCCAGAACTGGGTTAACGGCCCCTGCCAGGTGAGCCCTTCGATGTCGTACAGCGCTTTGCCCATCACCATCAGCGGCTTGTTGTGGATCAGCGCCGACAGGCCTGCAGTGCTGTTTACGGTAATCACCGCCCGGGTATGGGTCAGCAGCGCGGGCAGGTTAACATCGTGCACATAAATAACCCGCCCCGTAATGCCGTATTTCTCGGTCAGGGTGTTAATTAAGGTGCCGTAATAGCGGTGACCACGATCCATCGGGTGGTGCTTAAACACCAGGTGCCGCTCTTTCGGTGCATGGCGGGCAAATGAGCGGATCACGGTTTCGATATATTCACGCACGTCTTTGTACGGGCTGTGGTGAATAATCTGGCTGTCGTTGTAGACCTGCAAAATCGCCAGGTAATATTCGTTATCCAGCGTGCCGGTGATATGGCTCAGCATATGGCGCTGCTGCCAGCGGTACCACAGCTTACGGCGACCGGCACGGAACCAGCATTGCATCTCGTACCACGGGGAGAACGACTTATGGTGGCGGTAGCCCCGGTAGCGATGGCGACCAAACCAGCCCGCCGCATAGTAGAGCATGGCATGGGCGGCACGGTTAAAGGCGCTCGGTTTCCATGGCGTCGGCGTTTTCACCTCGGGCAGCGGCTGTTCGCGATAATACTTCGCATCGATGGGCATCGAGGAGAAGGCGTTCACGCCCCCTTTTTCCAGGGTGATGTAGAACGGGCGGAAATAGCCCTCCTCAAACGCAAGGAAATCGATGGCTTTGCTGCGCGCCCACTTTTTCGCTTCGATGTGCATTGGACGGCAGTCACCAAAACAGACGATGGTGTCGAAGGGGTAGGTTTTGTGTAATTCGCGCAGCCAGAAGGCAAAATTCTTCACGGAGCCGGTGTAGTGCAGCGCGGTCTCTTTCGCGGCATACCATGAGTCCCCGGCATTAAAGCAGACCTGCTTGACCTCGCGACGGCTGTTCTGCAGCCAGGCAGCCAGACGCGAAAAACAGGGGCCCATAGGTCCTTGTAATAACAGATATCGACGGCCATTCAGTAAGTGGCGGATAGCTTGCTCGTCCATTTTGTTTCCCAGATCGGTTCCGTTGATGAATCAAATCAGTAAGCGGCTTTAATGACGTCTTTCTTTAATGAAGCGGGACAAAGAGGCGCGGGGCTGCAGAGTCTGTGCGAGATAGCTCAGCTTGATTTGCCAGCGCTGCCAGCGGCTCGATTTTTGCGATGAGGCTTTTTTTTGCCCTGCCAGCTGGCGGATCAGCTGCTCCGGGCTCATCCACAGGCCGCTTTGCCAGTCGATATACAGCGGATAGGCAACCAGCGTCATATACACCAGTGCCGCCAGCGGCAAGATACGTTCCCGACGAGGCGCGGGATGACGATCTTCGGTCAGTCCCCAGCCGCTGTAGAACGGCTGGCCCCAGGTGGTGACCTTCACGCCCTGGACCAGGGCCTCGAAGCCACTGAGCGAGGTCATGGTGTGCAGTTCGTCCACGTGCGGATAGAGGCTGGTGAGGCCGAGATCCAGCACCTGGCTGTCGACGCAGTGCGCCAGACAGGCGGCGGAGATCGCCCCGGCCCGGTTACCCGCCACCACATCCGGATGCGGTTTAAACAGGATATGCGCTTCCGGTCTGGCCTCGCGCACTGCCCACAGCAGCTGCTCGTTGCTGCGAATCACCGGGCTGCCGGTCAGGATCGAGGCATCGCCGTCCACCTGGCCCACCACCAGCACCAGCGGGCGGCCATCGTCAGGCGGGGTAAACTGCTGGGCGGTGCCGACGTTGTACTTGCTGACGCCGTGCTGCTGGAGCAGTTCCACCAGCGCGGCACCGCGGGCCAGCACGTCGTGGGTCAGCGGCAGGTCGTTGAGCTGCTGCTCGAGCCTGCTCGGCTGACGGCTGTCAAAATAGATCCCTACCGGATCGATCGATAACGACGACGGGCGGCAGAGGTTCGAGCCCAGCCCTCGCGAGCGGATAAAGCCGTCTTCCACCCGAATCGCGTTGGTCAGTTCTGGATGGCGCGCGCCCCACACCAGCACCTGTTCGTCTGCCGCAAGCCGTGCGGGTGGAGTGCGCACAAAGCACAGCTCGGTGGCCAATGGGTGGCAGAAGGCGTGCATAAAGGCGCGCTTCCACAGCGAGAATCCCACCAGGTACAGGCGGCGATAGCGCGGGGCAGGGTGCTGCTGGCGGGCAATAATCGCCAGCACCTCTTCCACTTCGCAGCGCTGGCCGAGCACCGGATCCAGATAGCGGGGATACAGAATCAATGCGGCGGCGACTAACTGCGCAACGCTGACCTGCGCCTCGCGTCGCGCGCAGGTTTTGCTATCGTGGGTCAGCCCCCAGCCGGCATAAAACGGCATCCCGAAGCAGTGCACCGCTTTGCCCAGCAGCAGGGCTTCAAAACCCATCTGCGAGGAGACGGTATAGACCGCCTCGACTTCATTCAGCAGGGCGTGGGGATGGCAGTGATCGGCGACCACTTCCACATCGTCCAGTTCCAGACGCGCCAGCACGCCGTTTTTCTTACCGAGCCGCGTGTCCGGGTGGGTGCGCAGCAGCAGGCGGGCGGTGGGATGGTCGCGCCGGGCGGCGGCGACCATCGCGATAAAATCGTCTTCCGTGGCCAGCGCGCCGGGAATGGACATATCCCCCGCCACCTGGTCGATCAGCAACACGTTAGGGCGCGGGTCATTGTGCAGGCGGGTTGCCAGCGCATCTGGCAGGCCGCTGCCTGCGGCGTAGCAGTTGTATTTGGTGATGCCCAGGCGCAGCAGTTCGTTAATCAGCGATTCGGCGCGCGCCAGCATCGCGGTGTTGCAGGGCGCGGCAATCAGCTGTTCAAGCTGGCTCGGCTGGCGGGCGTCGTAATAAATACCCACCGGGTCGGCAATCAGCGAGACCGGCAGCCCCGCGCGGGCGGGATGGCCGATATAGCCGATAAAACCGTCTTCCAGCTGCCAGTAGGGCAGGCCGAGGTCGTGGGCTTTTTGTTTGATTTTATGGGTATTGGGTTTTTGGCCCCAGCCAACCAGGGTATCGTCGTCGGCAAGCTGAATGTCGGTCTTGAAAAGATGCAGCGGGCGACCAAGCAGCGGTTCAATCTGCGCTCTTCTGCCCAGGATCCCTGTTGAACCTGTATAAAATTTCATTTTTGCTCTGTGCAGGAGAAAGCGCCCCGCGTCGCTGCGGGGCGTGGAACTTAGTTGAAGTACTCTGCGTCCGGGAAGGATTTGGCAATGCTGTCTTTGGCGGAAGTGAGGATCTCGCTGTCGATTTCTGGCCATGCGATCGCAATGGTCTCGTCGTTCCAGCGGATACCGCGGTCACTTTCCGGTGCGTAGTAGTTGGTGGTTTTGTACAGGAATTCTGCGGTGTCGCTCAGGGTCATAAAGCCGTGGGCGAAGCCTTCCGGGATCCACAGCTGGCGCTTGTTTTCGCCAGACAGATGCACGCCTACCCACTGACCAAAGGTCGGGGAGCTTTTGCGGATATCCACCGCCACGTCGAACACTTCACCGGCGACACAGCGCACCAGTTTGCCCTGCGCATGAGGTGCCAGCTGGTAGTGCAGACCGCGCAACACGCCTTTAGAAGACTTAGAGTGGTTGTCCTGGACAAAGGTCACACTGCGGCCAATGGCGGTTTCAAACTGCTGGTGGTTAAAGCTTTCGAAGAAGAAACCACGGTCATCGCCAAATACTTTTGGCTCAAAAATAAAGACGTCGGGAATTGCGGTCTGGATAACATTCATGATTACGGCCTGATTGATAAATGGGGCATGACGCCCCAGGTAAACGGTGATTACTTAAGCATTTTCAGCAGATACTGGCCGTAAGCATTCTTCGCCAGCGGGGCGGCTAATTTGCGCACCTGGTCGGCATCAATAAACTTCAGACGGTAGGCAATCTCTTCCGGACAGGCCACTTTCAGCCCCTGACGGGTTTCGATGGTCTGAATAAAGTTGCTGGCCTCAATCAGGCTCTCGTGGGTACCGGTATCCAGCCAGGCGTAGCCACGACCCATCATCGCCACCGACAGATCCCCTTGCTCAAGGTAGATGCGGTTAACGTCAGTGATCTCCAGCTCGCCGCGTGGCGATGGCTTCAGGCTCTTGGCAATTTCTACGACGCGGTTGTCGTAGAAGTAAAGACCGGTAACCGCGTAGTTGCTCTTCGGCTCCAGTGGCTTCTCTTCCAGCGAGATCGCGGTGCCTTCGTGGTTGAACTCCACCACGCCGTAGCGCTCTGGATCGTGCACGTGATAGGCAAAGACGGTGGCACCCGCGGTTTTAGCGGCAGCATCGACCAGCTGTTTTTGCAGGTCGTGACCGTAGAAAATATTATCGCCCAGCACCAGCGCGCAGTCGTCTTCGCCGATGAACTCTTCACCGAGGATAAAGGCCTGCGCCAGGCCGTCCGGGCTTGGCTGCACGATGTACTGCAGGTTCAGGCCCCACTGGCTACCGTCGCCGAGCAGTTGCTCAAAGCGCGGCGTATCCTGTGGGGTGCTGATGATTAAGATGTCGCGGATCCCCGCCAGCATCAGGGTGCTCAGCGGGTAGTAGATCATCGGCTTGTCATAAATCGGCAGCAGTTGCTTGCTGACGGCCATGGTGACGGGGTAGAGACGGGTTCCGGAACCACCGGCCAGGATAATACCTTTACGTTTAGTCATGATGCTTCATTCTTCTGTGTGCATTTACAGGGAAGGGTGGCGCGGCCACACCTCGACGTTAGTCCATGTCGGTAAAGCAAGGCGGTCCTTGCTCTTCACTTATTTCCCGAGGATCTCGGTCAGCATACGATCAACGCCAACCGTCCAGTCCGGCAGCGTCATCCCGAAGGTGCGCTGGAACTTGCTGGTATCAAGGCGTGAGTTATGCGGCCGTTTTGCCGGTGTCGGGAATGCACTGGTCGGCACAGCATTCACCTGGGTCACGGCCAGCTCAACGCCAGCCGCTTTCGCGTTGGCGAATACCCGTTGAGCATAGTCGAACCAGGTGGTAGTTCCTGAGGCGATCAGGTGATAAAGACCTGCTACCTCGGGTTTATCCTGGGCGATGCGGATCGCATGGGCCGTGCAGTCGGCCAGCAGTTCTGCCCCGGTCGGCGCACCAAACTGATCGTTGATGACCGACATCTCGCTGCGCTCTTTACCAAAGCGCAGCATGGTTTTGGCAAAGTTCGCGCCACGGGCGGCATACACCCAACTGGTACGGAACACCAGATGACGGGAACAGAGCGCGGCAGCCTGTTCGCCCGCCAGCTTGGTTTCGCCGTACACGTTCAGCGGCGCGGTCGGGTCGGTTTCAACCCAGGCTTTGTCACCGCTGCCATCGAACACGTAGTCGGTGGAGTAATGCACCAGCCACGCGCCCAGCGCTTCGGCTTCTTTGGCGATGGCGGCAACGCTTGTGGCGTTAAGCAGCTCGGCAAAGTCGCGCTCGGTTTCAGCTTTGTCGACCGCGGTATGCGCGGCGGCATTGACGATCACGTCTGGCTTCAGCAGGCGCACGGTCTCGGCTACGCCCGCCGGGTTGCTGAAATCACCGCAGTAGTCGGTGGAGTTAAAATCCACCGCCGTCACGCGGCCCAGCGGTGCCAGCGCACGCTGCAGCTCCCAGCCGACCTGGCCATTTTTTCCGAACAGCAGAATATGCATTATTTACGCCCCTGGTAGTTCTGCGCGATCCAGTCCTGATAGCTGCCGCTTTTGACGTTGTTCACCCACTGCTGGTTATCCAGATACCACTGCACGGTTTTACGGATGCCGGACTCGAAGGTCTCCTGCGGCTGCCAGTTCAGCTCGTGGCTCATTTTGCTGGCATCGATAGCATAGCGGCGGTCGTGGCCTGGGCGGTCGGTCACGTAGGTGATCTGATCGCGGTAAGAGCCTTCTTTTGGCACGATCTCATCCAGCAGGTCACAGATGGTGTGTACCACATCGAGGTTTTGCTTCTCGTTGTGGCCGCCGATGTTGTAGGTCTCGCCGATTACGCCAGTGGTCACTACGGTGTACAGGGCGCGGGCATGGTCTTCAACGTACAGCCAGTCGCGGATCTGATCGCCTTTGCCGTAGATTGGCAGCGCTTTGCCGTCCAGCGCGTTCAGAATAACCAGCGGGATCAGCTTCTCAGGGAAGTGATACGGGCCGTAGTTGTTAGAGCAGTTGGTCACGATGGTCGGCAGACCGTAGGTGCGACGCCAGGCGCGAACCAGATGATCGCTGGAAGCTTTGGATGCGGAATACGGGCTGCTTGGCGCATACGGGGTGGTTTCCGTAAACAGCGGCAGGGCTTCGCCGGTGCTCACCTCGTCCGGGTGCGGCAGGTCGCCGTAAACTTCATCGGTAGAGATGTGGTGGAAACGAAACGCCTGCTTGCGGGTTTCATCCAGCTCGCTCCAGTACGCGCGGGCGGCTTCGAGCAGCGTATAGGTGCCGACGATGTTGGTCTCGATAAAATCGGCCGGGCCGGTGATGGAGCGATCCACATGGCTCTCGGCGGCGAGGTGCATAACCGCATCCGGCTGATGGGTGGCAAAGACCCGATCCAGCTCCGCGCGGTTACAAATATCAACTTGCTCAAAGGCATAACGGTCACTTGCTGCGACGTCGGCGAGCGATTCCAGATTGCCTGCATAGGTGAGCTTGTCCAGGTTGATGACCGCATCCTGGGTATCACGAATAATGTGGCGAACCACCGCAGAACCGATGAAACCGGCACCGCCCGTTACTAAGATTTTCATAAGTGTTTTTTTACTGTTCATTTAAATGAAAGGGTAACCGGGACTAAGTTTAGCTATCTGTTCTGATAGCAGGCAACAAGTGATTACAAGACTGTTACAGATTCAGAATTCAAGCTTACTAAACCGATCTATTTTAGTTACTGAGCACGAATATTACTTTGAATTATTTCCCTTTGTCTGGTGCTTTTTCCGAAGTTGATCAGGAATTAGACATTCTACTGAAATTATATTTTTCACTAAACTAAAAGGGGCGGAATTTGTAAAATTATGCTGCTTATCAAAAATAGTCTTGCAGGTTAGTCCGTAAGTACTTGCTTTCGCTCAAATGTCAGTAAGTTAACTGTATTCCAGTATTTTCTGGCAATCCGCTAACGCCCCTGGATCCACTTGCAGACTTACTGGAACTTCAAAGGGTCTGTCAGAAGTCAGCGGCATGCTGTTATCGATATAGGGTTTTTTACCTGCTGCAAGGGAATCGATATGCCATTGTGACCACGCTTCCCAGTATTTCTGACGCTGAGGAGACACCCCTGAATGTGTGTAGCCGGTTGACATGGCTGTCATTAAAGAATCGGGACGGTGGCTGCCCAGTGTCAGGGGTTGATTGATTTTCTTAATCGCTTTAGCACCAAAAACCAGCTTTAGCCGGGCCAAAAATTCACTATCAGCCCCCGTTCGCACGCAATCCCAAGCACCTGCATCACGTAACACTTGTTCTCGCCTGAAGAGGGGGGAGGCTGGATTGAGGCGGGTCAATGGATAAACAGGACGTGCGTAAAATACACCATCATCTTGCATCCGAACCCAATTTGACACTGTGCAAACTATTGTTGGGTCAGCCAACATCGGGGAAAGTTGGCGACTTAATTTCTCAGGATGACACCAATCATCCGAGTCATGGCAAGTCACAAACTCCCCCTGTGCTTGCGCCAGCCCAATTCGTTTGGCTGCATAGGTGCCCACATTTCGCGGTAAGCGTAACAGCCTGATACGGTTGTCTTGTCTGGCCAACCTTTGCAATCGTTCAGGCGTATCGTCGCTGCTGGCATCGTCCACAACTATCAGTTCCAGAGACTGGTGGCTTTGTGCCAGCAGCGAGGAGATAGCCACTTCTGCCCGGTACCCGGTGTTATAGGTAGTCATTAACACAGATATCATGGGACCTGATTGCATCTTAGGTTTACTGCTCGCTCTAAGGTTGAGCGGGGATGGGGCAAGCACGGGGTCTATTAAGCTCAATGGCGGAAGCTTATGTGCGCTCAGAAAAGCATTTAGCCGTTGTAACTGAAATTCAGGCGTGCTGCTGTATGCATTGGTTTGCAGCAGCAGCAGTTCTGGATCGATATCAGCGATATCAGGAGGTAATTGCTCAATCACACTACGTGCCTGCTCGAGCAGTCCATTTCGTAGCAGCAGTGCGACATGTAACGCTGGAGGAGGTTTGGGTAAGCCTTCAATTAGCGTTAATGCATCTTGTGGCATAAACGGCGCCAGGCCTTTTACTAAAGCCATTTTTTGCCGGGCGCGAATGTGCTGTTGCTGAAAAGAAACAATAATTTTCCGTGCCGCCTGAATCTCACCACATGCAGCCAGCGATACAGCTCTGGCAAGACTTGTTCGCCAGCACGAAGGCTTATCGGGTTGTTGAGCCACTGAGCGATACATATTTAGCTGGTACATAGCCCACAGTTTTTTTCTGGCTTCTCGCTTGGATTTCCGGTGATTAACCGTGGCTATAGCATGGGTATATCGGTTTTGTCGGTAGCGCCACAAAAAACGTAGATGATTGAGCATGATATCGAATCCGCCTTAAGCGTCGGTACCAAAGAGATCGCGGGTATAAACTTTAGCTTCAACATCTGCCAGGTCAGGGACGTGGCGATTTGCCACAATGACATCAGCTCGTTGTTTAAAAGTTTCAAGATCATGTTCGACTCGTGAACCAAAGAAGTGTTCTTCTTTTAATACAGGTTCATAAACAATTACTTCTATACCTTTGGCCTTGAGGCGTTTCATCACCCCCTGAACGCTGCTCGCTCGAAAGTTGTCACTACCTGCTTTCATGATCAGGCGATAGATACCAATAACTTTAGGTTCGCGGCGTAAAATGTCATCGGCTATGAAATCCTTACGCGTCGTGTTGGCATCTACTACTGCGCGAATCAGGCTTTGTGGGACGTCCCGATAGTTAGCCAATAACTGCTTGGTATCTTTCGGCAGGCAGTAGCCTCCATAACCGAAGGAAGGGTTGTTGTAATGCTTGCCAATGCGAGGATCCAGTCCTATACCTTCAATAATCTGACGCGTATCCAGCCCATGAATAGCGGCGTAAGTATCCAGTTCATTGAAATAGGCTACCCGCATAGCGAGATAAGTATTGGCAAACAGTTTAATGGCTTCGGCTTCAGTACTATCAGTTAATAGAACAGGTGCATCTTTGCGGATAGCCCCTTCTTGCAGCAAATTAGCGAAAATCTGAGCCCGCTCGCTACGCTCCCCAACCACAATACGTGACGGGTAGAGGTTATCGTGCAGTGCTTTGCCTTCACGTAAAAACTCAGGGGAAAATATCAGATTCTCGCAACCCAGCTCGCGCTTAAGACGCTCGGTAAACCCTACCGGTACAGTGGATTTAATCACCATAACGGCATCAGGGTTGATAGCCATAACATCTCGCACTACTGCTTCTACGGATCCGGTATTAAAGTAGTTAGTTACCGGATCATAGTCTGTTGGAGTGGCAATAATGACGAAATCTGCATCCTGGTATGCCTCATGTTTATCGAGGGTAGCCCGCAAGTTTAGCGGGCGATTGGATAGATATTCCTGGATTTCATTATCAACAATGGGAGAAATCACATTGTTGATTAATTGGACCTTGTTTGAGTCAATATCTAATGCAGTGACTTTATTATGCTGGGCTAGAAGGATGGCGTTAGATAATCCGACATAGCCAGTTCCTGCCACTGAAATATGCATGCTTGTATTCCACTAATATTTGAATGTATTAACATCGTTTTAGTCAGTAAGTTTTAAAGATTTTCTATAATCTAGTTCGGAGAAACTACTGATATCCTTTTCGTTCATCAATTCCATTAATTGTGAAACTTTAATAAACGCCCTTTTAGTGAATTCTGGTCTTTCAGTTAAATACGCAGGACTATATATTTTTTTGACAAAACCTGTATCAATTGGTATGTTGATCATTCTTTTTTGTATTTCTTGAATTGCACCAGTAAATGGATGATTTATTTTATCAAAAACATATTTATATGAAGGCCCTAGTGACAGTCCTTTTCTCTCGTTATTATTTGAGAATGACTTTACAGGTGCGGATGAATTAAATCTTTCTATGTCAGTAGGAGAAAGTGCTCTGTCAAATAAAGCCCACGAGTATAATGTTTTTCTAAAGCATTTGATACATTTCATACATGGCTTTTGAAAGCTTCCATACTGACATGTAGTAGCAATATCTAATAGGTTGTAATGATCGCAAACAATTAAGCTTCCAAGTTCACCTATCCCATTAATGACTGGCTCCAAGCTTAGTCCGACAGCGTTAAATAAAAAGTCGTGTCTGCTCTTAAGGTTTTTATTAAATATGGTTTCATCACCGTTGAAGGCTACCCAGATATCTCCGGTTACAATGTGAGATATTGACAAAAAGTCAGATAGCAGCAAACATGGAATAGTAAATGCATATGAGTCAGGGTATATGCAATAATTTCCATTTGTGCTTAGAAATTCAAAGTCGGATTCAACAGCGATTTTTTTGAACCTACTTGGCATTCTATTTAGCGTTTCAATATTGGCATCAGTATTATACCATTTTTCAAACTCACCTATCTTAGGATGCCATGTTCTAGCGCTTAATATAAGAGGTGTTCCGGCCTCTAGAAGTGCTGCTGCTGCAACGCTGTCTGCACCACCTGAAAAAGAGACTACAGGGCGTTCAATTGTTGGAAAGGTTCGAGGTTGTAGGCTTTCATCGACTACTACCTCCTTAATTTCAGGATAAGCATTCTTTATTGCTTCAGAAAAGCCCCTTGAAACTGGTCGATCCATCTCAAAACGATAACCAATATACGGGCTGATGATTTTTAATGCAGCAAGAGCACATAAATCAGGATGTGGTAGATCAATTAATTCAGGCACATAAAAGCTAGCTTCGTTTTCTCCTAAAATAATTTTGGCTCGACCAGCGTTGGTGCTTATACTCTCTCGTCGGTCAGTTGCTTCAAGGTCAAATATGAATTTTACTGTGCTGTTATTATTGTTTCTAGTGAGTTCTACTTTAATTCGCATACATTAGTTCCAAATTAGTATTGATTAACCTAAAATTGGTTTTGCTATATATCTATTATTTATTTTAGATTGTTGTATTGAATTTATTGAACGCAGAGCTAATTACTTGGTGCATATCATAATAACGGTATTCAGCTAGTCGCCCCCCAAATATAACGTTTGATTCTAATTTGGCCATATTTTCATACTTTTCGAAAATAGCCATGTTAATTTCATCACCAATAGGATAGTAAGGTGTTTTATCGCGGGACCATGTGTCTGGAATTTCTTTAGTAACAATAGTGACATCTTGATCAGCACTATTCTGATCAAAGTGTTTATGTTCGATTATTCTTGTCCAAGGTACATCTGCAGAATTATAGTTTACAACAGCATTGCCTTGATAATTACTATTCGGCATAGTTTCAGTTTCAAATCTTAATGACCGATATTCAAGTTCACCGTGCTGAAAATCATAGTACTCATCGATTTTTCCAGTAAACACAATTTTGTCAGCAAGGTTATCCCAGTATTCTTTATCAGAAAAATAATCAATGTTTGTTTTGACTTCAATGCCTTCTAGCATATTTTCAAACATTGCTGTATAACCGCCAATTGGGATGCCTTGGTATTTGTCGTAAAAATAGTTGTTATCCCATGACATTCTAACAGGCAGACGTTTAATAATAGTTGGTGGTAATTCCTTAGGGTCTTTCTGCCATTGTTTTTTTGTATAATCGCGGATCAATGTATTATAAATATCCTCTCCTACTAATGTAAGAGCTTGCTCTTCAAGATTTAATGGTTCTCTGTCTAGTTTTAAACGCTGAGATTCAATTTTTTCAATTGCTTCTTCAGGTGTTGTCACCCCCCACATGGCATTAAATGTATACATGCTAAATGGTAACGAAAACGCTTTGCCGTTATTAATGGCAATAGGCCGATTGACGAAATTATTAAATTGAGCAAAACGATTAACAAAATTCCAGATGTTTTCATCATTACAATGGAAAATGTGTGGGCCAAATACATGTTTATGAATACCATGTGTTTTTTCTGTATAGCAGTTCCCTGCGATATGATCACGCTTGTCGATAATTAGACATTTTTTCCCAGCATCAGTAGCCAATCGAGCAAAAGTACTGCCAAATAAACCAGCACCAACAATTAAATAATCGTACATTAAAAATACTCCATTTTTTATAAGTTTATTTTGAAAGGTTTTGTATAAATTCTTTTTTATATTGAAGGAATGAACTCTGGTGTTCCTCTGGAACTCTGTCTTTGGCCCAATCAATCAAATCGGTACTAAATTTCTCCCATTGCTGTTTTATTTCTGAAAATTCAGGGTATTGCATAATTCTTTCTTGAGTATAGCGAAGTGCTTCAAATACCATTAGACGACGACTGTCAGAAATATTTGTTATTTGATCACGTTTGGCAAATTTCCTGTGTGTACAAACCTCTTGATCGGTGAAGCAAATATTTTTAGCAGCAATTATACTATGCCAATGATATGGAATGTCATTGTGCACTACTGTGGGGCCGAAAAATATGTTTTCATCGTGAATCAAATCTGTTTTTATTATTCTATTCCATGGGTAATTTATCAGTGCAGCAACTTGTTTTTTGAGTGATAAATTGTTACAGCTCTGTGTAAATGAATCCCACAATTTTTTGTCTGCATTAAACATGCCTCGTGAAGAGCTCTCTTCAAAAAACTCAATACGGTACGGCATAAATAATAAATCAGCGTCTTCAGATGTGGCTTTTTTTACAGATTTTTCTAAGGCACTAGAATTTATAACATCATCAGCATCAAGGAAGAATGTGTAACGGCCATTGCAAAGAGGTATTACAGAGTTACGAGCACGCCCTGCTCCTTTATTTCCTTGTCTATAGTATTGGATATTTTGGTGTTTGTTGGCATACGCTTGACAAATTTCTGCTGTGCCGTCATTAGAACCATCATCAATGATAAGTATATCAAATTTTAAACTGGATATTTTTAATACAGAGTCAATACTTTCTGCAATAAGATCTTCACAATTATACACTGGAATAACTACAGTTAAATCCAACTCAGAGTAGGCTTCGCTGTATTCATTGAATCTCTTTACGAAATTTGATCTAAGATTTACTGGAGGTAAAGCTTTTTTTGTTTTGCTATAAACATCAAAGAGCCTTCGTTTGATGATGTTTTTTGTCATAAGATCAGGTTGATTATCAGCAATCCAACCGGTTCTATAGCAATAATCATAAAACTCATCAAAGACTGATTGTGTTTTTGTTGTCTGCTGTAATAAGAAATTGGCAGTGGTATTAATATGCGATGAGATCGCAGCTAGTTTATATGAAGAAGAACTCATAGTTTGACCTTCCCGTGCCATCCTGTGATAACTAATTACCTTATCAATGATGACTACGCGCTCAGCTTCTGATAGAACAAACCAATGGAGAGGGTTATCTTCATAAAAATAATCACCCTCAGGATACCTGATTTTTTTATCTTTCATGAAACTTGTAAGGTAAAGCTTTCTCCACGGGACTGGGGACATTCTGAAAAGATCAGAACATGTTAAACCCGAAGTGACTTCATTTAATGGAATGTTAGCCCATCTTCCCTTATCGTAGGCAGGACTGATGGCACGTTTGTCTTCTTCAAAGGTGTTGAAATCACCAATAACCAACTCAGCATTAAATTTTTCTGCTGCAGTAATCAGTTTTTCAAAAGCATCGTTCACAACCCAATCGTCGCTATCAACAAACCCGAGATATTTTCCTTGAGCAGCGTTAATCCCAATATTACTAGGGATGCCAGCTCCACCAAGTGTGTTGAAGTTTAAATTAATAAATTTTATTCTGCTATCAATATGTTGATACATCTCAATAATACTTTTTCCATTATCTGTAGATGCATCATTAACGATAATCAACTCAAAATCTTCCATCGTTTGAGCTAAAACAGATAGAATGCTGGCATCTAAATAGGGGCCAACATTAAAAACAGGCATAACTATTGAAAGCAAAGGTTGGGAAGTAGTTTTTGCTGCTATTTTTGCTACTGAACTTTTAGTCAAGTAACCAAGTTTATTAATACGGTCAATGTTAAATTTAGCTTGAGGATAAAGAGGGTTGTCAGTAGGTATTTTATTATATTCAATTAATGCCATGTCGTAATTGCCATTTCTTAAATATTTGTTTCCGTTTATTAAACTCACTTTCTTTCCTTCATTAATTTAGATGAATGAATTTTTATAAAAAATATCACTGTTTATTTGTTGTTGAGAAGAACATTCCTTTTTCATTTTTTATAAGTTCGTCTGTAAAGGGAATGTTTTTTTCAGTCCAAATATCTTTCCATAGATTGGCGGAGTTTATTTCTTCTGCTCTATATGCATCATCTAAAACCCAATCAATTTCATGTTCTTTGCTCAACTCAAGCAAGAACGGCCCTGCTGGATAGCGAGCATGAGCGCAAGTATCTCCTGGGGGGCCATCTACCAATACTAAGATTTTTTTCTTACCGCCATTTAGTTTATTAGCAAGTTTTTTTAGATTATCTCTACAGTCGTAATAGCGGTATTTTCCTGAAGGATCATCCCATTCTTTAAGCGGTGTTAAACAGAGGTCAACAATATCATCAACCTTGTGAAGATTTAATTGTTTTTGTGTTTGTAAGTAATAATCTGCATTGTGTTCAAATGTAATGATACGTTTTGTTTCACCATTATTTATTATATTTAGCGATTTTAAAGCCTTCGCCATTAAAAGGGTAGATGTGCCGCTACCAAACTCAATTATGGAATCATATTGCCGTTCTCTAATTTTTTCTATCAAAAACAACCCTATATCTGCACTGATAGGCCATCCGTGAAAATTGGCTATGCCATCACCTGTTGCTAGATAACTCTGAATTGTAAGAAATGATTCTATCTGTCGAACTGAATTTCCTAATCTATTGATAAGCTCTCTTTTTAATACGTTTGGCCATTCTTTATTATGCTTTTCTTGTTGTCGATAGTTCTCATTTGTTAACGACAGTGCTTTCTCAATGAGCAGTTGTTGTTTATCCTGTTCAGCCTTATTAAGCGAAATGAGGAGTTGCTGATCTTCCTTCCGTTTTACTACTTCATTCCCAAATTTATCATCTAAATTCTTTAATGTCTGATATTCATGATTACTTTGAAGGTGCAGTTTATCGATTGTTGCAATGATTTGTTCAATGCTTAGCTGTTGTTTGGCTCTCTCTGTTTTATTAAAAGATTCTATTTTTAATAAAATCTGAGTCTGACTTTCACATTCTTCTCGGAGCCGTTGAATCTCTTGGTCCTGAAACTCAGTTTTTATTTTCTCCAGACGTAATTCATAATTTAAGCGTAGTTCATCGTTCTTATTTTTCGCACTTTCTAACATGATACGTAGATGCGAAATTTCTTTTTTCAGCTCCAACTGTTGTACTGATTGATCTTTGACATAAATAGCAAACGCAAGACTTGGATGCCGTTCAGATAAAAGATGTAGGCGTCGCATGCCTGCGTTGGTCATAATTAAATCAACCTGGATGAGGCTTGCAGATATAGGCTCATCGTCAAGAAGAACACGTACTATTACTATGTCCAGTTGTTCAATTTCACCCTGTGCATCTGACAGCAATGGTGCTGCGGGTAAACAATCGATAACCAGCCAGTTTACTGAACAGGTATTTACCTGCATAAAACTCTGAAGTGTTACACCATCACTAACTGGTTTATGATGAAGACTATGTAAGTTTGGCCATACTGACTTAAGCAACAGGGGATCCATTAATCCATTTTCACACGGATTACTAGCCTGATAAAAATAGGGAGTATCCTTACCCGATATAACAATTTTTTGATAAAGCAACCATCCCACGTCAGCGGGGAAATTACGTTGCAGATGTTGAAATTGTTTCTGTTCACCTTCCAACAACCAGACTGGGCGCACTTTCCGTTGATGTAACCACTCAACCCAAGGGCCATTTCCCGTTCCTGCCCCAATCACCATAACGCCTGTGACAGGACATATCGTACTGAGTACATCTAACCATGCAGAGGCTGGTAACTGATGATGCGAAAAAGCGTCGTTCATTTATTACCCCTGACGATTATGTCTGTACTGCCGAACTGAGCGATGTATAGCAAAAGGTAACTTAACCCATCTAAAGAGAGAACTTTCGCTCCGGACGAGGACTTCTCCAAGCTGATACGAGAGATGGCGTTTGACACGTTCCGCCTCATGCGCATCGCGATAGGAAGTGACTGGCGGAAGGCTATTCTGAGGATGAATACTATTAAGCTGTTGCCATGAGCGGCGTTCAGCGGCAAGCGCCTTAGGCATTCCTAACCAACCTGTCAGAGAATGCGAACGTTTTATCATCGTTGCACCCAAGCGATAGCCGAGTTCTTGCTTGATACGTTCTGCAGCCCCATAAAGTGCCGGAGCCTGTTGCTGCTTAAGTTTCTGATTTTCTAGGAAATAGCGTTCCAGCTCTTCTTGCACTTGATGCAATTGAGTCAATAGAAGTTGATTTTCACCATGAACTTTCTCAATATTTTTCTGCTCATTTGTTTTGGCGGTCGTAAGTTGCTTTTTAATCTCATTCAGAGATTTATTTAATGTGTTTTTTTCTTCTTCACTCTGGAGACCACTCGCTTTGGTTATTTCCAGTTGTTTTTGGATGTCTGAAACTTTCTTAATTAATGATGTTACCTCTTCTTCTTTCTTTCTAGTTAATGCAATTTGGTGTTGAAGCTTACTATTCTGCTGTATTTTAAGGTTATTTAAATCTTCTTTTATCAGATACTGACATTCGAGTTCCTCTTGCACCTGATGTAACTGGGATAATAATATTTCGCCATCTCGGGTCTGTTCTGACACAGATAGTTCCAGAGACTTACTCACCCCCATATAAGCTTGATGGAGACCCGTAGCTAATTCTGCGTTCCACAAGCGTTGTTGCACCATCTTTTCCCAGACTTTGCCCGGTGAAAATTCATCCCGATAATCCGATTGTAATGGGAGGCTGGCTGCAGACTGTATTTCTGCGTAGAGATGCTGACAAGTCGGGTATTCTGTAAGTAACTGCTCGAGTAAATAATGCTCGACGGCATTACCATGCAGAACCTCTTGCGTTTCTTGAGCATTCAGACCTGCGAGACTAGCGATTTCCGTTATTTTTTGTGTTGGCAATAACGGATAACTGGCCAGTGCTGAAGATGAATTTTCATCAGTTTCCACCACATATCCAATATTCTCATGTTTGTTTTTAATCATTGATAAAAGTGGGGTACTTAATAACGGCTGAAGCTGTTGCAAACATTCATCCGAATTCCGTTTAACTTGCTGGGCGCTAACCATCAGGCAGCGGTTACGGTTTCGGAGGAAGAACGCCAGAAGAGCACCGTTATATGCCATCCAGTTACTGATATAATGTTCGATGGACGTACTTGACAGGTCTTTCTGATTTGCCGCCGCTCTCATAAGGGCTTGCTGCGGAGTATCATAAACCAAAACAAACGTGAGGTTATCATCCAGCTGGCGCCAGTAATCCAATGAGTAAATGGATTGAGGATCAGACCATCCCCATAGATTCTGGTCAAGATTACCCAGCATCAAATCTAATGCCATGCCATGCCAGACTGGTGCAACTTGCAGAGGATTAATTTCTTCCTCTGTAGTCACACTGTCAATATCAGGCATTTGATGGACTTTGCATAAGGTGGCGGTAATTTCTTGTGGCAATAGGGCTTCACGTCGTGAGGGAAGCGGAGAAGCCATTCCTCGTTGTTGTAAAATCTCTTCCACTTCCTGATAACCCGAACTTGGGTGTCCCACAATAAGTATACGATTCACTGAGGCTCCTAAATCAACGTGTAGCGATGCTGTGTTCTGCTTGAGTCAAACGAGTCATTTTATTGACCCTGAGAAAGGTTTTTGAGGTTGAGTGTTTCAACGCCCGGATAGATTGAAATGTCAGTCCTGATGTTCCCGCAGGGTAGCCAGACCCATCACAATTAGGCCGTATAACAGGCACAGGATTACGCCGATAGTGGCGAGATTGTAGAGACGACGCGGATACTCGGCATCTTCAGCCTGTGTTGGCTGGCTAATGACAAGCAGATGCTTGAGTTTGCGATATGCCTCGACTCGAGCTTGCTCCAGGCTAATAAGACCTGTTTTGTAGATATCCGCAGCCAGGGTTGCTTGAGTTTGAACATCCATGTAGCGGGCCGTGACTTCATTCATCGCATCTTTATCCGCACCGGTAAGTCTTCTTTGTTCTTGCGCTAGTTGCTGAGTTAAAGCATCGACTTTAGCCTGCATTGAAACAACTGCAGGTGCTGTCACTTTCATATAGCTCTGCAGTTGCTTTAATTGGGCCTGCTGCTGTGCTAATTCGCCTTCAATCTGGCTAACAACGCCCAAGCGAGCTGTACTAGTTGATTCGGGGCTAATCAGGTGGTGAGTGTTTTGAAAATCGAGTACTTTTGCTTTCTCTATCTGCACCCTTTGATACGCACGATCGACTTCTTTCTCGACAAAAGCCAATTGTTCAAGCGCTACCTGGTGTCCCAGTTTATTAATAAAGCCTTCCGATTCTTTCAACATCAGGCTCACAACGCGCTGACCATAGGCAGGGTCAAATGCCTGCAACTCAATCGTTAATACGCCAGACAGTTCATCCAGGCGTAACGTGAGATGCTCGCGATAATATTCAATAAAATCTTCCTGGCTGACATTAGCCGACAGGCGTGAAAAATAGTCAGCATTGCTACTCTGATAATGGGTTTTGAGGCCCAGCTCTTTATCCAGTTTTTTGAGCAAATCTGGTGACTTAAGATAATCCTGTATTAATAGTACATCTTCGTGGTTACTGCCCCCGATTCCTAGCATTGACAGTGCGTCAGGCAGCATTTTTATCTGATCGGCTTGTTTAATAACGATGTCTGCACGACTCACATAACGATCGGAGGCAATTAAACTAAAATAAATCACGGCGAGGGCAAAAAAAGCCACCACCCACATAAAACTGCCCAATTTGAGGCTTTGTTTCCATGAACGGTGAGCGAGGCGATAACCGCTGGAATCTACAATAAAATGTTTTGGTTTAGTTCTTAATTTATGCAGCTTGCGCATAAGGCTAGATGCTTTATTGGAACGAATTGGCTGGATCATGATTAGTGGGCTTGTTATAGATTTTCATAAATATGGATGGCGTCTTCGATATTATCGAACACCTCAAGAGTGCTATTGCGCAGCAAAATACCCATGTCGCACTGCTGACGTAAATTCTTCATATCATGCGATACCATTATCAAGCTTGCGGTCTCGCGTTTTTGATTGAAGACATCAATGCATTTCTGTTTAAAGCGGGCGTCTCCTACTGACATGATTTCGTCGGTAAGGTAGATATCGAAATCAAAAGCCATACTGACAGCAAAAGAGAACTTGGATTTCATTCCGCTGGAATAGCTTTTAATCGGCAGTTCAAAGTGCTGATTAATTTCTGAGAACTCTTTCACCCACTCCTCAATGGCTTGAGTATCATGCACACCATGTATGCGGCAGACAAAGCGGGTGTTTTCCCGTCCGGTCATGCTGCCCTGAAAACCACCTCCAAGCGCGAGTGGCCATGAGACGCGACAATGACGAGTAACTTTCCCTCTGTTTGGTGTATCCATCCCACCCAGCAGGCGCAATAGGGTGGATTTACCTGCGCCGTTGATACCAAGGATGCCAATGTTCCGATCACGTGGTAGCGCAATGCTCACATCACGCAGCACATAATTACGGCCAAATTTGGTGGGGTAAAACTTCGAGACATTATCCAAAATAATCATGCTTGTTTCGCTTAGCTGGCAATCAGATGGCGATGGCTCAGGCGATAGCAGCTCATGGCAAACGTTAGCAGCACCAACGTTACGCCCGATAAATAGGTCCAGCTCACACTGGGGCTGATATATCCTGCAATCCAACCGGATCGAATCAGTTCAATCGCATGAACCAACGGGTTCCATAGAAACCAATGTTGATACTTGGCAGGAATACTTATCAGAGGATGAATGACACAGGAGATAAACATTAGCGGCATCATTAACAGGCTGAGAAATCTGTCTGCTTCCGGGACTAAAGTTGCAATTACGCAGAAGACGATGCCCAGAGAAAACGAAAATACCATGAGCAATATATACCCCATAATCACCAGTAAAGGATCTGCGGGGATAGCGTCGAAACCAAACCAAAGGAGCCCTAACACCAGGATGGCACCCACCACCATTCCAACCATCGCTTCTAGCATAAAGCGGGCAATAAAGGTCGCGAACGGGGTTACTTGACGATAGCAAAAAAGCCCCATATTGGCGTTCACAGCTGATTTAAGCTGATTCACAACCTTGTTAAAAAAGATGAAAGGAAGATAGCCTGCAGTAATAAACACTTGCACAGGTACCCCACCAAATCCACTTTGGCTACGCATCCCAAAAATGGCGCTAAACAGACCAATCATCAACAGCGGATCCAACAGCGCCCAGGCATACCCCAGCCGATAACTACCAAACCGGGTTTTTAACTCGCGAATAAGCAGGCCAAACGTCACATCGCGCAGCACCTGGAACGGGCTGCGAGGCGTTTGATTAAGAATGGGTTTAAACATGGATAGTCGTTACCGTACGTCAGGCTCGCCCGCAGGCGAGCCTGTCTTTAAGGATTAATTCAGGACCACGTTGGCCGCCACGGCAATCTGATAGACCACCTGGGTAATGTCTTTGATCGACTGCATCATTTTGCTGTCAATTTTCGGCATAACCAGAATCTGATCGCCCGGCATTACGCTTCCCTGGTCTTTAAACTCCATCAGCCCGTTGGCATGCACCACCGCAATGCGCTGGTCGTTCGCGCGCTCGGTAAAGCCACCCGCCCAGGCCACGTAGTCGTCAAGTTTGGCGCCTTCGTTGTAGACCACGGCCTGCGGCATCATCACTTCGCCACCCACCTGAATCAGGTCGGTCTTGTTCGGGATCACAATCTGGTCGCCCTGTTCCAGCAGGATATTGGCAATCACGCCCTTATCGGAGACCACCACTTTACCCAGCGGCTGGATCTTGCGGGCCTTTTCCACAAAGCGCATCACCAGCTCGGCTTCTTTCGAGCGAATGGTCGCTTCGCCATCAGAATTTGCCGGTGCGGTAAACACGCTGCGCTCCAGACGGTTCAGGGAATCGTCCAGCATCTCTTTCTGCCGGGCGGCCACGCTCTTACGCATGATGTAGATCGAGCCGTAATCCGCCAGTTTTGGATCAATCGGAATGTGATTAAGCAGCTCGTGCAGACGGGTATCTTTACGCACGGTGAAGTAAGACGGCCCACGGTAGCTGCCCATCACCTGCACATCGTAAACCTGCGCGTGCATGTCGTCGTTAAACAGAACCTTATCGCCATCGCTCAGCTGGATGTTGGCAAAGTCTTTATACGGCATATACACCGAGAACGGGCCGGAAGGGCGATCGCCAATCACGCCCACGTGGCTCACCTTGGCAAGCGGCAGGGCATAGTCGATAAGCTCAGAGGCCTGGGTGTTGTTGGCTTTTAACTCGAAGCGGAACGGGTTACGCACTTTACCGGCGACGTTGA
>RCUO01000346.1_pt1 | contig 25293 bp, 28 predicted proteins | sample 2166161 | NCBI WGS metagenome assembly RCUO01 (sample SAMN09932617, study PRJNA488358) | compost metagenome | feature: garden; material: soil; isolation source: compost soil in cyclohexanecarbonitrile-enriched culture | place: Germany: Experimental Botanical Garden Goettingen | collected 2016-01-27
TGACCGGCGACAGCACGCCGCTGCTGTGCTGCGATGTCTGGGAGCACGCGTACTACACCGACTACCAGAATGATCGTGCGCGTTATCTGGAAGCGTTCTGGCAACTGGTGAACTGGGAGTTCGCCGAGAGCCAGCTGCGCTGATACGGACGGGCATCCGCCGGACATCGCCCGGCGCTACCGGCATCACGCCATGCCGTGGTCGATGCCTACCTTGGTGGGCACCGCTCTGGTAGCTGCCCACCTTGGTGGGCATTGCCGGCCAGCGGCCGGCACTACCAAGATCAGCCACGTCTGCCGGCCGACGGCCGGCATCACCTTGGTCAGCCGTTGCGCAACGCGTGCACGGCCGGGGCCACCTGGGCCTGGCGGTCCAGTTCCAGGCCGACCTGCACCAACGCATCAGCCAAGGCACCGGCATCATCATCCCGCAGGGTCGCATGGCCAACCTTGCGGCCGTCACGCGATTCCTTGCCGTAGTCGTGCCAATGGCCGCTGGCCTGCTGCAGGACCGGCGCCGGGTCAGGCATCGCTCCCAGCCAGTTCAGCATGCAGGCATGACCAAGCATGCGGGTACTGCCCAGCGGCAGGCCGAGCACCGCGCGCAAGTGGTTCTCGAACTGCGAGGTTTCGCTGCCTTCGATGGTCCAGTGGCCGGAGTTGTGCACGCGCGGCGCCATCTCGTTGGCCAGCAGTTCACCGTCGCGGCAGAACAGCTCCAGCGCGAACACACCCACGTACTGCAGGTGTTCGGCGACACGCTGGGCATAGCCGATCGCCGCTTCGTGCTCGGCAGCGGACAGCACCGCCGGTGCCACGCTGGCCGACAGCACGCCATCGACATGCCAGTTGCCGGTGACCGGCCAGGCCTGGAAGCTGCCATCGCGACCGCGCACGGCCACCACGCTGACTTCGCGCTGGAAGGCGACGAAGCCCTCGAGGATCAGGCCGGTGCGCTCGACCTGCGCACCCAGCGCCTGCCAAGCCGCATCGATGTCCGCTTCGCTGCGCAGGCGGAACTGGCCCTTGCCGTCGTAGCCCAGGCGGCGGGTCTTGAGGATGCACGGCAGGCCGAATTCGGCCGCCTTGGCCGCCAGTTCTTCGCGGCTGCGGATATCGGCGAACGCCGGCAGCGGAATGCCCAGCTGCTGGAACAGGGTTTTTTCGCTCAACCGGTCCTGGGCCACGGCCAGCGCCGACGGCGGCGGGTAGACCGGCACGCGGTCGGCCAGCCATTGCGCGCTGTCAGCGGGCACGTTCTCGAAATCGAAGGTCACCACATCGACTTTGGCGGCGAAGTCCGCCAGCGCCTGCCGATCATCGAAGGCGCCGACGGTGAGCGGCGCCAGCGGGCCGCTGCAGGCATCGGCCGCCGGATCGTACAGTTCGAAGCGCAGTCCCAGCGGCGCACCGGCCAGGACCATCATTCGGGCGAGCTGACCGCCGCCGAGGATGCCGACGGTCAGGCTCATTGGCGCGGATCGTCGTGGGCCATCACATCTTCGGTCTGGCGTGCGCGGAACGCGTCGAGCGCCTGGCCGATCGCCGGCTGGTCGCTGGCCAGCATCGCCGCAGCGAACAGCGCGGCATTGGAAGCGCCGGCATTGCCGATGGCGAAGGTGGCGACCGGGATGCCGGCCGGCATCTGCACGATCGACAGCAGCGAATCCATGCCGTTGAGGGCCTTGGACTGCACCGGCACGCCCAGCACCGGCACCGCGGTCTTGGCCGCGATCATGCCCGGCAGATGCGCGGCACCGCCGGCGCCGGCAATGATCGCGCGCAGCCCGCGCGAACCTGCCTGCTCGGCATAACTGAACAACACATCCGGCGTCCGATGCGCGGACACCACCTTCACTTCGAACGGAACACCCAGAGCTTCAAGCTTCTGGGCGGCGTGCTGCATGGTTTCCCAGTCGGAGCGGGAACCCATGACGATGCCGACAAGCGGCGCGATCGGGTTGGGGGTCATTGGCCGTCACCTGCCTTAAAGACGTATTCTAGCCATCTTCCACGCAAGACGAAGAACCATGGATCGCAAGCTGCTCGACCTGCTGGTATCGCCCGACACCCGCCAGCCCCTGTCCCTGCTGGATGGCAAGGGCCTGGAAGCCCTCAACCGGGCGATCGCCGCCGGCACCATCAACCGCGCCGATGGCAACCCGCTGGCGCAGCCGCTGCGCGAAGCCCTGGTCACCCGCGACCGCAAGCAGGTATTCCGCGTCGACGACGGCATTCCGGTGCTGCTGGCCGAAGAGGCCATCCCGACCGCACAGATCGCCGACTTCCCGGCCGCATGAGCGCGCTGCCGACGCCGGACCCAGCCGTCGTCGCGGCCGATGTGGCCCGCGCGTTGGCCGAGGACCTGGGCAGTGGTGACGTCACCGCCGCCCTGCTGCCCGACCAGTCGGACAGCGCCTACCTGCTGTGCAAGCAGGATGCGGTGATCGCGGGCCGCCCGTGGTTCGATGCCACCCACCGCGCACTTGATGCGGACGTGCAGATCGAGTGGCGGGTGGCCGAAGGCGACCATGTCAGCGCCGGTACCGTGCTGGCGCTGCTGCATGGGCGCAGCCGCAGCCTGGTCAGCGCTGAACGCACCTCGTTGAATTTCCTGCAGACGCTGTCCGGCACCGCCACCACCACTGCCCGCTACGTGGCTGCGGTGGAAGGTACAGGCACGCGCATCCTCGATACCCGCAAGACCCTGCCCGGCCTACGCCTGGCGCAGAAGTACGCGGTGCGGTGCGGCGGCGGCGACAACCACCGTTTCGGCCTGTACGACACGGTGATGCTGAAGGAGAACCACATCCGCGCGGCCGGTTCACTGGCTGCCGCGGTGTCGGCCGCCCGCCGGCAATGGCCACAACTGCCGCTGGTAGTCGAGGTCGAGGACCTGGACCAGCTGCGGCAGGCGCTGCAGGCCGGCTGTGAACGCATCCTGCTGGACGACTTCAGCCCGGAACTGCGGCGCGAAGCGGTGCGCATCACCGAAGGTCGTATTCCACTGGAAGTGTCCGGCAGCGTCGGCCTCGGCGGCCTGCGTTCGATCGCTGAAGATGGCGTGGACTGCATTTCCATCGGTGGCCTGACCAAGCACGTGCAGGCCATTGATCTGTCGTTGAAGCTGGGTCCACCGCCGGGCTGAGGGTGGATTCGCGGATCGTGATGTTGCCGGCCGGCGGCCGGCACTACCGTTCTCACACCCGGCGTTCACAACAGCGCTGCGACGCTGCGACCATCCCCCACAGGAGCCGCGCATGCGCCGGATGCTCTTGCCTGCCTGCCTGATGCTGGCCGCGACGCCCTTCTCGGCCGCCGCCGTCGAAGCCTGCGATGTACCCCCGCGTTTCGGCCTGAGCCCTTTGGCGATCGCCATCCGCAACACTGCCTGCAACGAGCATCGCCTCTGGTTCCGCCCCTTCATCGACCGTGACGGCCGCGCCGCCAGCCTCAGTGTCACCGAGGCCGAGAGCGATCATCTGGCCGACAACGGCCTGATCGCCTGGCAGCGGGTCAGCAGCTACTGGCGCGAAAGCGGCACGCTGAATGCATTGGGCAGCCAGCCGGGTGCCAGCAGCTGCCTGGCCCCGTTGGGATCGCGCTACACCGACAGCGATTGCCGCGCGTTCCTGATCGACAATCCATGGTCGGCTGCCTTCATTTCCTGGGTGATGGTGCGTGCCGGCGTACCTGGCTTCAATACCTCCCCACGCCATATCGACTACATCCGCGCCGCCTACCAGGCAGGCCCTGCCGGCGTGCCCTACCGCCTGGTGGACCCGGCCACCGCCAAGCCAGCACCGGGCGACCTGCTGTGCTTCCTGCGCGACCGCAGCAGCACACTCAGCTACAGCGGGCTGGTGCAGGCCTTGGGCAACGGCTCGGTCGGCCATTGGAAGTCGCATTGCGAAGTGGTGGTGGCGGCCAACCTCGGTGGCGACCAGACGCTTTACCTGGTGGGCGGCAATGTCATGAACACCGTGGCGATGCGCCTGCTGCAACTGGATCGCACCGGCACGATCAAGCTGCCGCCACCGCGCGAGCGCGACACCACCGGCATCGATCCGACCTGCACGCCGGGCCGCGAGGACGAATGCAGCTTCAACCGGCAGGACTGGGCCGCACTGCTGCAGTTGAATGCCACTGCACCGCGGGTTGCACCGCCTCCGCCGGCACCCGCTGCACCGACATCGGTGCCGCTGCAGCCGGTAACGGAGCCCGGCAGCGATCGCTGAGCAGATGCCGCTTGATCCGGTCGCCATTCGTCGCCATCTTTGGCGGATCGACACCTGACGGCTGAAGCCATGCCCACCCTGCTGATCCTGCTGATTGCCGGCGGTATCGTCTACTTCTTCTGGAACGCAGCGCGTTCCGCCGCCGAGCGTGCGGTCGAACTGGGCCGCAATGCCTGCCGTGCCGCCGATGTGCAGTGGCTGGACCAGGCGGTGCACGCCACGGGTCTACGGCTGTCGCGCGGGGAAGATGGCCGGCTCGGTTTCGAGCGCACCTTCAAGTTCGAGTATTCCTACGACGGCATCGATCGCCATGTCGGCCGCATGGTGCTGCGCGGTGACCAGCTGATTTCCTTCACCGGCCCGGGCGCGGCGCGGATCAGCCAGATCCGTGCGGACAACGAAGATGCCGAGGATGTGTGAGCAGAAGCATCCACGCATGGCGTGGATCTACTGGACAGCGCGCCGGTAGATCCACGCCATGCGTGGATGAAAAGCTGCGGAAACTACTTGACCACGCGCAGGGTCGGACGGCCCTTGGGCGGCGGACCAGCAGGCGGCGTGTCGTCCGGCGGCGTCTGCTCATCGTCGTGCAGCAGCTCATCACTGGCCTGCGCCGGTTCGCCACCGGGAATGTCATCCGGCAGCGCCATGCCCTGCCCGGTCTCGCGGGCATACACCGCCAGCACCGCGCTGATCGGCACCTGCACCGGATAGCTGGTGCCGGAGAAGCGCGCCGAGAAGCTCACCGACTCGTTGTCGATCACCAGCCGCACGACTGCGCGCTCGGCGATGTTGAGCACCACCCGGCCGTCCTTGACGGCCGAAGGCGGAACCTGCACACCGGGAACGCCGGCGTCGACCAGGATGTGCGGAGTCAGCTGGTTGTCGTTGATCCATTCCACCAGTGCCCGCAACAGGTACGGGCGGTGGCTGGTCATGTGGAAGAAGTCTTCGGTCATGCGTGAAGTGTAGCGCCCGACGCCCCTGCCGGGGCGGATCGCCTGCACGCCGGTCGGCGTGCAGACGGGAAAGCGGATGCCGGATCAGCCCGGCAGATCGCGCAGTTTCTTTTCCTGATCGGTCAGGCTGCGAACGAAACCGGGGTGGCGGAAGATCCGGTTGCCGTAGTCCTCGATGGCCTTGCTGTCCTTCGGCAACGGCACGTCCAGCGATTGCAGGCGCCAGATGATCGGCGCCATCGCGCAGTCGGCCAGGCTCATTTCCGGGTTGAGGAAGAACTTGCTGGCCTTGAACAACGGCAACGAGGCCGTCAGCAGTTCCTTCAACCGCTTGCGGCCCGCCTCTGCCTGCGTCTTGTTGCCCAGCTGGATCGCCTGCACCTGCGGCACCCAGTCGTGCTCGATACGCAGCATGGCCAGGCGGATGCGCGCGCGAGACAGCGGGTCGACCGGCATCAGCGGCGGGTGCGGATAGCGCTCGTCCAGATACTCGCTGACCACCGAGGCGGCATACAGCACCAGCTCGCGCTCGACCAGGGTCGGCACCGAATGGTACGGGTTGAGATCGATCAGATCTTCCGGCGGGTTCTGTGGATCGACCGGAACGAAGTCGAAACTCACGCCCTTGGCCGCCAGCACCAGGCGCACACGGTGGCACAGTACATCGTCGTTCGAGGAAAACAGCGTCAGTGTATTGCGCATGCGTACGCTCGCCGCCATCAAAGGCTCTCCTACGACAGGAGACCGCCTGCCGCATCGGCGCCGCCAGCACCGTGCTGACGGTCGACTCCTCCCCGAGTGTGCAACCGACCATCACAAAAGCCAATAGGCCCGATGCAATGGCCGGCTCTGGATCAGTGCACGTCCTTCCAGTATTCCTTCTTCAACAGGTACACCAGGAAGGTCAGCAGGGCCAGGAACAGGATCACCCAGACACCGAGCTGCTGCCGCTTCAGCGCAGCTGGTTCGCCGGCGTATTCAAGGAAATTGGTGATGTCCCGCACGGCCTGGTCGTACTGGCCCGCATCGACCGAGCCCGGGCTTTCGATGCGCAGGCCCGTTACCGGCGGGTCCATGCCCGGCGCTTCGGCCTTGCCATGCACCGCGTGCTGCAGGCCCTGCATCTCCCATAACGGATTGGGCATGGACGCGTTGGCGAACAGCGCGTTGTTCCAGCCCAGCGGGCGGCTGCTGTCCAGGTAGAACGACTTCAGGTAGGTGTAGATCCAGTCGCTGCCGCGCACCCGCGAAATCAGGCTCAGGTCCGGCGGCATCTTGCCGAACCACTTCTCGGCCTGCTCCTTGGGCATTGCCACAGGCACCGGGTCGCCGATCGCCGAGCCGGTGAAGTTGAGGTTGTTCATCACCTCTTCCTCGCTCAGCCCCAGATCCTCGCCCATCCGCGAATAGCGCAGGTACTTCAGTGCATGGCAGCCGCTGCAGTAGTTCATGTACAGCTGGGCGCCGCGCTGCAGCGACGCCCGGTCACCCAGGTCGTTGCCGGCCTGCAGCAGCTTGGTGCCGCCCTCGGCGGCCATGGCCAGGGTACTGCCCAGCATCAGGGCGGCCGCCAGGGCCAGCCGGACCATCCAGCGCTCAGTCATGCGTGGTCACCCTTTCCGGTACCGGCTTGGTCTTGTCCAGCCTTGTCCATATCGGCATGGTGATGAAGAAGGCGAAGTACAGGAAGGTCAGCACCCGCCCGACATAGGTCTCGTGCGCATCGGTACCAGGACCGGAGCCGATCACCATCAACCACGCGAAGCACACCACGAACATGCCCAGCAGGCCGCGCGACAGCCAGCCGCGGTAGCGGTAGGACTTGACCTTGGCGCGGTCGAGCCAAGGCACCAGGAACAGGATGGCGATGGCCGAGAACATCACGATCACGCCGCCCAGCTTGTTCGGCACCACCCGCAACATCGCGTAGTACGGCGTGTAGTACCAGACCGGCTTGATGTGCTCGGGGGTGACCAGGCGGTTGGCTTCGGTGAAGTTGTCGTGTTCCAGGAACAGGCCACCGAAAGCCGGCGCGAAGAAGATGATGAAGGCCGCGATGATCAGCAGGAAGCCCGCACCGACACCATCCTTGAGCGTGTAGTACGGATGGAACGGAATGCCGTCGGTCGGCGCGTTCGGTGACCAGCGGTTGCCCTTCGGCCCCTTCTTGATCTCCACGCCATCGGGATTGTTCGATCCCACTTCATGCAGCGCACCCAGGTGCAGCACCACCAGCAGCAGCAGTACCAGCGGCAGCGCGATCACGTGCAGTGCGAAGAAGCGGTTGAGCGTGGCGTCGCTGGGCAGGTAATCGCCCATGATCCATTCGGTCAGGCCGTTGCCGATGACTGGAATGGCGCCGAACAGCGAGATGATCACCTTGGCGCCCCAGAACGACATCTGGCCCCACGGCAGCACGTAGCCCATGAAGGCTTCGGCCATCAACACCAGGTAGATCAGCATGCCCAGGATCCACACCAGCTCGCGTGGCTTCTGGTAACTGCCATACAGCAGCCCGCGGAACATGTGCAGGTAGACCACGATGAAGAACAGCGAGGCACCGGTGGAGTGCATGTAGCGGATCAGCCAGCCCCACTCCACGTCACGCATGATGTATTCGATGGAGGCGAATGCTTCGGCGGCATTCGTCTTGTAGTGCATGGTCAGGAAGATGCCGGTGACGATCTGGTTGACCAGCACCAGCAGCGCCAGCGAGCCGAAGTAGTACCAGATGTTGAAGTTCTTCGGCGCGTAGTACTCGCTGACATGCTTGCGGTAGATCGGCATCAACCCCGGCGCGCGGGCATTGACCCAGTCGGCCACGCCGGTGGCGGTACGGCTGAGGATGTTGGACATCAGGCAGCCCCCTGCGGATCGACACCGATGATGATGGTGTTGTCGTCCTGGTAGTGGTGCGCGGGCACCTTCAGGTTGATGGGTGCGGGCACGTCCTTGAAGACGCGGCCGGACATGTCGAAGCGCGACTTGTGGCAGGGGCAGAAATAGCCGCCCTTCCATTGTGGGTCGTAGGGCTCGGGGCGGATTTCACCCACCATTTCCGGCGAACAGCCCAGGTGCGTGCAGAGACCGACCAGCACCGAGATATCGGGCTTGATCGAGCGCAGCTCCGGGTTCTGCTTGAGCACGTACTCCGGCTGCTGGTCCTTCTCGCCGGACTCGGGGTCCTTCAGACGGCCATCCAGCCCATGCAGCGCATCGAGGATCGCCTTGGACCGTTTGACGATCCAGATCGGCTGGCCACGCCATTCCACGATCAGGCGTTGGCCTTCCTGCAGGGCGCTGATGTCGGCCACCACCGGTGCGCCGGCAAGCTTGGCGCGGGCACTGGGGTTCCAGGATTTGATGAAAGGAACTGCGGTGAATCCGACGCCGACGGCGCCCACCACGGCTGTGGTGGCAGTAAGAAAACGCCGACGTCCGGTGTTGACTGGATCGTGTACCCCATCGTTGGCCATCCGGCACTCCGATATTGATTAGGTAGCTTTAAGGCTGCCAGCGGTTCCGGTGGGGGCCAGAGCCGCATTGAATCTCGGTCGAGTGTAGCGGAACCGTCGCGCGCCACACAACGCATTGCAACAACTCTTTTCAAGGTGTGCCGACTGACAGTCGGCACCTACCCGCTTGAAGGTGTGCCGGCCAACGGTCGGCACCTACTGATGGGTCAGAGCGGTGCGGTAGCGCTCGGCCAGCTGCCCTACCCTTCGCACGTAATACTGGGTCTCGCTGTAGGGTGGCACGCCGCCATGGCGATCGACCGCGCCTTCGCCAGCGTTGTAACCGGCCGCAGCCAGGGTCAGATCACCTTTGAAACGCTTCAACAACCACGCCAGATACTGCACGCCGCCACGGATGTTCTGCCCGGCGTCGTAGGAATCGCTGACGCCGAAGCGTGCGGCGGTGGGCGGCATCAGCTGCATCAGACCCTGGGCACCGGCACGGCTGAGCGCAGTCGGGTTGTACGCCGATTCGGCGTGGATGATCGCCCGTACCACCGCTTCTTCCACCCCGAACTCGCGTGCGGCCGAGGTGATCTCGCTCTGGAAGGCCGTGGTGTTCAGGCGCACGCTGCCGAAATCGACGCGCGGATTGACCCCGCAGGCGTAGCAGCGCTCCATGAAACTGTAGCGGATGGTCCGCACCGGGCCGAGATTGGCGACCTGGGTCGGGCGTGCGCTGGTGTAGTGGCGCACCCCGTCCTGCATGTACGAATAGACCTGTCCGCTGACCATCTTGCCGCCGCGTGGACTGGCCGGCGCGGACGCTGCCGCGGGCGCAGGAGCCGGCGCGACAGCGGGACTGGCAGCGCTGGCGGCCACGGCAACCGGGTTGCGCTCGGCGCTGGCCACCACTGCAGCAGGCACGGGCACTGGCGTCGGCGCCGAGCTGACGACCGGAGCGCGCACCGCCCGGCCCGCGCTGCGGGTATAGCTGATGGTGCTGCATTGGGCACCGGCCACCCGCTTGCTGACATAGCTGGTGACCCCATCGGCGCCAAGGCACTTGTACAGGGTGCCGGCGCTGGCCGGCGCAGCGGTCAGCGCAGCGATGATGATCGCCGTTGTCCCCAGTCTCCCCTTCATGGCCGCGAGTGTCCCAGCTTCGCTGCGGCTTGCCAAGGGCGCCGGCTCAGACCGTGACGACGGGCACGGCCAGTACCTGGCTGAGCCCGGTCAGACGCTGGGCCAGCTCCTCGCGCAGCTCGGCCGGCGTGGTCCACAGTGCCACCGGCAGGCGATCCAGGCTGAGGATCTGCGCCAGCATCATGCCGCGGCTTTCCGCACCCATCCGCAACAGGCAATGGTCTGGCCCATCGGCCTCGAGCACGCCGCACCAGGGCGGAATGCGACCGGCCAGCTCCGCTTCACTGCCGGCCAGGCGCAGGGTGGCCTGCAGCGCGAACGGTGCCTGGCTGACCGCCTGCCGCACCATCACGTCGGGCGGCGCCGGGGTTCGCCGGTGCAGGCCAGGCTCGGGCAGTTGCCGCACCGCCCCCATCCGGTCCACACGCAGCGTGCGCCAGTCCTGCCGCCCCAGGTCCCAGGCAAGCAGATACCAGCGCCGCCCGTAATTGACCAGGTGCTGGGCCTCGACTTCCCGTTGCGTCACCGCGTCCTGCGCGCTGCGGTATTCGAAGGCCAGCCGCGCGGCCTGCCGGCAGTGCTGGGCCAGCCGCCCGAGCAGGCGTGCGTCGGTGGACGGCAGATCGGACAGGGTCGCAGTGGCGGCATGCACTTCCCCGGCCTGCTGACGGCGACGTGCCGGCACCAGCGGATCGAGCTTGGACAGCAGGCCCCGTGCGGTGTCGTCGATGCCGGAGACCGTGGCCGAGGCCGCGCGCAGGGCAATCGCCAGTGTGGTGGCCTCTTCCTCGTCCAGCAGCATCGGCAGCACCGGTGCCCCCGCGCCCAACCGGTAGCCCCCGCCCACGCCGGCCGAGGCCTGCACCGGATATCCCAGCTCGCGCAGGCGCTCGACATCGCGGCGGATGCTGCGCCGGTCCACGCCCATGCGCTCGGCCAGCTCGGCACCGGACCAGTGACGGCGGGCCTGCAGCAGCGAGATCAGGCGAAGCAGGCGATGGGCGGTATGGCGCATGACGGATCGCGGACAGAAGTCGTCCGCAATTGTGCCTCAGCATGGGCCCCACTTCACCACCACCTGCAAGGAGCAATGCCATGACGTCACGCCAGATCACCCTCTACCACGCCGCCCGTTCACGCTCGAGCGGCGCGGTGGCCCTGCTCGAAGCACTGGGCGCCGACTACCGCATGCAGGTGCTGGACCTGAAGGCTGGCGCCAACCTGGCCCCGGCCTACCTGGCGATCAATCCGATGGGCAAGGTGCCGGCCATCGTGCACAACGGCGCCCTGGTGACCGAGCAGGTGGCGATCTACCTGTACCTGGCCGACCTGTACCCGGAAGCCGGGCTGGCGCCGCCGATCGGTGACGCCCTGCGCGGCCCCTATCTGCGCTGGATGGCCTTCTATGGCGCCTGCTTCGAGCCGGCGATGATCGACAAGGCCATGCACCGCGAACCGCCGCCGCGCCTGATGTCGCCCTACAACGACGCCGACACGGTGCTGCAGGTGATCGAAGCGCAGCTGGCGCAGGGGCCGTACCTGCTGGGCGAGGTGATGAGTGCGGCCGACGTGCTGTGGGGTAATGCGCTGGCATGGACCAGTGCGTTCGGCCTGGTGCAGCCAGCCCCGGCGACGGCCGCCTACATCGAACGGATGAGCGCGATGACCGCGTTTGATCGTTCGCGGCAGATCGATGCGGAGCTGATCGCGGCGTAGGGGCACTCGCCGGCCATAGCCCGGCGCTACCGAACGGGGCGGGAGGCGGGTAGCGCGGGGCCATGCCCCGCGAGCGCGCAGCGCGGCGCCGTTGGCGTTGCGCAGGGCGAGCGCGGCGGGATGCGGGTAGAATCGCCCCCTTTCCCGCCACCCGAATGGATTAAGCGCCATGACCGGGACGCCAGACGTCTTTCCGCCCGCCGCCCAGGGCGGCACCCCGCTCGTTTCCCTGCCCTCTGGTCCGCGCAAGCCCGACCAGGTGAAGGGCAAGCTGTACATCAAGACCCACGGTTGCCAGATGAACGAGTACGACTCGGCCAAGATGGCCGACGTGCTCGCCGCCAGCGATGGCCTGGAACTGACCGATCGTCCGGAGGACGCCGACGTCATCCTGGTCAACACCTGCTCGATCCGCGAAAAGGCGCAGGAGAAGGTGTTCAGCCAGCTGGGCATCTGGAAGAGCCTGAAGAACCAGGGTCGCGAGGTCATCATCGGCGTCGGCGGCTGCGTGGCGTCGCAGGAAGGCGAGGCGATCATCAAGCGTGCGCCGTTCGTCGACCTGGTGTTCGGCCCGCAGACACTGCATCGCCTGCCGGAGCTGATCCGCGCCCGTCGCGAACAGCAGCGCCCGCAGGTGGACATCAGCTTCCCGGAAATCGAGAAGTTCGATCGCATGCCCGAACCGCGTGCCGATGGCGCGTCGGCGTTCGTGTCGATCATGGAAGGCTGCTCCAAGTACTGCTCGTTCTGCGTGGTGCCCTACACGCGCGGTACCGAAGTCAGCCGCCCGTTCGAGGACGTGGTGGTGGAGGTGGCACAGCTTGCGGCGCAGGGCGTGCGCGAGATCAACCTGCTCGGCCAGAACGTCAACGCCTACCGCGGCCCCCATGGCGACGGCGAGTTGGCCGACCTCGGCCTGCTGATCCGCACCATCGCCGAGATCGATGGTGTCGGTCGCATCCGTTTCACCACCTCGCACCCGCTGGAGTTCAGCGATTCGCTGATCGATGCGTTCCGCGATGTGCCGCAGCTGGCCAACTTCCTGCACCTGCCGGTGCAGGCTGGCAGCGACCGCGTGCTGTCGGCGATGAAGCGCGGTTACACCGCACTGGAATTCAAGTCGAAGATCCGCAAGCTGCGTGCGGTCCGCCCGGACATCTCGATCAGTTCGGACTTCATCGTCGGTTTCCCCGGCGAGACCGATGCGGATTTCGAGAAGACCATGAAACTGATCGAGGACATCGGCTTCGACCACAGCTTCTCCTTCATCTATTCGCGTCGCCCGGGCACCCCGGCAGCGGACCTGGAAGACACGATCAGCGATGCGGAGAAGCATGCGCGCCTGTCGCGCCTGCAGGAACGCATCAATGCGCATGCTGCAGGCATCTCCGAGAAGATGGTTGGCAGCGTGCAGACCGTGCTGGTGGAAGGCCCCTCACGAAAGAACCCGAACGAACTGACCGGCAAGACCGAGAACATGCGTTCGGTGAACTTCCCGGCGCATCCGCGCCTGATCGGCCAGTTCGTGGACGTGGTGATCACTGAAGCGTTGACCAATTCGCTGCGTGGTCGCGTGGTGGCGGAATAAGGTGTGCCGACCAACGGTCGGCGCCTACCGAGGGATTGAGGTGTGCCGACCGTTGGTCGGCATGCTTCAATCCAGGCGTTTGCGGAAGCGCAGGATGGCCAGGGTCATCATCGCCACGATGAACACCAGCAGTGCCAGTGCGTCCGGCCACAGCTCCCACAGCGAGGCCCCGCGCAGCATGATGCCGCGCACCAGGCGCAGGAAATGGGTGAGCGGCAACACTTCAGCCAGCCACTGCACCGGCCTGGGCATGCCGGCGAACGGGAACATGAAACCCGACAGCAGGATCGAAGGCAGGAACAGAAACAGGGTCATCTGCATGGCCTGGAACTGCGACCGCGCGCGCGTGGAAATCAACAGGCCCAGCGCCAGGTTGGCCAGCACCAGCAGCACCGCGGCCAGATAGACATCAACCAGGCTGCCGCGGATCGGGACCTCGAACAACCAGGTTCCCAGCAGCAGCACCAGCGTGGTCTGCAGCAGACCGATCGCCGCATAGGGCAACACCTTGCCGACCATCAGTTCGCTGCGCGATACCGGCGTAGCGATCAGCAGTTCCATGTTGCCGCGCTCGCGTTCGCGCACCACCGCCACTGCGGTGAACATCACCAGGGTCATGGTCAGGATCACCCCGATCAGGCCGGGCACGATGTTCACCGCTGAGCGCCGTTGCGGGTTGTAGAAACTGATGACGCTCACCTGCCCGCTGGCGATGCTTCCTTCGCGCAGCGGCCGTGTGTTGCTGGACGGGCGCGTGTCCAGCGGCACCTGCGCCAGCTGGATCGCCGCACTCTGCACCACCGTGTCGCTGCCGTCGACCAGCACCTGCACCGCTTCGCGGCCTTCGTAGCGGCGGCGTTCGAAGTCGGCGGGAATGACGATGCCCACGCTGATCCTGCCCCGTCGCAATGCCTCCATCAGTTGATCGGGCGTATAGGCCTGCGCGCGCGGCGTGATCACGCCGGTGGCGACCATGTCCTGCACCAGCGCGCGCGAAGCGGCACTGTTGGCCTGGTCGGCGATACCGGCATCCAGATGCCGCAGGTTGAGGTTGATCGCATAGCCGAACAGCAGCAGCTGCATCACCGGGATGCCAACGATCATCGCCAGGGTGATGCGGTCACGGCGCAGTTGCCGCAGCTCCTTGAGCATGATCGCCCATAGCCTTCGCACGCTCATGCGGCCGGCTCCCGACCACGGCCACGGGTGGCGGCAACGAATACGTCTTCCAGATTGGGCGCCACCGCTTCGATGCTGGCCTGCGGATCGGCGCTGGCAAGCGCCTGCGCCAGCACGCCGGTATCGGCCGCACCCTCGCTGCACAGCACGCGCAGTTCGGTGCCGATCTGGGCCACGCTGAGCACACCCGGCAACGCCGCCAGCGCGCGGCTGGCCTGCCGGGGCTGCGAGGCGGTGACCTTCAGGGTACGACCCTGCAGCTGCGCACACAGCTCGGCCGGGGTGCCATCGGCCACCAGGGCACCGCGATCGAGGATCGCCAGCCGGTGGCAGCGTTCGGCCTCGTCCATGTAGTGGGTGGACACCAGCACCGTGGTGCCTGCATCGGCGAGTTCGAACAGCGCTTCCCAGAAATCGCGCCGCGACTCAGGATCGACCGCACTGGTCGGCTCATCCAGGAACAGCAGTTCCGGCGCATGGATCACCGCACCGGCCAGCGCCAGCCGCTGCTTCTGCCCGCCGCTGAGGGTGCCGGCCAACTGCACCTGGCGGTCCTGCAGACGGTACTGCTGCAGCAGCGCATCCACGCGCCGCCGCGCCTGCACCCGTGGCAGATCCTGGATGGCAGCCAGGAATTCCAGGTTCTCCCGCACCGACAGGTCTTCGTACAACGAAAAGCGCTGGGTCATGTAGCCGATGCGGCGGCGCAGCGCTTCGGCCTGCGCCGGAATGGCCAGGCCCAGCACTTCGATCTCGCCCGCGCTTGGTTCAAGCAGCCCGCACAGCATGCGGATGGTGGTCGACTTGCCCGACCCGTTCGGGCCGAGGAAGCCGTATACCTGCCCGCGCGGCACCTGCAGGTCGACGTTGTCCACCGCCAGCAGATCGCCGAAGCGGCGGCTCAGGCCCTGCGCGCGCACGGCGATGTCATCGACGGGATTCAGAAGCGCACCTGTACCGGCAGCCCGGCGGGCAGCGCCTGCATGTCGGCACTGTCATCGATCTCGATCTCGGCCAGGTAGCTCAGCCGCGAGACGTCATCACCGGTCAACGCGTAATACGGCGTAAAGGAAGGTTCGCTGCGGATCGACCGCACATGCCCCTTCAACATGGTGCTCGCGCCGTCCAGCTGCACCTGCGCTCCCTGCCCCACCTTCACCTGCAGGCGCAATGGCTGCGGCAGGTACACGCGCGCATACGGGCGTTCGCCCACCAGCATCACCACCAACGGCGCACCGATCGGTGCCTGGTCGCCCTGCCGGTACGGCAACGTATCGACCACGCCGTCGCGCGGCGCGCGCAGCTGCAGCTTCTGCAGGTTGACGGCTTGCACCACCTCCTGCGCCTGCGTCGCCCGGGAGGCGGCCTGGCCCTGGGCAATGTCCTCACGACGGTTGCCGCGCTGCAGCTCCAGCCACGCCTGTTCGGCAGCGCGCACGCTGGCCACGGCGTTGTCGGCGGCCGCGCGGGCCCGGTCCAGGTCGGCGGCAGCGACCAGCCGGTGGCGAGCCAGCGGTTGCACCCGGCGGTAGTACGCGGTGGCTTCCGCCGCCTGCGCGCGCAGCGCGGTGAGCTGTGCCTGCGCCTGGGCGATCTGCTCCGGACGCGGGCCCACCTGCAGTTCTTCAAGCTGTGCCTGCACGCGGGCGGTTTCGGCCTGCGCTGCGTCGAACTGGGCGGCGCCACGGGCAGGGTCCAGGTGCATCAGCAGCTCGCCGGCCTTGACCGCCTGCCCTTCGCGCACGTCAACGGCACTGATCACTTCCGCCGCCGGTGCGGGCACGCTGATCCGGTCCCATTCAAGCGTACCCAGTGCCGCCGGCGGTGCTTCGCCGCAGCCCGCCAGCAGGCAGCTGCCCAGCAGCCCCATCCTGCGCATCCACGTGCCCACGGCCATGCGCCACCTCCTCCGATGGCGCCACCGTGCCATGCCCCCTGTGCACCCGCAATGATCCAGAACAGGGCTGGTCAATAATTGATCACCGGCCGGCAACGCCACTGCCGCAAGGCTCGCTGCCACCTATCCACAGGTTCGCGGCAACACCGTCCACACCACATGTGGAGAACCCCGCGGGCACTGGCACAATTTTCACCACCGCATCATCTTCCTTGTGGCACAAGCGCTGCGAAGGACTATCCACAGGTTTCTTCGGCGCCGGTCCACACCCGGTGTGGAGAACTGTCGTCCTGCCGCCTTGCGCGTTACCCTTGTCGTCCCTGACTCCATCGCGGTGGACGGCGACCCCGCCCCACCCCAAGCAATGAAAAGCATCGAGCATCGAGACTTCACCCTGTCGCCGGAAGACAACGCGCAGCTGGCCAACCTGTGCGGCCCGTTCGACGGCCACCTTCGCCAGATCGAACTGAAGCTTGGCGTGGAAATCGCCAACCGCGGCTTCGTGTTCCGTATCAGCGGCCCGACTGAAGCCAGTGCAGAGGCACAGAAGCTGATCGAGGCGCTGTATGAAGAGGCCGCCGAGACCACCTTCGACAGCCACGGCATCCACCTGCGCCTGAACGCGGCGAACATCGAACAGATCGCCGACCGCTCCTACGAAGCGCAGGACGTGGCGATCAAGGTCAAGCGCGGTACCGTGCGCGGGCGCGGTTCCAACCAGAGCCGCTACCTGCACCAGATCGTCAGCCACGACATCAACTTCGGCATCGGCCCGGCCGGCACCGGCAAGACCTTTCTGGCGGTAGCCAGCGCGGTGGAAGCACTGAACGAATCGCGCGTGCAGCGCCTGATCCTGGTGCGTCCGGCAGTCGAAGCCGGCGAGAAGCTGGGCTTCCTGCCCGGCGACCTGAGCCAGAAGGTCGACCCGTACCTGCGACCCCTGTACGACGCCCTGTATGAAATGCTGGGCGTGGAAAAAGTGCTCAAGCTGCTGGAAAAGAACGTCATCGAGATCGCGCCGTTGGCCTACATGCGTGGCCGCACGCTCAACGATGCGTTCGTGATCCTGGACGAAGCGCAGAACACCACCATCGAACAGATGAAGATGTTCCTGACCCGCCTGGGCTTCGGCTCCACCGCCGTGGTCACCGGTGATCTGACCCAGACCGACCTGCCCAAGCACGTGAAGTCCGGCCTGCGCGATGCGATCGACGTACTGCGCGATGTGGAGGGCGTCAGCTTCACCTTCTTCGACGCCCGCGACGTGGTCCGCCACCCGCTGGTGGCGCGCATCGTCAGCGCCTATGACCGCCGCGACCTGCATCAGATCCAACCTGGAGCGACCCCATGACCCGTGGTCCCGTGCGACTGGATGTCGCCGTCAGCTACGCCCTGCCCCGTGCCGGGCTGCCCTCGGCCGTGAGTTTCCGCAAGTGGGTCGCCGCCGCGCTGAAGGGCCGCATCCGCGAAGCCGACCTGGCCATCCGCGTGGTCGACAGCAAGGAAGGCCAATCCCTGAACCGGCATTACCGGGGCAAGGACTACGCCACCAACGTGCTCAGCTTCCCGGCCGACGTGCCGGAGGGCCTGCCCAAGGGCGTCAAGTTCCCGCTGCTGGGCGACCTGGTGATCTGCGCACCGGTGGTGGCCCGTGAAGCCGACGAGCAGGGCAAAGTGCTCAATGCCCACTACGCGCACCTGACCGTGCACGGCGTGCTGCACCTGCTCGGCTGGGACCACGAGGACGACAAGGAAGCCGAGGCGATGGAACAGCTGGAACGCGAGATCCTGGCCGAGCTCGGCATCGACGATCCCTACGCCGGCGAGCGCTGAGCCTCGCACGGCGCTATCCTGCGCCTGCAACCTCCGCGGAGACATGGATGATGATGGGCGACATGGGGCCACTGCTGGCCGGAAGTGCGATCTTCTCCCTTCTGCTGGTGGTGGCCGCCAACGTGGTGCACCGCGTCAGCACCCGCCATCCCGATGGCCGGCACTGGCTGCTGCGCACGCTGGCCCTGCTGTCCCCGACCAGCCTGCTGGCAGGCATAGCGGTGGGCATGGTCGGGCCGCATCTGCTGGGTGGCCATGGGCCGGTCAGCAGCACCTCGACGCTGTGGATGACCTCGATGGTGTTGATCCTGATCGGCGCGTTATCCGCACCGGTAAGCTGGCGCGTGGTCCTGCAGCAGCGCCTGGGTCGCGCAAGCGGCAGCCTGCCGTTCTTCCATGCAACGCGCACGCAGTTGTGCGCGCTGTTCGTGCTCGCTGCCGCGTATATGGGCGCTGCCCACCACGCCAGTGCAGACCTGCCGCCCTGGCTGCTGGAACCGGGTGCACTGCAGCTTGCGGTCCGCGCTGTGCTGCAATTGGTCCACATAGCACTGCTCTCGGCGATGCTCACCCTGCCGGTGATGGCGTTGCGCGCCGTGGCCAACTGTTCAGCACGACGTGTGCGGGCGCTGCTGTACCGGACATCGCAGGGCTGAGACCGCCCTTTGCAACGGGTGATACCGCTGGCAGATGAAGTACATGGTGGCGCGGACGGCCCGCAGTACGTGCACTTCCGCACCGGCGCCTCGTTGACCGAGACGGAGATGCGGCAGCGCATGCAGGCGCAACGCCGCTGGATCTTCAGTCAGATCCCCCAGGTTGAGGGTATGGGGCTGGACATCAGAACCGGCGAGCTGATGCTGGACGTCGAAGATGACAGGCAGGCACGGGCAACGGTGAGCAGCGTGCGCGATCACCTGGAAGTGCAACCGGGCTACCCGGTCCGGATCAACTGGCTGCCTGCCTCCAGCCAGCGATTCCCCCCCTGACCCGCCAGGTCTGCTCGCTGCCCGCGTGCATCGTCGTTACCATGCACGGCTTCCAACCTGCCGACGGGGTGCTCCCGCCATGCCACCGCTGCGCTTCCTGCCCATGCTGCTGGTCGTCACCCCAGCCGCTTCCGCCACGCCACTGGACCTGCCAGCACTGATCGAGTGCCGCCAGGGCGTGTCTGAGCATGCCGCGCTGGCGCCCCTGCTGGCCGATCCGCTGAACGCCGTGGCGCACGGCCTGCAGCCGCTGCCGCAGGGCAACCAGTTCATGAGCGAGTACCGGCTGGCCAGTCCGATCACCGTGTTCGGCCAGCAGACCGAGCGCGTGGCAATGGCCGGCGCCAGCATCATGGCCGTGCTCGACCAGGCCGACCCGCGACCGCTGGCCAGGCAGCTGGCGCTGGAGACCGGCTACGACCAGGACGGCAAGTTCATGGCTGGGCGCGAGCTGGTCAGTCGCGATGTGACCGATCCGAAGACCGGCGAGGCGCAGATCGAGTCGATCATCCTCAGCGTATCCACCGTCGCCACCCACCCGGGCAAGACCCTGGCCGGCTGCACCTACAGCCTGGACCTGCCGGCCGAGGACGAGAGCCCGGCCGCCGCCGCCCCGGCTGGCGAGGGTCACTGACAGGCCCCCACATCCTGCTAGACTGGAGCCATCGCCCGGCCTGCCGGGTGCCTTTTTTCCAGAGATGTCAGAAGACGACAGTAGTAGCTCCTCCGTGGAGCACAGTGAAAAGAAGCGCGGCTGGCTTGAACGCCTGACGTCCGCTTTTTCCGGCGAACCCCACACCCGCGACGAGCTGGTCGCTGTCCTGCACACCGCGCAGGAAGAAGGGTTGATCGCCGCCGATACCCTGAAGATGATGGAAGGTGCCATTTCGGTAGCCGAGCTGACCGTGGGCGACGTGATGATCTCGCGTTCGCAGATGGTCTCGCTGCCGGTGGAGGCGCCCTTCCTGGAGCTGATGAAGCAGGTGGTCGAGTCCGGCCATTCGCGCTTCCCGGTGCATGGCGAGAACAAGGACGACATCCTCGGCGTGCTGCTGGCCAAGGACCTGCTGCGCGGCGTGGTTGCCGACAATGGTCCGGGCAACGTACGTGAGCTGCTGCGCCCGGCGGTGCTGATTCCGGAAGCGAAGAAGCTCAACGTGCTGTTGAAGGAGTTCCGCCTGTCGCGCAACCACATGGCGATCGTGGTGGACGAGTACGGCGGTGTCGCCGGCCTGGTCACCATCGAAGACGTGCTGGAGCAGATCGTCGGCGACATCGACGACGAACACGACGAGGCCGAGGATTTCTCGGCGCAGATCGCCATCCAGGCCGATGGCCAGTACGTGGTGGATGCGCTCACGCCGATCGGCGATTTCAACGAGCGCTTCGGTGCCACCTTTTCCGATGAGGACTACGACACCATCGGCGGCCTGGTGACCGAAGCCGTCGGCCATCTGCCGGAAGTCGGCGATGAGCTGGCGCTGGACCGTTTCATGTTCCGTGTGGCCCGCGCCGATGCGCGCCGGGTCCAGGCCTTCCATGTAACGGTGCTGGCACCGGACGCGCAGGACGACGCTTGAAACACCGTGGCCTGATCCTGACCCTGTGGCTGGCGTTGTGCCTGCTGGCCACGGCCCTGCCACTGGCTGCGTTCGCGCAGGCGGCGGCGCCGGCCGTTTCGACGGCCAGCGATGCTCCTGCCCCGCGTGTCGGTGTGGTCACCATGCAGCCGGGCACCGTGTTCTTCGAGCGCTTCGGCCACGACGCCATCGTCGTGCTGGACCCGGTGAGCGGCGAGGCGATCTCGTACAACTTCGGCTACTTCGATCCGTCCGAACAGGATTTCATCGGCCGCTTCGTACGTGGCGACATGATGTATTACCTGGTGGCGCTGCCACTGCAGCAGGACCTGTCGTACTACGACGAGACCGGCCGCGGTGCCAGCGTACAGTGGCTGGATATCACCCCGGACCAGGCACGCTCGCTGGCCGCCGACCTGGCCGAACGGGCCAAGCCGGAAAACGCGCGCTACCACTACGATTACTACACCGCCAACTGCGCGACGATGGTGCGCGACACGCTGGACAAGGCACTGGGCGGGGGCCTGCATTCACAGCTGTCAGGTCGCTCACGCGGCAACACCTATCGCAGCGAGTCGGTGCGCCTGGCGTCGCCGGCCCCGTGGATGTGGCTGGGCTTCGATATCGGCCTGGGCCCATTTGCCGACCAGCCGCTGTCGCGCTGGCAGGAAGCCTTCGTGCCGATGCGCCTGGCCGATGCCCTGCGCCAAGCCCGCAACAGCGACGGCCGCCCGCTGGTGCAGTCCGAGCAGGAACTGCTGCCGCACCGCATCGACCCCGAGCCCAAGGAGTTCGCACGCCGCTGGTGGCCGTGGCTGCTGTGTGGCCTGGTGATTGCGGCGGGCGTGCTGGCACTGCGCAACCGTCCACGCCTGCTGGCCGGCCTGGCCTTGCCGCTGTGGCTGCTGTGCACGATCGCCGGTGGCCTGCTGGTGTTCCTGTGGGGCTTCAGCACGCACTACGCTGCCTGGGCCAACCGCAACCTGCTGCTGCTCTCGCCGCTGTGCCTGCTGCTGTTGCCGGGGGCGATCAGCCTGCTGCGGCGGCGCGTGCCCGGCCGCATGTTCAGGATCGTGCTGTGGCTGGTGGCGGTACAGGCCGTGGCCGCCCTGGTGCTGCACTGGCTGAGCCTGCAGGCGCAGTACAACGTGCAGTGGATCGTGCTGCTGCTGCCGGTCCACGCTGCCTTGGCCTGGGTGCTGGGGCGCCGTCCTCACTTGTCGGAAACGCAGCACTGACGCACGATGGCGGGCATGTCATTGCCCGCCTCACTGCCCGCCCCTGCTGCCGCCTCCGCCGCAGCCAATCCCACCTGCGTCATCAACTGCGTCCACTACGATGACGACGGCAAACGCCACGACATCAGCCTGGATGCCATCAGCGATGTCATCGCCAGCAACAACGGTTTCGTCTGGGTCGGCCTGTACGATCCGAACGAAGATGTACTGCTGAAGCTGCAGGAGGAATTCTGCCTGCACGACCTGGCGGTCGAGGATGCGCGCAACGCGCACCAGCGCCCCAAGGTGGAGGCCTACGGCAACTCGTTGTTCGTGGTGGTGACCACCGCGCAGATGGTCGACGAGCGCATCCAGTACGGCGAGACCCATGCCTTCCTCGGCCCACGGTTCCTGGTGACCGTGCGCCATGGCGCCTCGCTGTCGTACGCGCCGGTGCGTGCGCGCGTCGAGCGCGAGCCGCAACTGCTGAAGATGGGGCCGTCGTACTGCCTGTACGCCGTGGCCGACTTCGTGGTGGACAACTACCTGCCCATCACCAACCGCTTCCGCGACACCCTGGAGCTGCTGGAGAAGGACATATTCGCCGACAGCTACAAGCGCAGCACCGTGGTGCGCCTGTATGAGCTCAAGCGCGAGTTGAACAAGATGCGGATGGCGGTGGCGCCACTGCAGGATGTGCTGGCGCAGCTGCGCCGCTACCAGGGCGAACTGTTCCCTGACGAAGTGAAGCTGTATATCCGCGACGTGCACGACCATGCGGTACGCATCAGCGATGTGATCGACACCCTGCGCGAGATGCTGGGCACCGCCCTGAGCGTGAACCTGTCACTGGTGACGCTGGCCCAGGGCGAGACGGTGAAGCGGCTGGGTGCATGGGCCGCGCTGCTGGCCGCACCGACCTTGATCACCAGCTGGTATGGCATGAATTTCAGCCACATGCCGGAATTGAACCAGCCGTGGGCCTACCCGCTGATGATCGTCGGCGTCGGCGGCATCTGCGTGGGACTGTACCGGCTGTTCAAGCGGGTGAAGTGGCTGTAACCCGCTTTTTCGTAGAGCCGAGCCCACGCTCGGCTTTTCCCGGCAAAGAGCAGCCGAGCATGGGCTCGGCTCTACACAGGCAGGTGCATCAAGCCACGTAGATGGTCTTGATGTTCATGAACTCATGGATGCCGTGGTCGGCCAGTTCGCGGCCGAAGCCTGATTCCTTGCTGCCGCCGAACGGCAGCCGCGCATCGCTCTTGACGATGGCGTTGACGAAGGCCGCGCCGCATTCCATGCGCTGGGCGAAGGACTCACCGCGTACCGGGTCGCGCGTCCACACGCTGCCGCCGAGGCCGAAGCGGGTGTCGTTGGCCACGCGCAGTGCCTCGGCTTCATCCTTGACCCGGATCACGGCGGCGACCGGCCCGAACAGTTCTTCGTCATAGGCCGGCATGCCCGGCCCCACCTGGTCGAGCACGCTGGCCGGATAGCCGGCGTGGCTGCCAGCCACCGGTTCGCCGCCGATCAGCACGCGCGCGCCCTTGGCGACGCTGGCCTGCACCTGCTTGTGCAGTTCGTCGCGCAGGTCGGCACGGGCCATCGGCGCCAGCGTGGTGCCGCGCTCGTTGGGGTCTCCGTACTGGCGCTCGCCTGCGGCCTCGACGAAACGCCGGGTGAATTCATCGGCCACCGCGTCCACCACGATGAACCGCTTGGCGGCAATGCAGGTCTGGCCACTGTTGTCGAAGCGCGACTTCACCGCGGCGGCCACCGCCTTGTCCAGGTCGGCATCATCGAGCACTACGAAGGCGTCGCTGCCGCCCAGCTCCATCACCGACTTTTTCAACTGGCTGCCAGCGTTGGATGCGATCGAGCGCCCTGCCCGCTCGCTGCCGGTCAGGGTCACGGCTTTCACCCGTGCATCGCGCAGCACCTCGGCGGCCTGGTCGTTGTCGATGTGCAGCACGTCGAACACGCCGTCAGGCAGGCCGCCATCGCGGCATACCGCCAGGATCAGGTCCGCGCACTGCGGCACGTTGCTGGCGTGCTTGAGCAGCGCCACGTTGCCGGCCATGAAGGCCGGAGCAAGGAAGCGGAACACCTGCCAGATCGGGAAATTCCACGGCATCACCGCGAACACGCAGCCGATCGGCTCATAGCGCACGTAGCTGCGCTGCGCCTCGGTATCGATCAGTTGCGGCTTCAAGTAGTCGGCGGCGTGGTCGGCATAGAACTCACAGGTGCTCGCGCACTTCTCGACTTCAGCCAGCGCTTCGGCCTTCAGCTTGCCCATTTCGCTGGTCATGGCCTGCTGCAGGTCGTCGCGACGCGCGCGCAGCTGGCCAGCGATCTGCATGAGGATCGCGCCACGTTCCTGCAGCGAGCGCTCGGCCCAGCGCGGGAACGCATCGGCTGCCGCCTGCAGGCGCTGCTCGATGGCTGCGCTGTCCATCAGCTCATGGCGGTAGGTCACCTGGCCGGTGGCGGGGTTGATGATCTCGACGGTCATTGGGGGTCTCCATCAGGTAGACCCCCATTGTGCGCTGGCGGCCGTGAGCCGGGTGTTGCCGGCTCAGCCGTTGTCCTGGCGTGCCAGCTGCAGGTCGCGCTGGCGTCGCTTCTCGGCACGCGCATTGATGTACCAGCCGATCACCGCAGCAATCGACACCGCCGACACCAGCAGCGTGGCCAGCGCATTGATCTTCGGGCTGATGCCCATGCGCACCGAGGCGAACACCTTCATCGGCAGCGTGGTCGAGCCCGGCGTGGCAACGAAGCTGGCCACCACCACGTCGTCCAGCGACAGGGTGAAGGCGAGCAGCCAACCGGCCACCAGCGCCGGCGCGATGATCGGCAAGGTGATGCGGCCGAACACGGTCAGCCGGCTCGCGCCGAGGTCCATCGCCGCTTCTTCCAGCGACAGGTCCATCTCCTGCAGGCGCGAGGACACCACCACGGTGACGAAGCACAGGGTGAAGGTGACGTGGGCGATCCAGATGGTGGCCAGGCCGCGCGCCGGGAAGCCCGGAATAGCGCCCATCGAGGCCAGCAGGGCCATCAACGAGAAGCCGAGGATCACGTCCGGCATCACCAGCGGCGCGGTTACCAGCGCACCGAAGAACGGCTTGCCGCGGAAGCGCTTGAAGCGGGTCATCACCATCGCCGCCAGCGTGCCGAGCACGGTGGCGGTACAGGCGGTCCAGAACGCGACCACCAGGCTGGTCCACATCGCATCCATCAGCGCGCGGTCGGCAAACAGGTCGCTGTAGGCGCGGGTGGAGAACCCGGCCCAGACCATGGCCAAGCGCGAGCTGTTGAACGAATAGAACATCAACAGCAGGATCGGCAGGTACAGGAAGGCGAAGCCGAGCAGCAGCACGCCCAGCCCAAGGCCCTTGGCAGAACGCGGGCTCATGCCTGCTTCCCTTCCAGCAGTCGCTGCTGGGATCGGTTGAACAGCAGGATCGGCACCAGCAGCAACAGGATCATCG
>RCUO01000349.1_pt1 | contig 25212 bp, 23 predicted proteins | sample 2166161 | NCBI WGS metagenome assembly RCUO01 (sample SAMN09932617, study PRJNA488358) | compost metagenome | feature: garden; material: soil; isolation source: compost soil in cyclohexanecarbonitrile-enriched culture | place: Germany: Experimental Botanical Garden Goettingen | collected 2016-01-27
GCCGCAGACTGGTGACCTGTCGGAAAAATAATCAGCCCGTCCACCTGGCGCGCTACCAGCGTCTCCACGTATGTGTTTTCCTTATCCGAGTTCTCGTCGGCATTGCAGATAATGACCTGGATGCCGCGGCGCTGCAGCTCATTCTCTATCGCCCGGATGCACTGGATTGACAGCGAATAGTCGATATTGGCGACAATGATGCCGACCATGTGCGTACGGTTCTGCTTGAGGCTGCGGGCCAGGCCGTTCGGCTGATAATTCAGTTCCTCGATCACATCGGCAATCCGGTTCTTCGTCGCCTCGCTCATATATTTAAACCGTTTATTCAAAAATTGCGAGACTGTGCTTTTGGACACTCCCGCTTTTTGAGCGACATCCTCAATCGTTAGTTTCTTCATCGTTTCCGCTCCACTTCCCCTAATAAAAAGCCATACCTTTGATATTATCAAAAGTATAGCTTTTTTTTAGTAAATTATCCAGATGAAATGAACTAAAGTTTTTTCTTTATTGTGGAGGCATCGATCTTCTCCCCGTGTTCATCATACCACCAGTCATAAAACCATTGCTCACCGGTGGCCATACTGATATCCACTGTCCGTTTTTCACCGTTAACCTCATAATGAGCCACATAATAATCTTCCTCAGTAGTAATGGACAGCTCACCGTAATGCACTTTGGTTGGCCGCTTTTTCTTTTCTGTAGTAACTGTTTCTGGAAGCACATCACACTTCCCGGTTGTTATTTCGTACAGCTTGCTGTGCTGAATAAAACCGCCATTCCCGTCCTCTTTATAATCAACCAGCAGCAGCTCATTCCGATCCGGATCAGCAGCAATAAATGCATGATCAAGACTATAATCAGAGGAATTGAATGTAAAGAGATCAAACGGAACAGTCACTTCTCCTGCAGAGGCTTTTCTGAGATCCAGTGCAGATATTTTACCGGGACTATGCTGTTTTACCTCCCCGACCGTATAAGCCCCATTTGTAAATACCAGATAATCTCCCGCACTGAAAAGATATCCCAGGGCAAAATAGGTCTGTGCACCGCCCGCATACAAAGGAAATGTATATAGTCTTTGGGCGGATTCTGCAGACAGATCGGTATGGCCCTTAGGAGTCAGATAGAGAGCATAAGGCTCTGTATTCCGGGTATATCCGGGTCTGAGGTAATCGGCCTTAGGGGGCGGCGGTGACCAGACAATCCCCAGTGGAGTCTCCACTGCCTGTGCGGATCTCTCGTCCCTGTCGATTGGCAGTGACATCACATACTTCAATCCGCCAAGCTCAAAATTCACCTTGCTGAAGTATCCCGAACTCCTCTGCGCAGCAGGTGAAGGAGAAGGAGCGGCCGGTACAGATGGCTGGACTGCAGCACCACTTTTGTTGTTCCAAATGGCCAGCGGACCGTCACCGCTTTCTTTCCCGCCGCCCGCAAGCGGCCACAGCAGCACACCAAGCAGCATGACTGCCGTCACTCCGGCAATACTTAGGCGTCTGCGCACAACAAATCTTCCCGCCCCGTTACGGCGCTCAGCGGCAAGCTCGATCCGGGCCATCAGCTGCGGGGTGAACCCCTCTTCCGCGAACGGAATGCGTCCGGCCTCCCGGTACCATTCAGGCTGTTCTGTCATTACTTTTCCTGCGTTTTCTGCCTGTCTGTGCTTCATCGCTCATCCTCCTCCAGCGCTTTTCTCATTTTCTCCCTGGCCCGGGACAGCCGGGATTTTACAGTTCCTTCCGCTACTCCGAGCAGAGCCGCCATTTCTGCAGTGGACAATCCCTGCTGAATCTCCAGCACCAGCACCTCCCTGTGCTTATCCGGCAGCTCCATAATCAGCTCCCAGATGCGGTTAACATACTGCTTGCTCAGCGCTTCTTTTTCTGCAGACCCTGCTTGTCCGGGAGTATGGCTTTTCCCCAGAGGAATAAAACGGTGCCAGAAGCTGTTGCGTCTCCAGCTGAATGCAGTGTTGCGGGTAATCGTCAGCAGCCAGGTTTTCAGGGTGGCACTGCCCCGGTATTTGGCGATATTGCGGTGCGCCTTCAGGAACACCTCCTGGCTGATGTCATTCGCCTGCTCCCGGCTGCCGGTCAGAAAATATGCATAATTCCACACATCCCGCCCGTAAGTCTCCATCATTTCCCGCAGCGTCATGGACGGCGCATAGGCTACGGCATAAGGCAATTCTTCACTGTGCATCTTCACTCTCACCTCTTTGGTCAATAAGACTCTCCGGCCTGCATTTGGTTCCCTCAATCTTCCAAAAATATATTTAGTCCTTAAACACCGAAAAAAATTTGTAATTAAAACTTAAAATAAATTGTTTTTTAAGTTAATTCTAACGTTTTATTGCGTTGTATCCTGTGTAATACAGGAATATAATAACAGTATTCAGGCATAAGCTGCTGTGTTGTACAGCAAAAAACGGGGGATTATTGTGGCAAACAAAAAAGTAACACTGACCCATATCGCCAAGGCGCTCGGGCTGTCTCCGGTATCAGTCAGCAGGGCACTGGCGGATCAGGGGGGCATCAGCGAGGATATGAAGGCCAAGATTGTGGAAAAAGCAGCGGAGATGGGCTATATCCGTCCCCGTAAAGCCGCTCCTCCGAAAATTTTGGTGCTGCACCAGAAGCCCTACCAGCATGACAACAGCAATTTTAGCTATAAGGTTCAGGGGATTGAGAAGGCGCTGCAGCAGGCTGACACGGATTACAGTATTGAATTTGTGGATAAGGAGCACCAGAGCAGGCTGGCTTTGCCCTACCGTTTAAGTAAAGGCTACAGGTTCGACGGGGTTATTTTTATCGGCAGATTTAACAGCGACTATATATCCTTTATCCATAAGCAGATTCCGGCGCTGATTCTGTATGTGGGGTACTCACCAGCCTATGATTACGACAGTGTGTGGTTCAGCTTCCTCCATGCCGGATACAAGCAGTGCCAGTATCTGATTGACCGTGGACACCGCAGTATCGGTTTTGTTGGAAACCTTAGCGCATACCGCAACAAGGAAAAGAAAACAGGCATCACCTCCGCACTGGAGGAGCATGGCCTGCCGGCTGGCGGGGCGATTTTTTGGGAGCGTGATGATGCACTTGGGAGCAGGCTGTCCGGGCTGATTGCCGGAGGCGGGCTGCCGACCGCTTTTATCTGTGAGCATGACTTCGCGGCTATAGAGCTGATCCGTCTGCTGCAGGAGCGCGGGATTAAGGTGCCGGAGGACGTTTCCATTCTCAGCAGCGGCAACACGGAGATATCCGCTCTTTCAACCCCTCCGCTTACTACAATGGATCTGAGTATCGGTTACTCCTGCCAGAGGGTGGTAGCCACACTGCTCAGCCGGATTGCCGACCCGCAGAAGCCTGCGGAGAATATTGCTGTGCTTAGCACTTTTGTGGAAAGAGAATCCGTAAGGAGCATCTGAGACAGGCAGGTGTATTTTCAAAAGGTGGGATGCCAAATGAACTCCTCTATATTGCTGCGTTTCTTCAAAGCCCGCAAGACTGATTATCTGATCGGATTTTCTTTTATGTTCGCCGCCTCCTTCATTCAGACGCTTTTTCCTAAAGTGCTGGGCCACGCAGTGGATTTAATGAAGGTCAGCGGCTTTGACACCCGGGAGGTGCTGCAGCAGGTGCTGTGGATGGTGCTGATTGCCGCCGGTGTGTTCACCTGCACTTTTTTATGGAGAAATATCATTATCAAAAGCGCGCGCAACCTCGAATGTTACCTGCGTGAAGAGCTGGTCCGGCACTATCTGAAGCTCTCTCCCTCTTTTTATAACAGCCGCAAGACAGGCGACCTGATCGCTTATGCCATCAATGACATCTCTGCGGTACGGATGACGTTCGGTCCTGCTACGGCGATGTCGTTCAACGGCATTGTGATCTGCTGCTCCTCCATTTACTTCATGTTCGCTACAGTTGATCCCCGCCTGACCCTGGCTACGCTTGCCCCATTGCCTTTTATCATTGTGATTATGCTGTTCAGCAGCCGTAAGGTTCAGACCCGGTTCAGAGTGGTCCAGCAGCAGTTCGGTGCCGTGTCCGGTAAGGTTCAGGAGAATATCTCCGGTATCCGTGTCATCAAAGCTTATGTGCAGGAACGTTCGGAGATGGAGCGCTTCAGTCAGCTGAGCAGCCGGATGAAGCAGGCTAATCTGGATCTGATCCGTGTCTCCGCTGCGCTGCCGGCAATGATTGAATTCGGCTTTGCCGTCTGTTTTGTCATTAATTTAGTCTATGGCAGCCGTCTGGTCATGCGCGGGGACATCAGTGTTGGTGATTTCGTCGCTTTTAACGGGTATTTGAGCCTGATCATCAGCCCCATCGTATCCATCGGCAAAATCGTCACTACCATTCAGCGCGGCATTGCTTCTCTTGGCAGATTGTATGAAGTGCTGCGGGTGCAGCCTGACATTACGGATAAGCCGCTGGCGATCCAGAATCAGCTTCAAGGTGAAGTTGAGCTTCGTAATCTGACCTTCTGTTACGATGGCTCGGATACGCCGGCCCTGGGCAACATCTCGTTCAGACTCCCTAAGGGACATAGTCTGGGCATCATCGGCCGGACCGGCTCAGGCAAAAGCACACTCGCCTCGCTGCTCTTCCGCTTCTACAATGTGGAGCCCGGGCAGATCAGCCTGGACTGCAAGGATATCAACGATTACAGGGTTGAGGCGCTGCGCGGAGGAATGGGATACGTGCCGCAGGACAGCTTTGTTTTTGCCGCTACCGTTAAGGATAACATCGCCTTTTTCAAGGATAGCTATAGTGATGCCCAGGTCAGGCAGGCGGCTAAATCCGCACTGATTGCGGACAGTATTAACAGCTTTCCTGACGGCTATGATACGATTCTCGGGGAACGCGGCGTCAATCTGTCCGGCGGACAAAAGCAGCGGCTGGCCATCGCCCGCGCCCTGGTCAGTGATCCGGCCATTCTGATTCTGGATGATGCGCTGTCGGCAGTGGATAGCGTGACGGAAGGGCAGATTCTGGCGAACCTTAAGCAGATCCGTGCAGGCAAAACCAATATTCTGATCTCGCACCGTATCTCGTCGATTAAGGAAGCCGATGAGATTATTGTGCTCGACAAAGGGATTATCGCCGAACGCGGGACGCATGAACAGCTGCTTACGAAAGGAGGCCTGTACTTTGATATCTACACCGAACAGCATGAAGAAGGAGATCACTCCGCGCCCCAAAAAGCCTGAATCAGGCGCAGCTAAGCTGCTGATGCGGCTATCCGCCCCTTATACATTCCAGCTCCTCCTGGCCTGTGTCTGCGTCATTATTGTCAATGCGGCTTTTCTGGTCCAGCCGTTGCTGCTGCAGCGGGTCATTGACCATTTTCTGATCGGCGGTGCGGCAGAGCATGGTCTTGACTCCATTCTTGGCCTGGCTTTGCTGTATCTGCTGGTGTCGACGGCAGGCTCCGGCTTTGCTTATCTGCAGGCGCTGATTGTCGCCAAAGCAGGTCAGAGCCTGATCCATGATCTGCGGGTCAGAGTGTTCGGCATTATCGAGCGGCTGCCGCTGTCCTTTCTGGACCGGACCTCGTCCGGCCGGCTCATTACCCGTGCGACGAATGACACCGCAGAGGTCAGCGACCTGTATACCGATGTCATCATTTCACTCGTTAAGGATGTCCTGCTGCTGATCGGCATCATCTACGCCATGCTGATGCTCAGCCCGCAGCTTACACTTGTTTCTTTTACCGTTATTCCAGTGATCGTGTTACTGGTCCTGTTTATCAAAAACAAAATCAAAAAGAACTTCTTCCACATGAAGCATTACATCGGCCAGATTAACGGCTTTATTGCCGAAAGTGTTGCAGGAATGCGGGTCATCCAGATATTCCGTGCGGAAAAAGAGAAGGAGGAGCAGTTCCTGAAGCTGAACGGGGATTACTTCCGGACCACGCTGATCCAGGTGCGGCTCAACAGCATCCTGAAGCCCGCATCAGATATGTTCCAGAGTCTGGCGATTGCCATCCTCGTCTGGTTCAGTGTCGGCCAAATCTCCGGAGGTGTGCTGCAAATCGGTGTGCTGTATGCGTTCACGACCTATATCAGGCAGTTTTTCGCCCCGGTCTCTGATCTGGCTGACAAGTATACCTCCATTCAATCGGCACTGGTGTCTACGGAGCGCATTGATGAGCTGCTGCGTGAGGAGGAACGGCTGGAGCAGCCGGAGAGCGGAGTCGCTGTAGAGCGGCTGGACGGCACCATAGAGTTCCGCCATGTCTGGTTTGCCTACAACGATACCGACTGGGTGCTGAAGGACGTAAGCTTTATAATCCGCAAAGGGCAGACGGCAGCATTCATCGGCGAGACCGGTGCGGGCAAGACAACCATCATCAGTCTGATTAACGGCTTTTACCAGGTGCAAAAGGGAGAAATCCTCATCGACGGCGTCAATGTGGATGCTATGCGGCTGGATGATCTGCGGCGGAACATTTCCGTCGTGCTGCAGGATGTTTTCCTGTTCTCCGGCACGATCCGCGATAATATTACGCTGGGGGATGAGATCGCGGAAGAGACCGTGCAGCATGCGCTGCAGGCCTCCTGCGCCATTGAGTTCGTGCAGGATTACCCCGGCGGCATCAACGAGCCGGTTACCGAGCGGGGCGGGACACTGTCTGCCGGTCAGCGGCAGCTGATCTCCTTCGCCCGGGCGATTGCCCATGATCCGGCGATCTTCGTGCTGGATGAAGCTACCGCGAACATCGATACCCGCACGGAAAAGCTGATCCAGCAGGCCATTGACAACGTGGCCCGCGAGCGCACCACGCTAATCATCGCCCACCGGCTGTCCACCATCGCCGGAGCCGACCTGATCATCGCGATGAAGAACGGTCGGGTCGCCGAATCCGGGCCGCCGCGCAAGCTGCTGGAGCAGGAGGGCTATTATGCCCGGCTGCTGAGGGAGAGCCGGTCGCATGTGGCGAGTTCTTGAGGCTCGCAGCAGCTTCATAGCTGGCGGTACAGAGAGCGAAGCGCTCTCTGTATGTGGGTGGTTCACCGACATTAACGGGATATATACCGTTAATAGGCTGAAGGCGGATGGTTCAACCGGCATTAACACGTCCTTAAATTGTTCTCCCATCTAGTTCCTCTAATAAATCCAGTCTATTTCTAGCCTGTAACGGTTACTCCTCTACCTATGCACATAGTCTCCTTGTCTCCCTGTGTAGCACCCGCCTATCCCTGTAGGTTCGGAGTAGCCAGATTTATTCCTCCCCCTCCCCAACCAGCTTATGCCGCACTCTAATCCCATCCTCCTCCACCCTAAGCTGCACCTCCCCGTGCAGATCCGTCCGGTATACCTCTGCCCCCGCTTCCTCCAGCCGTTCCAGCACACCGGCATTCGGATGCCCGTACAGATTGTTGACTCCTGCTGAGATTACTGCGGTAGCAGGTTTCCAGAACTCCAGCCAGGCTGCGCCTGTTGAGGTTTTACTGCCGTGATGGGCGACTTTCAGCATATCAACAGGTCCGGCTTCCCGGATACCGGCCTGCTGTGCAGCCTGAATAATATCCTCTTCCGCTTCTTCATCCATATCTCCAGTAAAAAGAAAGCTGCGGCCGCTCATCTCCAGCCGGAACACTACCGACTCATGATTCTGCTCCTTAACTACCGGAAGCAGCGGCTGCTCCTCCTCTGGTTCCGGCCGGAGAAAATAAAGCTTCGTCGCCTTATCCGGAGCCAGCACCATTCCCTGCTGCACAGCGTACAGCCGGACGCCCTTGGCAAGGGCCGTGCTCATCAGCTTGCTGTAAGGCTCCGTATCTGCCAAGGTTCCGTTGAACAGCAGCGCCGACACCGGGATTCCCTCCAGTACGGCCTGCAGCCCGCCCGCATGATCCTGGTCGCCGTGGGTCAGGATTACGGCGTCCAGCCGGTGTATACCCCTTTGCTTCAGTAAGGGTAGCAGCGTTTTGGCTCCTACCTCGAACGGGCTGCGGCGGATACGCCACTCTTCCTTGTTCCCGAAGCTAACCGTTCCGCCGCCGTCGACCAGGATGTGTGCCCCTTGCGGTGTAGTGATCAGGATACTGTCACCCTGCCCTACATCCAGATAGCTTATGGCTCCGGCACCATTCAGCATTTCTGCGTAATAGCCCTTATACAGCAGCAAAGCCAGCGCAGCTGCGCACAGCATGGCTGCGTAACGGCTGCCGCGCAGCCCGGCTTGGACTCCGACTTGAGACGGATGCGCAGAGGCATCGCGGACTCCCCCTGCTCCCGGCTGCTCCAGCTCTGCCAGGGGTCTGGTCTCGTCCTCCATATATTGCGGGGCAAACCTCGCCTCTCTCCGCTGCTTAAGTACATACAGCAGGCCATAGAGCAGCGCGTAATAGACACATATCCATAGCAGGGACGGTGAGGCCCAGATCAGCACACCTGCCGTAAATCCGTTCACCCATTCCACTGCCCTAAACGTCCAATTGTTTAGCAGCTCCGCAGCTCCTGCAACCGTAACCGCCGCAGTATTCCAGATCCGGCCAAGCAGCAGGGCCAGCGTTCCAAGCGGCAGCACTAGAAAAGTAATAAAGGGCACAAGCAGCAGATTAGCGATAAAGGAGAGCAGTGAGAACTGGTTAAAGTAATACACCGTCAGCGGAAAAGACACCAGCTGTGCAATCAGTGTTACTGTTACAGAACTGCCAAGCCATTTGGGCAGCCTGCTGAATAACCGCGTTGCCAGCGGCGTGTAGATCATAAGCCCGGCCGTAACCAGAAATGACAGCTGGAAGCTGACGCTGAGCAGCATATACGGATTCCAGACCAGCATCATCAGCGCCGATGCAGCCAGAATATTCAGTCCGTCCTTGAGCAGGCCGAGCCTTGCAGCGAGCAGGGCAATCATACTCATGATTCCTGCTCGCACAATGGACGGCCCCGCGCCGGACAGCAGCACATATACCGGAACCAGAAGCAGGGTGACCGTTAGCGCGGTTTCCCTTGTAACACGCAGGCGCCGCAGCAGAAACAGAATCACTCCTACATACACAGCAACATGCATACCGGAAATGGCCAGAATATGCGTCAGCCCCAGCTGTGAGAACTGCTTAAACGTCTCGGGATCGAGATCGTCCTGTATACCGATTACAAGCCCCTTCATATATCCGGCATGCGGCTCCTGAAACAAGCGGTCCATTTCAGCACCAAGCGCAGCCCGCGCGGCATCATTCCAGCGTAAAATGCTGGAGAGCTCCCATGACACGGGAGCTACAGCTGTCACACTAGCCGTGCCTTCCCCTTTCAGCAGCCAGTGAACCTTCTGCGTCTGCAGATAAGCACGATAGTCGAATCCGCCAAAATTCCGCGCAATTGCAGGCAGGCCCAGTTCCCCCTGAACGGTTACCCGGTCGCCTCGCTGCCACTGTGCCGCCAGTGCAATTTCACTCTCCGCCTGGAGCTTGATCTGCACAGCAATAAGTTCGCCCGCCGGATTAGTGCCTACATTGTCCCCGTGGCCAATATCTCCCTGGGCATCGCTGCCTTCTCTTGCCTGCTCTATAACGGATTCTCCATCGTCTTGTCCCAGCTTCTCCCCTCCAATCTGCGCCAGCTTCAGCGTAAAATCCACCCGGTCCCCGTCCCGCTCCACCGGGGATACAATCACGCCTTCAGCTGTTAGGTAGGTCTCGTTCAGCCCGGCTTCCGGCCGGCCCAGCGCCGCCGGCAGCCGGCTGACATTCTGTGCCTCTGTCCATTCCCAATATAGCGCTGCTGCAGCCAGAGCCAGAACAAACACAGCTGCCGTCCGCCAGCTGATTCCCCCGCTGACCGCCCAGATCACAAGCAGCAGCAGGCAGGCGGATATACCGGCCAGAAGACTGTAGCCTGAAAACAGGCAGCCTGCCGCACTGCCGGCAACCCAACAAACGGTAAAGCCCAAAAGCGGCCTTCTATTCATTTCCTTCCCTCCCTATGTAATCTGCAGACAGCAAAAAGAACCCCCGCTGCGCAATTCATGCGCGAGCAGAGGTTCTTCCCCTGTTGCTTGCCTTATTCAGTTACCTTATCCGGTACTCGCGGGTTACTCCGATACCGTAATCATCGTTTCCTTCGGCGGCTCGTAGTTCTCCAATTGACGGAATATAATCCCTTTGGAGCCCAGCATCGCCTCGACCTTTTTCATATCCTTGCGGTAAGGACGCAGATAGACAATCTCAACAATACCGCTGTTGGCCAGCATATTGGCACAGGTCCAGCACGGCTCATCCGTCACGTACACGGTACTGCCCTCCCGGTCACTCCGGTCGGTGAAGAGCAGCAGGTTCTGCTCGGCATGAATCGTGCGGATGCAGCGCTGCTTCATAACCATCGTTTCCACGCCGCCGACAAGCTCCCGTTCATACTGCTCAGAGACCATACACCCGGCTTCGGAGCAATCCGGCACACCCATCGGCGCCCCGTTATATGCCGTTCCCAGCAGCTTCTTGCCCTGCACCAGCACAGCACCGACATGCCGGCGGGGGCAGCGTGAACGGGTGGAGACCATGCAGGCAATGTCCATGAAATATGTATCCCAGTTTTTGCGGTAGGCCACAGTCATCAGTGTTTCTCCACTTTCTCTTCTTAGTTGTTCACTATTGTAACACACTGTGGCACTGTTTCAATATGATAAAGCGGGTTCCTTACCTGCTCTGCTGAAAAGGCTGTCTTCTCAGCTCCTTCGGCCGCAATCCGTTCTTCTTCGCCTGAGCGTGCCAGAAGGAATGGGTGGCAGCCAGACGCCAGGCGATGCGCGGAAAGTTGGGCTGGATGAACAGGGATTCTGCGCTGCTTCGCGCATGAATAGCGGCTGAGAGCTGATGCATGGCCTTGCCGAGATTCTTGAGCGGGCCTTTACCGAGCGGTACCTGGCTCAAGGATTTGAACATCTCACCTGCTCCGTGCCCGACAGCCATCCCGAAGCGGAAGCCTGAGCGGCTGCACCAGTTACGTACAATATCGGCAGCAATCTTGCACTGATGCCCTTCATAGAATCCATTATTAATCAATGCATAGACGATAAGGCCCGGATTGCCCTGCTTAGACTGCCGGTACTGTTCGAATTCAACCAGCATCCGCAGCAGGTGAGAGGGGATTGCGTCAAAATAAAGCGGAAACGCCAGCACCAGCACATCCGCCTCATTCAGCTCATCGTATTGCTCAGGCTTCAGCGGCTTTACATTAACGCGGTACACACTAAGCTCATTGCCTTCAGCAATGAGCGGCTTCAGCTTTTCCAGCAGAATGCCGGAGTTGCTCACCCCGCCCTTGGGACTCCCGTTAACCAGCGCAATTCTCATCACTGTACCTCCTTAAGGCTGACAAGCGTGTCGTGAAAAGAAACAGTGTAGCCGGACGCATCCAGATTAAGCGCATTGGCCCCTACCAGAGACTGTGCCGTTTCGCGCTCTGCCCCGGTCATCCCTTCCCCGTAAAAATGAACCGTGAATCTGATCTGGCGCTCATACCGCTGCTGATGATGGGTTTCTCCGTTTTTGGTCGTGAAATAGGGCAGAACATACGGCAGTGTGCGGTTCAAAACATTGCTGACAAACGGGCTGTATCCCCCGTACACGTTACGGCTGATTAAGACAAACTCTTCACAGGCAGCGAGCCGTTCGCCCATATGCTTATAAGAATCCTTCAGCACACAGGTGCCCGGAGTGCGGACCCAGCAGCCGAAGCAGCCTACACAATGACGGATGTCCCCCTCCATTCCGATCACTTCATCCGTTTCTCTGCAGAACCCGCTAAGCCATGCATCATATTCCGGTTCCGCCAGATCATGAACGATTAATCTCATCTTCAGTTCCTCCTGATTGAAGAATGACTTGCCATACCTCCTGCCAATTCCCCGAATAACGGATGCCGCTGCTGGACTGCAGGGATGCCACCCCGTGGACAAGCGACCAGTAGGCCATCAGCATTTGGCCGTCCCGCTCAGGCGGCAGCCCTAGGCTACGGAACAGCCGGCAGCCGGTCGTCCTGAACACCGCAAATGGCGGATACGCCGGAGCATCCGCTTCTCCTCCGTCCACCTGAATCGTGATACCCGACTGAAAGAACAGGAAAGGAAGATAAGCCGGATGCTGCCCGAAAAAAGCAATATAGGCTGTCCCCAGCTTTTCCATCGCTGACATCGGCTCTGCCTGCCCTTCGACTGAAGCTTGCAGAGAGGCTGTAAACTGCGCAGTGACATGCTCCCCCATGGCTGCCAGAAGCTGCTGAACATCCTTGAAGTGACCATACGGAGCTGCGTGGCTGACCCCGCATTTAGCTGCAACCTTGCGCAGGGAAAATCCGCCCAGACCCTCCTCATTAATTAACTCAATACCGGTTTCAATCAATGTGTTTCTTAAATCGCCATGATGATAGGGTCTCTGCTTCAAAGGTAAAACTCCTTTTTTTAAACTTTACACTGTAAATATACACTTTCCATCTTACCAGCGTCAAGATTAAATTTCCCACTATATTCCACTCATTCCAGGGAATCGCTACATGGCTCTACTGTTCTACTGGGAGGCCGGCATCCTATCTGCAAGAAATATCAGACCAGTGTAAGTCCGCAACTGTATACTTTCTGATCTTTTAAAAAACAACCAGCGCCTCCAGCTTCTCCAGCATCTTCGGCCCGATCCCCTTCACCTTGCCCAAGTCAGTTAAGCTGTGAAACGCTCCCTTGCTGTTCCTGTAATCGATGATCGCCTGTGCCTTCTTCTCCCCGACCCCGGGCAAGTCCATCAGCGCAGCAGCATCAGCTGTATTCACATTAATTCTGCCGTCAGTAGCTACGGTACTACTCGCTGCCCCGCCTGCCGCCGCAGCTCCAGCCACTCCGTCATCTCCCGCTGCTTCGCCTGCCGCCGCAGCTCCAGTTACTCCGTCATCTCCCGCTGCCCCACCTACTACCGCAGTTCCAGTTACTCCGTCATCTCCCGCTGCCCCGCTTGGCGCCACAGCCCCGGCCACTCCGTCATCTACCGCTGTTACCGGTCCGGCCGTAGTCTCATTGGCCCTCCCTGCAGAAGCCGTGCCGGCGGTTCCGTTCTCCACACCCAGCGCCTGCGCCATTCCGGCATTCAGCGTTTCCCAGCCGGCTATGCCTTCAGCCTGCCTGTGATCTGCAGACCAGACTAATCCGCCGCCCAGCAGCACCGCAGCAATTATACTGCCGATCATTCTTTTACTCATCAAAAGCCCTCCTTCAATTAGAGCTGAATATAGCTACTGCTCTTTTGCTCAGCATGCATTCACAAGGCTAAATGGAAATTCTCCACCTGATTCTTGCTTATGATCGCAAAAGGAGGCATTAGCGGGAAAAAGTCCAATTATTGCTCCAGATTCTCCCTGTGAGAGGTATATCGTTCAATATAGATGGTGTTCTTCCAGCTAATTATCAGAAATGTTAACGTTTGATCAGATTAGGTGGAGGAAATCTAACTAATATTCGGAGCCGCATGTCCAATTCAGCTTATACGTTCCGTGCAAGATCATATCAGCTTCAACCATCTGCAATATTATTCAATAACTTGTTGAAAACCTGTCATTTGTCCAAGACTCGCATGCATACATTTAACGAAGAGTATTCCTGTAAGCCCAGCAACATAAGAAAGGAGGTTACCACAGGATGAAAGTGGGATTTATCGGAACAGGCAGCATGGGCGGTCTGCTCATCGACACCTTTCTTCGTTCGGGAGCACTTGATCCCTGCGATGTGCTGGCCAGCAACCGCAGCCCCGGCAAGCTGCTGGAACTTCAGAAGCTTCATCCCGGAATCAGCATATGTGAAAGTAATACAGAGACCGCAGCAGGCAGCGATATCGTCTTTTTATGCGTTAAACCCCTGCAGTTCAAAATGCTTGCTGAAGAAATTGCCCCCAGTCTGCGCAGAGAGCAGATCATCGTCTCTATCACAAGCCCCGTCCAGCTTCATCATCTGGAATCCGTGCTGCCGTCCAAAATTGCCAAGATTATTCCCAGCATCACCCATTCCGTCAAGAGCGGGACTTCTCTTTGCATCTTCGGAAGCAGATTAAATAAAAAAGACAGGCTGTCCCTGCTCCGGCTTTTCTCTTGCATTAGCGTGCCGGCGGAAATCCCTGAGAGCCATACCCGGATTGCCTCTGATTTCTCCAGCTGCGGTCCGGCGTTTCTAAGCTACTTTTTGGAACGGTGGATTGAAGCGGCTGTTGAAGCGACCGGCATTGACGAGGCACTGGTCAGCCGGTTGGCCGGTGAAATGCTGCTCGGCACCGGCAGGCTGCTGACAGAAGGCTCGTTCACTCCCCAGGAGCTGCAGGAGCGGGTCGCCGTCCGCGGCGGCATTACAGCAGAAGCGCTGAACCATCTGCGAATCAGCCTTGAAGGTGTGTTTGAGCGGCTGATTACAACTACACATGACAAGTATGATGAGGATGTGCTCCGGCTGGATGATCTGTTCGGCCGCAGCGGGATTACCCAGGGCCCGCTGGACCGGTAAACTTATTGCAGTAAGCGGAAATACTAGACAAAAACCCGCAGCACGGATTGCTCCGTAGCTGCGGGTAGAGTTGCGTTCTTCGCTTAACCCACTACAATATTTACAAGCTTGCCCGGCACCGCAATAATTTTGCGGACGGTTTTGCCTTCTACAGCAGACTGCACGTTCGGCAGAGCCAGTGCATGCTCTTCCATCTCTTGCTTGCCCATCTCTGCGGCTACCAGTGCGCGCTGTACAATCTTGCCGTTCACCTGTACAACAATTTCCACTTCGGCATCCACTGTCCAGGCTTCGTCATAAGACGGCCAAGGCACATAGCTGATGCTTCCCTCGTGACCCAGCAGCTGCCACAGCTCTTCAGCAATATGCGGTGCCAGCGGCGCCAGCATCTGCACGAAGTGCTCTGCCGCTTCTTTGGACAAGGTATCCTGCTTATAAGCATCGTTGGTGAAGATCATCAGCTGGCTGATCGCTGTGTTGAAGCGCAAGCCTTCGAAGTCCTCCCCAACTTTTTTCAGCGTCTTGTGCCAGGTCCGTTTGAACTCGTCGCTTCCGCCATCCGGTGTAATTTTGCTGCTCAGGCTGCCGTCTTCATTGACGAACAGGCGCCATACACGGGACAGGAAGCGGTGAACGCCTTCCACACCTTTTTCATTCCAAGGCTTGGTGGCTTCCAGCGGTCCCATGAACATTTCATACACACGCAGGGTGTCCGCACCATAAGCCTCGACGATTTCGTCAGGGTTAATAACGTTGCCGCGCGATTTACTCATTTTCTCGTTGTTGTTGCCCAGGATCATGCCCTGGTTCACCAGCTTGTGGAACGGTTCTTTGGTGTCTACTACACCGATATCGTACAGCACCTTGTGCCAGAAGCGGGCATACAGCAGATGAAGCACCGCATGCTCGGCACCGCCGATATACAGGTCAACCGGCAGCCACTCTTTCTGCAGCTCAGGCGAACACAGCTCTTTATCATTATGCGGATCGATATACCGCAGGTAGTACCAGCAGCTGCCGGCCCATTGCGGCATCGTGTTGGTCTCGCGGCGGGCCTTCATGCCAGTCTCCGGATCAACGGTTTCCACCCATTCGGTAACATTAGCCAGCGGGGATTCACCTGTGCCTGAAGGCTTGATGGCATCTACATCCGGCAGCATCAGCGGCAGCTGGTCCACAGGCACAGTTTTCATTGTGCCGTCCTCCAGATGGAGAATCGGAATCGGCTCGCCCCAGTAGCGCTGGCGGCTGAACAGCCAGTCGCGCAGGCGATAGGTTACCTTGCCCTTGCCGCTGCCCTGTTCTTCCAGCCAGGAGATCATCTTAGCCATAGCTTCTTTATTGTCCAGGCCGTTCAGGAAATCAGAGTTCACATGCGGGCCGTCGCCGCTGAATGCTTCTTCCTGGACATTGCCGCCCTGCACAACTTCAATGATATCGAGGCCGAACTGCTTCGCGAATTCCCAGTCACGGGTGTCATGGCCCGGAACAGCCATAATCGCCCCGGTTCCGTATCCGGCAAGTACATAATCAGCAATCCAGACAGGCACCTTAGCACCATTAACCGGATTAATAGCATAAGCGCCGGTAAATACGCCGCTCTTCTCTTTTGCCAGATCCGTACGCTCCAGATCGCTCTTGCGGGCTGCTTTGTCACGGTATTCCGCTACGGCAGCAGCCTGCGCTTCCGTGGTAATCACATCCACCAGCTTATGCTCTGGTGCCAGTACACAATAGCTTGCGCCGAACAGTGTATCCGGGCGGGTGGTGAACACTTCCAGGCTTGCATCATGGCCGTCGATCGCAAAGTTGACTTCCGCACCGGTCGATTTGCCGATCCAGTTGCGCTGCATATCCTTGATGCTCTCTTCCCAGTCCAGCTCATCCAGGTCCTCGAGCAGGCGTTCCGCATACTCGGTAATTTTCAGAATCCACTGACGCATCGGTCTGCGCACAACAGGGTGGCCGCCGCGCTCGCTTTTGCCGTCGATAACCTCTTCATTTGCCAGTACCGTTCCCAGCGCCTCACACCAGTTCACCGATACCTCAGCCACATAAGCCAGACCGCGGTTATACAGCTGGATGAATATCCACTGGGTCCATTTATAGTATTCCGGATCGGTGGTGCTGATCTCGCGGTCCCAGTCATAGGAGAAGCCCAATGACTTGATCTGGCGGCGGAAATTGTCAATATTCTTGAAGGTGATGTCACGCGGATGCTGACCGGTATCCATGGCGTACTGCTCTGCCGGAAGGCCAAAGGCATCCCAGCCCATCGGATGAAGCACATTATAACCGCGCATCCGTTTGTAACGGGAGATAATATCGGTTGCTGTGTAGCCTTCAGGATGCCCTACATGCAGGCCCGCACCTGATGGATACGGGAACATATCCAGTGCGTAGAATTTCGGTTTATCCGCATCTTTACCTGTCTTGAAGGTTTTGTTCTCATCCCAGAACTTTTGCCATTTCGGCTCAATGGTCTGGGCGCGGTAGCCGGCTCCGGCCACCGTAGTTGTCTGGTTCTCACTCATCTTGTTCTCCTCCTTGGAGTTACAGCTGCTGTACTTTTCAAACAAAAAAACCTCCCATCCCCAGCGTATTAACGCTAGGGACGAGAGGTCTGAATTCCCGTGGTACCACCCTAGTTAGCGGCCGGACATGCTATGTCTGCCACTCACTTTGACACCCTTTACCGGGGGTGAGGCGACGGCGGTTCACCCGCGGACCTGCAATTCTTGCAGAAGCCTGCGGCTTGCGCCATTACTCCGAGGTGAGTTCATCCGCTCCGTTAACCGGCTTGCACCTGTACACCGGCTCTCTGAGCTAACGTTCTGCGAACTAATACTCCTCATCATCGACAGCTATTTCGTAATGCTAATCGTAATATTACACAATATTATATACAACTTTCTTGTCTATAGTCAACGTTTTTGCCGCCTATGCCGCCTTCCGGCGGATATAATAGGTAAAGAGGTGTTGAATAACCACCTTTCCGGCGGCAAAAACAGGCACTGCAAGAATTAACCCGATCATACCGGCCACCTCCCCGCCGACCAGCAGGGCAAAAATAATCAGCAGCGGATGCAGATGCAGCCTCCGGCCCACCACCTGCGGAGATATCACATTGCTCTCCAGCATCTGACACAGCGTATTTACAACCGCTACCAGCAGTACCAGCCGCAGCGAGATCGTCGTCGCCATGACAATGGCGGGCGCAGCCCCGAGAAACGGCCCCATATACGGGACAATGTTAAACACAGCAACCACACAGGCAAACAGAAGGGCATAAGGCATACCCACAATCACGTAGCCTATATACGCCAGCACGCCGATAATCAGGCAGACGAGAATCTGGCCGCGGATGTAATTCCCGAGCGCATCATCGATATCCTTCAGCAGCTTCACAATCGACCTGCGGCGGGAGCGGGGCAGACAGGATACCACCGTCCGTTCGAACACGTCGAAGTCTTTTAGAATATAGAACACCAGGAACGGTACGATAAAAGCGTTGAACAGCAGACCGATTGTAGATCCGATATTATCGAGAAAATGGGAAATCCCGCCGGCCAGCCTGTTCTCCAGCTGAAAAAACCAGTTGTTCATCCCTGTCTCCACTCCCGGCGGAATCAGCTTCGTATTCATGCTGCGCATCAGCCCCTGGGCATGCAGAGTCATTTCCGGCAGATGCTCATTCAGCTCCTCAAGCTGCTCGATGAACATCGGAATCAGGTTGATGGCGATAACAACGATTGTGGTCAGGAATACGGTATAGATCAGCAGCACCGCGACACTTCGCGGCATTTTCCGTCCGGCCAGCATACTGACCACCGGATTCAGAACGTAAGATATAATCATGGCAGCCAGAAACGGCGCTAGAATGGCTTTTAAAAATACAAAAATCCCCTGCAGCATCGGACGGAGCAGCCAGACAAAATATAGGATAATCAGCCCAAGCAGCACACCAGTCATCCAGCGGAACCACTTGCTCTGCGACCATTGCTCCAAGATAAACACCTCCTTAGTACACACCCTACATCAAAAAGCCCGCCATTATCCGGACAGGCTTCGTAGATAAGTATATGTACACGGAGATAAAAATAACCGCCGCTCCAGTCAAACCGAAGATAAGCATAATACTATGAAAAAAAGCGCCAAAAACCCTCAGCATTCTGTATGCTGAAAGGAAATTGACGCTTAAAAAGCACGTAAAATCAGGAGGATGCGTGGATTTGCGGGAAATCCTGAGCAATTTCTTCGCCTGAGAACAGATCGTCAAGCGAGCTGAGCGTGCCGTCTTCTTCAACCTGATAAACCGACATTTTTTCACCATTGACCGTTAGTTCAATAAAACAGCCCCAGCAATAGAACTGGTGTGAACCAATCTTGCCGATATCCTTGGAGTTGCAGTTTGGACACTTCATATCATACATTCCACCTATCCGTTAACAATATTAATGGCTTTCTGTAGCCGTTCTTCGCTCATCGCGGGAACCAGTACGGCATTCTCCCCAATGGACATCTCTTCAGAACAAGGCAGCCATTTGCGGCCTTCGATCAAATCCGTTACAAGCCCGTCACTGATTTCCAGCGCTACTATTGTATTTCCCAACTTCTGGTCAAAATAAACATCGGATATTCGCCCAAGATTACTTCCTGATGTAGTCAGGACCTGCAGATCCTTCAGTTTGTTCTTTCCCAAAAGAAAAGTATATGGTATATGGTCAGTGTCGGCCTTAATAATCGACTCTTTACTGCGAATCATGACAGCATCTTCGCCATAAGCGACAATATCTTCCCATGCCACAACTTTCACATGACTGGAAAAAAATGATTTGCTTTCCAGTTCAATACCCGTAATATTCCATTTTGAATCCAGTGCACAATCGACAAGCTTGCCGACTTCGTTACCTTCTTCAACTTCATATACAGTGAGGCCGATCAAATCCTGAAGTTTCAATGCCAAGGCCTCCTATTATGTACCAAAACAGCGTAGAGCTGAAGCAAACCCTAGCTCTATTTACGCAGCCGTTTCAGAATGGTTTCAACTTTTTGGGCAACGTAATCCATTTCTTCCTTAGTATTACCCAAACCAGAGCTAAATCGAATCGCCGAGTTCAAAAGTTCTGAAGGAAGTTTCATAGCCTGCAGAACATGTGAAATTTCCAGTGAACCGGAAGTACAGGCCGACCCGCTCGCAGCGGCAATCCGTTCCATATCCAGGTTCATCAGCATCACATCTGTCCCTGCCCCGGGGAAGCTGATATTCAGTATGCCCGGCAAAAAATGCTGCGGATTGCCGTTGACCGTATAGCTGTCTTGTCCAATCCGCTTGTCCAGCTCACCGAGCAGTGTGCTGCGTAGTTGCAGCGCCTTCCCCCGGCGCTCCTCAAGCCTCTGCACCGCCAGCTCAACCGCCTTGGCAAAGCCGGCCGCACCGGCCAGGCTTTCGGTACCGGCCCGCCTGCCGCGCTCTTGCAGGCCCCCGTGCTGCCTTGGATGCAGCGGCGCCCCGCGCCGCACATACAGGCCGCCGATACCCTGCGGACCGTTGATTTTGTGGGCAGTGAAGCTCATGTAATCCACCGGCAGCTCACGCAGATTAAACGGCACCATGCCGAGGGCTTGTACAGCATCAACATGGAACAGGGCTCCCCGTTCAGCTGCCAGCCTGCCGATTTCCTCAATCGGCTGAACCGTTCCTACCTCATTATTGGCGAACATCACACTAATTAGTACCGTGTCTTCCCTCAGGGCCGCCTCAACATCCGAAGCCGACACCCTTCCTGTGGAATCTGCCGGAAGATAGGTGATGGAGTAGCCCTGCCGCTCCAGTTGCTCGCAGGTATGCAGGACCGCATGATGCTCTATAGCAGTAGTAATGATATGTTTACCTTTGTGCGCTGTGGCAGCCGCAGCCCCCAGTAGGGCGAGGTTATCACTTTCCGTACCTCCGCTGGTAAACACCCATTCATCCGGCGCACAGCCCAAAAAGCCCGCGATAGTATCGCGCGCGCCGTTAACAATTCTTTTGGCGGAACGTCCGGAATGATGAACACTGGACGCATTACCGTATTCTTCAGTCAGTATATGGTACATGACCTTGGCCACCTCCGGATGAACCGGCGTTGAGGCGGCGTGGTCCAAATAGATGGATTTCATACTGTTTTCTCCGCTTCTTATATTAGAATTCAGGATTTCTTAAGGCTTCTAGATTATACTGCTGAATGCGGTCTTTTACCACCCGGTAAAGAACACAATATTGTAACATGTATCAACGGGCATATCCCCTAAAAACACTGGTTTGATGTATAGAAATATATGGGTCCGCTAATAGTATTTAAAAGCTTATTTTAGAGCCCTAATTCTTCCAGCCTGTCCGCAAGCTCCTGCTCGGAAATGACCTCAATACCGTTTCTCCGCAGCAGGGCGGCGGTAACACCCTCACCGGGGATTTTTACACCTGTAAATTCGCCGTTATAGATCATGACACTTCCGCAGGATGGGCTGTTTGACTTGAGCACTACGGTGGACACGCCGAATTGGAGCGCAGTATCCAGAGTAATACGTGCTCCCTCCAGATACATCGCGGTAACCTCTTTTCCTGAGCGGTCTATTACCTTGGCTCTGCCGTCCAGCACATCCCTGCCAGTCCCGCCAACAATTTCGGCCGGTTCCCGCGGCGTTGCGAACCCGCCCAGCAGCTCGGGGCAGACTGCAACCGCCTGTCCGCCGTCAAAGAGCGTCTTCAGACTCTTTTCCAGACAATCTGTACCATTATATCTGACTTTCATTCCTGCCAGACAGGAGCTTACCAGAATCACAGTATTTCCCCCTTCTCTTATCTGCACTTCACGTATACATACAGCATGAATTATAATAACAAATAGTTTTGGCGTAAATAGGAGGCTGATCGGACATGTGCGGAAGATATACTATTACTGTAACCTTGGACGAATTGATGCTGCGTTATTTTATAGAGGGTAGTCCGCTGATTAACTACTCGCCCAAGTATAATGCCGCACCGGTACAGCAGATTCCTGCAGTTATTCATGACGGCAGGCGCAACAGGCTGGGCGAGCTCCGCTGGGGACTGGTCCCTTCATGGGCTAAAGATGACCGTATCGGCAGCAAAATGATCAATGCGCGCGCTGAAACGCTGCTGGAGAAACCTGCATTTAAAGGACTGATTCCTTCGCGGCGCTGCATCATTCCTGTAGACGGCTTCTATGAATGGAAGCAGCTTCAGGGCGGCAAGCAGCCGATGCGGATTACGCTGCGGGACCGCAGTATTTTTTCACTGGCAGGATTGTATGATATACGGGTCGATGCTGACGGCAACCGGCTCAGCACCTGCACCATTATCACGACCGAAGCGAACAGTCTTATGGCTGACATTCATAATAGGATGCCGGTTATTCTTTCACCCGAGGCTGAAGCGTTTTGGCTTGACCGCAGCAACAAGGATATCCCTTCCCTGCTTCGGCTGCTTAAGCCTTACGATGCCGCTCAAATGACGGCTTACCCCGTATCCGCGGCAGTAGGCAATGTAAGAAATGATTACCCGGAGCTTGTTAAGGAAGCCTGAGCGTATACCCGCGGCTGCATAATTTTTCAGGGAGTGCTCTTTTGGAGAGTTTCAATTTTTACGCATTATGTACTAAACTACATAGATACCATTATGACTTACTGGTCATGTACAATCTGATACCCTATCAGCAGAAACATTACAACTTTGTCAAATATCATTTTTCGCGAGTAAACAGCAAAGCGTTGGTTTAATAAAACTCATAGTATTTCTTTCAAACAGCGTATAGTAAGGAGACCTTATTTTGCAAAATTCAAAACTTCAACAGGCGATCTCTGAAGGAGCTCTGCTTGAGATTCATCTGATTAGCGGTGAAACATACAAAGGCACAGGCGAAAAAGGCCACACAGCAAACTCCTTCGAGTTCAAGACTGATGCGGGTCTGTTAACGCTGCCGTTCTGGACCATTAAGCGATACAAAAGATTATAATCCCGGATCCTGCATCTCTGCAGCCATACCCTCCACACATCCTTCCTCCTAAATATTACGCCTCAAGTGACCCATGCATCTCCTCCCGAGCTTTCAGCAGACAAAAAATACCCCGCCGACAACGGCAGGGCTTCAAGAGGGACATGAACGAACGTTACATACTTTTGGGGATATTCATAGTTTAGCAGCGGTTTGTTTCCGGAATGTCACGTACAGGTAAGAACACGGTAAATTTCCTATTAAGAAGCCCAGGATAAATATTGATGTGGGCATTTACAAGGGGCTGCCGTTCTTCTTTTTGTGCTGCCTTGCTCTGGCTAATGTTGTCCCTTGCGAAAAGGACCAGAGCGGACTTTTGGAAATGCCGATCTGCTGGGAAGTGTAAATCCCCGTATGTCCTGAGAATAAATAACTCACAAGACAGGCAATAAAGAAGTATACCGCCCCGTCTCCCCCAAATAATTCAATGCCCATCAGAAAGCAGGCAATTGGCGTATTGGCGGCACCGCAAAACACGGCGATGAACCCGAGCGCGGCCAGAAAAGGGCCGTAGAGGTGCAGCAGCCCTGCTAACGAATGCCCCAATGTGGCTCCAATTGCAAATAAAGGAGTAACCTCCCCGCCCTGAAAGCCGGCTCCAAGCGTCAATGAAGTAAAGACCAGCTTACCCATAAAAGCAAACGGCGTGACCTCCCCGGTAAACGAATCCTCAATCAGAGGCAGCCCCAGCCCGAGATAATCTCTTGTTCCCAGAGCATATACCAGAATAATGATCACTATACCGCCGGCGGCGCTTTTCAGCACAGGATTACGGAACAGGTAGGTGTACCCCTTTTTCAGCGCATGCGTCAGTTCACTGAACAGTACGCTTGCCAGCCCGAACAGGACAGAGGCCAGCACTACCTTGAGCAGCACAGGCACAGAAAGCGCTGGTATCTCGCCGATCGGATAGTGCAGATGTGTAACACCCCAGAGTGAAGCTGCCGTGAGATTTCCGGTAAAGCTGGCAATAAACGCCGGAATAAGCGCCTCCTGGCTGATCAGCCCGATTGCAAGCACCTCAAGGCCGAATACGGTTCCTGCCAGTGGTGTCCCAAAAATCGAACCAAATCCGCCGCTGATCCCGAGAATAAGCAGAATTCTCCGGTCGGCAGGCTTCACCCTGAGCATTCTTCCGAACCACTCGGCCAGACTTCCGCCCATCTGCACCGCTGTCCCCTCCCGCCCGGCAGAGCCGCCGAACAGATGGGTGATCAGTGTTCCGAACAATACAAGCGGAGCCATTCTCAGCGGGATGGTCTCACTTGCGTTATGCACCTGCTCCAGAATCAGGTTATTCCCCTTCACGCTGCTGCCCCCGTATTTGGAATAGAGCAGGTTGACCAGCGCCCCTCCAAGCGGAAGCAGGAACAGCAGCCATGGATTATCGATCCTGACTCCGCTCACGTAATCCAGACTTTTCAGAAAAAAAGCAGATGCTGTACCGGCCAGCACTCCCACTCCGCTGCCCAGTATCACCCATTTGAGCAGAGTGCTTATTGCTGCGGCAAACCACCATTTTTCAGTTCTATCAGACCATCGTTGCTTCCACCGGGCCATTGCCTTTCTTCCCTCCATGGTAAAATTAAGGATATAAAAAAATAGACTCCTACCAGGAAAAGTGCTTCGCTGGTAGGAGTCATTAGCCTCGCGGCAGTTAATGGCGAACTCCATCGCCCTTATCTTCGTGTACTATTGTAATATTTTGTTAGGGAAACGTCAACGCTCAAGACTTAGCGTGAGCGCCTCCCTAGCCAACTTGCGAAACTTCTAAGCTGTTTTTTCGTAATTCATTACAGTGAGGTGTTTATCACAACTTAAAGGAGTTGGAGAATATGGTAATCTTCGCTTTTCTTTTTGTGCTCCTTGCACTACTGAATATATTCTTTCCGGCATTAGGGTGGCACATGCGTTATGGTTGGATGATAAAAGGGGACAGCGAACCCAGTGATGCTTACCTTATGATGAGTAGAATAAGCAGTGTTATCGTCCTTATCATTTTTTTAATCTTCTTTTTGCCGTCAATGTTTAGTTAACAGATTATCTAAATGAATGGTGTATCTCCATATAACAAAGCAACCTCACCATGCAGCAGATCTTAGCTCCTGTTAAATATAGAACATGTAATTATCAGCTTTACTCTCTTCTTTATAATTAATCAGGTCAGACAATGTAGTCGAATCAAGCACGTCTGCGATGCTGTCACGGATACGCAGCCAGAGGTTGCGTTTGGCCGGGTCGTCCTCTTCTGTGAAATCGACCGGTGAAATCGGCCCTTCCAGCACCCGGATAATATCTCCGGCGGTGATGGTAGCTGAATCGCGGGACAGAATATATCCGCCGTAGGCTCCGCGGATGCTTTTTACCAGTCCGGCATTGCGCAGCGGCGCAATCAGCTGCTCCAGATAATGCTCGGACAGGCCGTTTTTCTCGGCAATGCTTTTCAGGGAGGTTGGGCCCTCGCCGAATTTCAGGGCAAGCTCCATCATAATGGTTAATCCGTAACGTCCTTTTGTTGATATTTTCAAAGGGGCACCTCTTTCGGTTTAATTGCTGCTGGTGTCTGAATCATAGAAAGCTCAGTAGACATGAGAATTGTCATATCAACGTATTCCGATGTTTGCTCTATGCTTATGTTATCATATCTGCGGACACATTTGCAGCG
>RCUO01000350.1_pt1 | contig 25086 bp, 25 predicted proteins | sample 2166161 | NCBI WGS metagenome assembly RCUO01 (sample SAMN09932617, study PRJNA488358) | compost metagenome | feature: garden; material: soil; isolation source: compost soil in cyclohexanecarbonitrile-enriched culture | place: Germany: Experimental Botanical Garden Goettingen | collected 2016-01-27
AAATTTGCGTAAGATAACAGCAAAGGGTACGGCCGCAATCCTGATTATCGGTGCTTAGCGGCTGTATCCTTTTTTATGTTTTTAATTAAAAATGAAACAATAACTGCAGATTTGCGTAATGAACAGCAAAGAGTACGGCCGTAATCCTTTAACAGGTACTATAGCGGCGGTACCCTTTTCATTTGAGGCAAATAAGCAGGAGGAATGTAATCTATGAAACTAAGAAAACTGCTGTCCCTGAAACAGTGGTCCTATATATTCAAAAGCACCTGGAAATTCGTAATTTCGCCTTCCGTCTCGCTCGGGGATAAGCTGCTTTTTACTATACCAGCGCTGCTCTACTGGATTCTGCCTGATGTAATGCCTTTTATGCCGATTGATGATATCGGGGTAACCATGCTGCTGATGGGCTGGTTCGTGTCACGGATGGACCGCAAATATCCGGGTCTGGGAAGCGTAAGATGAAAGTTTAAAGAATTTTGTACGTATTTTGTCATAAGACGCCCTTCTATTTGTCCGGGAAGGTTGCTTTTGCAGACTACTTTCCTTAAAATGAATTATTGAGGTTTTAAAGTAGATGCTGAGGAGATGGATGATAATGAACGTCAAAATTACCCGCAATGCGGCTAAAGTGATAAAGAAAACCATGGAACTCGAAGGCAACAGCGAGCTTAAGCTGCGCGTAGCCATTACACACGCCCACGGCGACCATGCTCATTACGGTCTGGATCTGGACACGCCTAAGGAAAATGACATCGTGGTTTCCACCGACAAAGATATCGATGTTATACTTGATCCGAACCAGCCGCTGCTGGACGGTGTGAAGATTGATTACCTGTATCTGCCGGAAGAAGGCTTTGTCATTACTAATCCGTCCAAAGGCAATCACGGCGACCACTAAACCGCCGCTGTAAATAAGGACATAAAGAAGGGTTGCTCCATGGCTAACGAAATACAGATCTGTGATCAATGCAATCACACCAGAATGAAGACGATCATGCCCAAGCTGCGTAAGATGGCGCCTGACGCCGAGATCAAAGTCGGCTGCAAGTCCTACTGCGGACCTTGCGGCAAACGGGCCTTTATCTATATTAACGGACGTTATGTAAGTGCTCCTACCGAGGATGAGGTGCTGGCTAAGGCAGAAGCTTTTGTTAAGAAGCCGGCGGCTGTTAAGGAATAAATTCAAATATCGGGTATGCCGGGTGGACCGGCGTTCCTAGACAGAAGTCCCTGCACTCCGGCGGGGGCTTTTGTGTTATGCAGAGGAATTGCACTGATTTGGGGCAGATTGCTTGACGTGTTATAATATACAGGTTGTTGATTTATTACATAGGCGGCAGCCGCCAATACTTAGGAGGGAATGAGACGGTATGAAGCATCTTAATGGCAGCACGGTTCTGAATAACGGGGTTCATATGCCCTGGTTTGGTCTCGGTACGTTCAGAGCAGAAGGAGCCGAGGTGGCTAATGCGGTAACAACCGCACTGGAGCTGGGCTACAGAAGTATTGATACAGCTGCGGTATACGGCAATGAAGAAGAAGTCGGACAATCGATTGCATCAAGCGGTGTAGCACGGGACAGCCTGTTTGTGACGACTAAAGTCTGGAATTCCGATCAAGGCTATGATACGACGCTGCAAGCTTTTGACACCAGCTGCAGGAAGCTTGGTCTTGATATGATCGACCTGTATCTGATTCACTGGCCGGGCAAGGATAAATATAAGGATACCTGGCGTGCACTTGAACGCCTCTATGAAGAAGGCCGGGTGCGGGCAATCGGGGTCAGTAATTTCCAGATCCATCATCTGGAGGAGCTGCGCAAGGATAGCGGCATTGTACCTGCCGTTAACCAGGTGGAGCTGCATCCGCGTTTTATTCAGAAAGAGCTGCATGACTACTGTGCTCAGCATCAGATTCAGATCGAGGCGTGGGCGCCGCTGATGAAGGGCAGACTGCAGGATAACGGGCTGCTGCAGGGCATCGCCGGTAAGCACGGCAAGACCGTATCCCAGGTGATCCTGCGTTGGGGCCTGCAGAACCGGATCGTTATTATACCGAAGTCGGTTACCCCGTCCCGCATTAAGGAGAACAGCGAAATCTTTGATTTTGAGCTGACTTCTGAAGAAGTAAGTGCCATTAGCGGACTGGATGCCGGTGAACGGATCGGGACAGATCCGGATAAGCTGATGTTCTAGGAATGAAAGCATCATCTGAGCTTTGAGGGATAACCCGCATCATGCAATAAGAAGAGCCTTAGACCCCAGCAATGCTGATGTGGTCTAAGGCTCTTCTGCAGATCTTTATTGCGGCTGGCGCGGCGGGAGCGGTCCCAGATACTGATAATACTGGCACTCAATCCGGCCGTTGTACAGCTTGCGGCGCTTGTCCGCTTTGCGGCCGTAGTATTGCTCGAATTCCTTATAGGGACTGATCGCGAAGAAGGACCAGGTCGGCAGATACAGCATCATCTCGCCAAACTGGCGGGTGAGCTTCTCTACTTCCTTATCATTACTGATCCGCTCACCGTAAGGAGGGTTCGTAATGATGCAGCCGTATTCGCCTTCCGGACGGGCTTTGGCGGCGGCCATATGCTTGAATGTGATCTCGCCGGCGAGACCTGCGCTTTTGGCAGCGGCTTCGGCAATTTCAATTGCCGCCGGGTCAATGTCGGTGCCGGTCAGCTGCAGCGGGTAATCATCGCGCACAGCATCAAAGGCCTCATCGCGGGCTTCCTCCCACAGGCGCTTCGGAATTTCCGGCCAGTGTTCGGACGGGAACGAACGCCGCAGTCCGGGCGCGATGTTCCAGGCGATCATCGCCGCCTCAATGAGAAGAGTTCCAGAGCCGCAGCAGGGATCGTATAGCGGACGGTGGCCATTCCAGCGGCTGAGCTGAATGAGGGCGGCTGCCATCGTTTCCTTCAGCGGGGCTTCGGTTGCCTGGCGGCGGTAACCGCGCTTATGCAGCGCAGGGCCGGTGGTATCCAGCGTAATCAGAGCAATGTCGTTCAGCAGAATGACTTCAACCACATAACGCGGGCCGTTCTCCGTGAACCACTCGGTGTGGTACGACTGCTTCAGCTTCTCAACAATCGCCTTCTTGACAATCCCCTGGCAGGCAGGTACGCTGGTAAGCTGGGATTTGTGGGACCTTCCCTCAACCGGGAACTCTCCGTTCTCAGGAATCCAGTCCTCCCAGCTGATGGCCTTGACGCCTTCAAACAGCTCGTCGAAGGTCCGGGCCGGGAACTGGCCCATTTTGATCAGGACCCGGTCAGAGGTGCGCAGCCAGAGGTTGCAGCGGCAGATATCGATAAGATCCCCGCTGAATAACACCCGGCCGTTCTCAATTGTGGTCTCATAACCCAGTTCATTTAATTCACGTGCCACTACAGCCTCCAGACCCATAGGGGCGGTGGCGATCAGTTGTAATTTACCCAATTGTGCTCAACTCCGTTTAGCTTGTAGATGGTGGCTCCCAGCCAGTACAATAAGGAAAGCAGACAGTCAAAGCGGGTTCTTATACCTTCTTCATTCCGTGCATGCCTACGCTTAGTAAGGCCTGGCCTAGCCAATCCTTTTAAGTATAGGGGAATGCGCGTGACTTCACAACATGATAAGGAGAATACATATGCTCAATCAGGAAGAATACAGTGAAATGTTGTACTCGGAAGACGAATTATTGCTTGAGGTAAAAAAAGCGATCCTTGCTAACGGCATGCCGGAGGTCTCTGTCGCTCCGGGATACGGGCGGCTGCTGTCGATGCTGGTCAGGCTGTCCCGCTCCACGCGCATTCTGGAGATCGGCGCGCTTGGCGGCTATAGCGGTATCTGCCTGTGCCGCGGATTTGCCTCCGGCGGACAGCTGACCTCCCTTGAGCTGAAGGCGGAATATGCGGAGCTGGCGCAGAGCCATCTAGCCAAAGCCGGCTTCGGTGAAGCAGTGGAATACAGAATCGGCCCTGCACTGGACAGCCTGAAGGAGCTGGAAGCGGAGGGCCGGACCTTTGATTTCTATTTTATCGATGCGGATAAGCTGAACTATCCGGACTATCTGGAATATGCGATCCGCCTTGCGGCGCCCGGGGCGATTATCGCCGGTGATAATATTTTTCTGCGCGGCCGCACGCTGAATCCGGAACGTAACGGCCCTGCAATTCAGGCGGTGCGGAGCTTCAATGAAAGGATCGCAAGTGATGAACGGCTGATCAGCACCCTGCTGCCGGCTTATGACGGACTGGCGCTGGCGATGGTGAAATAAGCATCCGGCGCACCATTAGCGGAACAGCTGGTGCCGGGTCGGCTTGTACAGCTTGAAGCGTACCCAGACGGTATTGATCAGCAGAAACCCGCCGGAGATGATGAATAAGCCCTCGATACCGATATAGCCGGACAAAAACCCGCCGATTACCGCCCCCAGCATATTTCCCAGGGCCAGCGTGCTGCTGTTGAAGCCGAAGGCCCTGCTCTCCTTGCCGTCAGGGGTGTAGGAGCGGATCAGTGCGTTCACACTCGGCAGCAGCCCGCCCATAAAGACTCCCATCAGGAAGCGTACAACAATTAATTGCCATACACTTGTCACAAAAGCCTGCGGAATCAGAAACAGCGCAGCCCCGATTAGCGCATACGTCAGAATGCGGTGGGCACCGACCTTATCGCTCAGCTTACCAAGCAGCGGTGAGGCAAGCATATTGGAAATACCGGTTACCGCGCTGACCATTCCCGCCCAGAAGGCGATATTGACAGCTGATCCGTGCAGCTTCTCTACGTAGATCGGCAGCAGTGACATCGGGCTGATCATCGCGAACTGCAGCAGAAAGGTCACACCGAACAGCGCAGGCAGCTGCGGTACCTTAGCCAGCTCCTTAAATCCCTCCAGCACTGACGCCTGCGGCACCTTGGCCGCCTCCACACGGCTGAATTTTTCTTTTACCAGGAATAAAGCAAGCAGTGATGCTACAAACAGCAACGCACCTACGACGTAAAAAATCGGGCGGAAGCCGATCCAGTCAGCAAGCAGGCCGCCGATAAGCGGTCCCAGGATGGTTCCTGCTACCGAGCCGGACTGCATAAGGCCCATGGCAAATCCCATGCGGTGCTTGGGGGTTGTACCGGACACCAGAGCGATCGAAGCCGGATTGAAGCCGGATATCGTCCCGTTCAGCAGCCGGAGCAGCAGCAGCTGCATCGGGGTCTGGGCGAAGCCCATCAGCACGATGACGATCGCCATGCCGAAGCTGGAGCGCAGCAGCATGATTTTGCGGCCGTATTTGTCGGCGAGCTTACCCCACAGCGGCTGAAATATAAATGAGGTCAAAAAATTTGCGGCAAAAATGAGTCCGGCCCAGAGTCCGATTTCCCTGTCACCGACAACACCTAGATCCTTCGCGAGATAAAGGGACAGGAACGGGGTAATCATAGTCATACCGGCATTTACGAGAAATTGGCCAAACCAAAGCACCATGAGGTTGATCTTCCAGGTCTCCCGGTTCTTCAAAGTGCTTTCACTTCCTTTCGATAAATATTATGCGAAAAAATTCACGAAAAATTGACATTCTATCAGTATATCATATATTTTCCTCTCTCCGGTGCAACACTTGTCATAGTAATGTCATTGGATTGTCATTCCGTCCGGGTGAGAACGCTTGTTACCATCTTTTAAAAGGGGCATAATAAGTGATATGCGTGTGCAACTATCCTATCAAAAAACAATGGAGATCTTATCATGACCTACAATGACACTTTTATCCGCGCCTGCAGACAGCAGGAGACGGACCACGTTCCCGTATGGTACATGCGGCAAGCCGGCCGTTATGATCCCGAGTACCGTAAAATCAAGGAGAAATACTCGCTGCTGGAAATCTGCAGCCAGCCGGAGCTTGCGGCTGAAGTAACCTTGATGCCTGTGCGCAAGCTGGGTGTGGATGCGGCTATCCTGTATTCCGACATTATGAATCCGGTCGCTTCGCTTGGCGTGAATTTCGACATTGTGAAGAATATCGGTCCGGTGATCGAGAATCCGATCACCAGTGCTGCCGATGTAGACCGTCTGAAACCGATTGATGTAGAAGGCGATTTGGGCCATATTCTGAAAACAATCGCCATTCTGGACAAGGAGCTGGAGGTGCCGCTGATTACATTTGCCGGCGCACCATTCACTATTGCCAGCTATTTAATTGAAGGCAGACCTTCAAAGAGCTATCACCGGACCAAAGAGATGATGTTCAGCCAGCCGCGTGTCTGGGAGCAGCTGATGGATAAGCTGGGCGATATGGTTATCACATATCTGCGTGCTCATGTAAAGAGCGGCGGCAAGGCGTTCCAGTTGTTTGACAGCTGGGTCGGGGCGCTGGCCCCGCGTGATTTCGAACGCTACGTATTGCCGACAATTACCCGTATTTTTGTCGAACTGTCGGATCTTAATGTGCCGAAGATTTATTTTCCCGGCGTAAGCTCCGGTGAGCTCCTGCCGAGCCTTAAGGACCTGAAGGCTGATGTAATCGGACTGGACTGGCGTGTAAGCCTTGCGGAAGGCAGACGCAGAACCGGAGGCGGATTTGCTGTTCAGGGCAACCTCGATCCTTATCTGCTGACTGCACCGATCGAGCTGCTTAAGGAGCGGGCCAAGGGTCTGATCGACGAGGGGATAGAGCAGCCCGGATACATTTTTAACCTGGGGCACGGCTTATTTCCCGAGGCTTCGCTGGATACGCTAAGAGAGCTGACGGAATACATCCACGACTATTCGAAGCAGGCGCTGAAACAGGCGGCTAAGCCGCACAATTAACATAAGGAGCTGAATTCCATGACTGCAAAAATCGGTGTTCTAGTGATGTCGTACGGCACACCCGAAAGCCTGGAGCAGGTAGAGGCTTACTACACCCATATCCGGCGCGGGCATGCCCCTTCTGCTGAACAGCTCAAGGAGCTCAAAGACCGCTATGAAGCCATTGTCGGAGGCGTATTTCCGCTTAGAGAAAATACCGACCGGCAGGTTGAGGCGCTTCAGGAGACTTTGAACAAATCCGGCGGGGACGTAGAATATGTGTGCTATCAGGGACTGAAGCATGCCAGGCCTTTTATCGAAGACGGTGTGGAAGCAATGGTGCGAGACGGCATTAATCATGCAGTCGGTATCGTGCTGGCCCCGCATTATTCGGTTATGAGTGTTGGAACATACATTAAACGGGCAAAAGAAAAAGCAGAAGCCAGTGGAATCACCATAACCTTCGTGGAAAGCTATCATCTGCACCCTGAGCTGGTCGATGTGCTCAGCCGCCGGGTATCGGCAAAGCTCGACCAGTTCGAAGAGACCGGTGCGGCGCGCGGCGATGTGCGTGTGCTGTTCAGCGCACACAGCCTGCCTGAGCGGATTCTGGCAATGGGAGACCCTTACGTCGATCAGCTGCTTGCAACCTCGCAGGCTATTGCTGATAAGACGGGTGTAAGCAATTGGCAGTTCACCTGGCAGAGTGCCGGAAGAACGGCTGAGCCGTGGCTGGGTCCGGACATCCTTGATACCATGCGTGAGCTAGCCAAGAGTGAAGTGAAATATGTGCTGTCAGCTCCGATCGGATTCGTATCTGATCATCTGGAGGTGCTGTACGACCTGGACATCGAGGCCCAGGCGCTTGCCGCCGAGCTGGATATGCGCCTGATGCGCATTGAGTCGCTGAACAGTGATCCGGCATATATGTCTGTTCTCAGTGATGTGGTCCGCGCCAAAGCCGGCGAGCTGCAGGTGAATCAGCTATGACCGCACCACACCGTAAAGTAGTGATTATCGGCGGAGGCCTTAGCGGCCTCAGCGCCGCTTTTTATGTGCGCAAGTATTACCGGGAAGCAGGCGTCCAGCCTGACATTGTTCTTCTGGAGAAGGACAATGTTCTTGGCGGGAAGATCGAGACGCTGCAGCGTGAAGGCTTTGTCATCGAGAAAGGACCGGATTCGTTTCTGGCCCGCAAGACGGCAATGGTTGAGCTGGCCCGGGAGCTTAAGCTTGACCATGAGCTGGTGAGCACGAACCCTAACGCCAAGAAGACGTACATACTGCAAAAGGGCAAGCTGCACCCGATGCCGGCAGGACTGGTGCTTGGTATTCCGACTGAGCTGAAGCCGTTCCTGCAGAGCGGCCTGGTCTCCTTCGGCGGCAAGGTCCGGGCGATGCTTGATTTTGTACTTCCGCCTCGCCGCAGCCGGGAGGATGAATCACTGGGCGAGCTGATTGAGCGCCGCCTTGGGACAGAGGTGCTGGAGAATATGACCGAGCCGCTGCTGGCAGGTATTTATGCCGGCGATATGCGCAAGATCAGCCTCCAGGCGACGTTCCCGCAGTTCGGGGAGGTAGAGCGCAAGTATGGAAGCCTGATCCGGGGTATGACCACCGGCCGCAAGCCGGTGGAGACCCATACCGGCACCAAGAAGAGCGCCTTCCTTACCTTTAGGGGCGGCCTGCAGAGCCTTGTGCAGACGATGATCCGGGAGTTGCATGATGTAGAGCAGCGGACCGGAGTAGCGGCTGCGGCCATTAGCAAGAGCGGATTACAGGGTGCGCCGCGGTATATGGTGCACTTGGAAAGCGGCGAAGTTCTGCAGGCGGATGACATCTACGTTACCGTGCAGGATTTTGCCGCTGCAGGCTTACTCCGGCCGCATGTGGATGTATCACCGCTGGAGAACGTGAACTATGTATCTGTGGCAAATGTAGTTGTAGCGTTTGCCAAGAAAGACATCGTTACGGAGTACGACGGCTCAGGCTTCCTGGTTCCCCGCAAGGAGGGCCGCAATATAACCGCCTGCACCTGGACGTCGACGAAATGGCTGCATACCAGTCCCGACGATAAGGTACTGCTGCGCTGTTATGTCGGCCGCTCCGGGGATGAGCAGAATGTGGAGCTGCCGGACGACGCGCTTACAGAACTGGTGCTGAAGGACCTGCGGGAGATTATGGGCATAACTGCAAAGCCGCTGTTTACGGAAATCACCCGTCTCCGCCGCTCCATGCCGCAATATCCGGTCGGCCATCCGGCCCGGATTGCCGGCCTGCGCAGTGAGCTGGGGCAGAAGCTGCCGGGGGTATACGCCTTCGGGGCAGGCTATGATGCAATCGGCCTGCCGGACTGCATCAGGCAGGCTAAGGACACTGCCGGTGCTGCGGCTGCCGGCCTCGTGAAGCTGCCTGAGCCAGAGGCGGCGGCTGTAAAATAAGAACGAACGGTGAAGCTGGGGCTTCACCGTTTTTTTCTGCGGTTTGGGATACACAGGGCGCATTTGTATGATTTGGAGGGCAGCCTGCCAGATATGCTATAATAGAAACACTTTTACGAATAAAGGAGATTATTTGTATCCATGTATCCGTCGCGATCACAGAGCCGCAAGAAAGATGAAAACAAGAAAAAACGCCGGCGCAGAACAATTTGGGCATGGACTAATGTAAGTCTGTTATTGTTGATTACCGCCATGTTAACTTATTATTTTATTGGTGACCGCGGGAGCGGCATTGCTTCTGAGCCCCCGCCGGCTGAGAGTGCAGCCTCTGAAGCTCCTTCACCGTCACCGGCTGTTTCGGCCGCCCAGCCTTCACCAACGGCCCAGCCGCTGCCGACAGCTACTGTAACTCCGGAATCGACGCCGACTCCAACGCCGGAGGCTACGCCTGCACCTTCACCGTCTCCCACCGTGGAAGAGCCTTCACCAACACCGTCAGCAGACGGAATAGCGGAAGGCGCTGCACAGACAGGCGGCCAGGGACAGGATGTCTCCGGCCTTCCTGAGAATGCTGCGGGGCAGACCGTTACCATGAACTTTGCCGGCGATGTCATCTTTGCGGGTAAGGTTGCCGAGCTGCTTCAGAAAAAGGGCTATGATTATTCCTACTCCGCACTGGACGGGATGTTCAAGAAGGACGATCTGACAGTTGTAAATCTTGAAACTCCGATTACGACTGGCGGGGTTGGCGCTGCTGATAAGCAATTTGTGTTCAAAGGCGCACCCGCAGCACTGGATGCACTCAAAGCGGCAGGTGTGGATGCGGTTAATCTGGCCAACAATCATACGCTGGATCAGGGAGAGCAGGGACTGCTGGATACCCTGAGCCATCTTAGCTCACGGGGAATTCCTTACGTCGGAGCAGGCAGGAACAGCAAAGAAGCTTATACTGCACAGTATTTTGAACGCAATGGAATTAAGATAGCCCTTCTGGGTTTTACCCGGGTTATTCCCCGCAGTGACTGGACGGCCGGAGCCGCCAAACCGGGCTTAGCGGCGGTGTACGACAGTACGGAAGCGCTCAAGACGATCTCAGCCGTAAAGAAAAAAGCGGATATCGTCGTTGTAGTCGTCCATTGGGGGAAAGAGCGGGTGGAGCAATATGACTCCACACAGCAGACTCTGGGACGCAGCTTCATTGATGCCGGAGCAGACCTGGTTATCGGCGGCCATCCGCACGTGCTTCAAGGGATTGAGCCTTATAAGGGCAAATGGATTGCCTACAGCACGGGTAACTTTATTTTTACCCGTTCCACAACTCCGGCTACCTGGGAAACGGCAGTCTTCCAGGCGGAGTGCAGCATTAAAGGCGAGTGCTCGCTGACACTGCACCCGATGGATGCCGAGCTGGGACAGCCGGTGCCGATGAACGATGCCGACGGACAGCTGCTGCTAAGCAAGGTTCAATCCTTGTCGGCAGGCCTGGTCAGAATCGGCAGTGACGGGCGGGTTGTCCAGGCAGGAAGATAATCTGCGTCCGGCTGATACAGCACAAGGATGATCTATATCCAGTCTTAACCCGAGTATGTGACAGGCCATTTCTTCAGCTGGAGGGATTGAAGATGATGAACAATAGTTGCGTAGCCCATCGCGGTTTTTCCGGCAAAGCACCGGAGAATACACTCGCTGCCGTACGTATGGCGCTTGCCCTTCCTTTTGTCAGCTGGATGGAAATTGATGTGCAGCTGACCAGGGACGGCGTGCCGGTCGTCATACATGACTTCACGCTCGACCGGACGACGAACGGGCACGGTAAGGTGAAGAATATGGATTTTGAGCCCATGCGGCGGCTGGATGCGGGGAGCTGGAAGGGGCGTGCTTTTCGCGGGGAGAAGGTGCCTTCGCTGGAAGAGGTGCTGGAGCTTGCCTCGGGGAGGCTGAAGCTGAATATTGAGCTGAAGACAAGCGGAGATATGTACCCGGGGCTGGAGAAGGCGGTTATTGATCTGGTCACCTCCAAGGGCATGCGGGACGAGGTGGTCCTGACCTCCTTCGATGCAGGAGTACTGCAGCGGATTAAGGAACTCGATACGCGCTTCCGTACCGGACTGATCTATGACTCACGGCTGGGTGATCCTGCGCGCAAGGTGAAGGAGCTGGACTGCTCCTTTCTGTCGATCAGCTTTGCCAGGCTGAATCCGGGGCTGGCCCGGCTGATGTCGGAACGCGGGGTCAAGATGATGGCCTGGACGGTGGACAAGGCGAAGGAAATGCGCCGGCTGTCCGAGATGAATACTGATATTATGATCTGTACGAACCGTCCGGATATTTGGGGCGATACTTTTCTGAAAGCCTGACTCTGTCATCATATTAATAGGGAAGCGAGCTGAAGCTATAATGTGTGCTGATATTAATAATGTGTATTGTGTTGGTCGGAACTACAGATTGCATGCGGAGGAGCTCGGGAACAAGGTTCCTCAAGAGCCGCTGATTTTTTTGAAGCCGTCCCATGCTGCTGTAGCGCTGGATAAGGCGATCATCCATCTTCCCCAGAATGCCGGCCAGATTCACTATGAAGGTGAGCTGGTCCTGCGCATTGCCCGTGATTATGTCCCCGGCATGAGTGTGGAGGAGCTGGTGGATGTGATGGCGCTGGGTCTGGACTTCACCCTGCGTGATGTTCAGGAGGATCTGAAGAAGAAAGGGCTGCCCTGGACGGCGGCAAAAGGCTTCAAAAATGCGGCTCCGCTGACACCGTACATTGCTTTTCCTGAACAGGAGGAGCTGGACGCTACTGACTTTACTGTCCGTAAAAACGGGGCAGAGGTGCAGCGCGGCAACGTGAAGGATATGATTTTCCCGCTTCAGAAAATTGTTGATTTTATTGCAGCCAGATACGGGCTCGGCAAAAATGACCTGATCTTCACAGGGACACCGGCCGGGGTCGGACCCGTGGTTTCGGGTGATTCCTTCGAGCTGTTCTGGGGCGACAGGCTGCTGGGCACCTGCATCATCGGATAAAGGAGCTGGCCGGCAATGGTGTCTTGGATAATTGGCGCCTTGGGCGCTATGCTTGTGGCGGGAGCGGCATACCGCAGGCAATCACTCAGCTTCTCAGGGATGATCGCAGCCTTTGTGATGGGGACGGTTTATTTTGGGGCAGGCAATGCATTCTGGTTCGGCATTCTGCTGGTCTTTTTTATCTCATCAAGTCTCCTTTCCAGGCTGCACCACGAAAATAAAGCGGAGCTGGAGCTCACTTACGACAAAACAGGAACGAGGGATGCCGGGCAGGTCTTTGCCAATGGCGGGATGGGCATGCTGCTGGTATTGCTTAACGCGGTTTATCCGCTGGAGCTATGGGAGCTGCTCTTTATCGGCGTTATGGCCACGGTTACGTCCGACACCTGGGCGACAGAGATCGGCACGCTGGCCAAGCGGCCGCCGCGCTCTGTGCTGACCGGCAAGGTGCTGCCGGCCGGCACCTCAGGCGGCGTGTCGCTGCCGGGCACGCTGGCCGCCGCTGCCGGCGGAGTTCTGATTGGCGCAGCCTCCTGGCTGCTGCGGGCGGTCTCCGGCATGGAAGAGAGCTCCTTCCTGCTGCTGACGCTGGCAGGACTGCTGGGCGGGCTATTCGGCGCCTTCGCCGACTCGATCCTGGGGGCCACGGTACAGCGGATGAACCGCTGCAGCGTATGCGGCCGAGAGGTAGAGGCCTCGCGGCACTGCGGCCATCCTACAGTACATGCCAGAGGCTGGCGCTGGATGAATAATGATGCCGTCAACGCGCTTAGCACGCTGGCCGGCGGCGCTGCAGCCCTGCTGGTCTGCCTGCTCTGATATAGAACAGGCGGCAGAATGCTCCTTCACGGGGCAAAGAGATTACGATTTGGAGGTGGAACGGTTGGGCAGCACAGTAAGTCACAAGCATACAGCTATTCTCGATGCGGCTTATGAACTCTTCGGCTCAGGGGGCTTTTACGAGACGAAGATGTCCGAAGTGGCAGAGCGGGCGGGAATTGCCAAAGGTACCGTCTACTTATATTTTAAAAGCAAGGAAGAGCTGTTTCTGGCTGTTACACGCCGGGATTGCGAAGATTTCCTGGAGCAGCTGGAGATGAAGCTGAAAGGCTGCAGCGGCCTGCAGGACCAGCTCACCGTGATTGCCGGCCATCATCTGCTGTACTATTTCGAGCGTAAGCAGCATACCAAGCTGTTCTTCCGTGCGCCTAATAACCATCCTGAGCTGATGGCTTTTATGGCCCGTTTTATGGAGGACTATATGCATGCGGTAATGAAGGTTATGCAGGACAGCGGTGCTGAGGAGCCTGAGCTGCTGGCCGAATCCTATATCGGCACACTCGACAGGCTCAAAATGGATATTATGCTGCGTCCCGGGTTCACGGAGGAAGATGCGTGTAAACGGGCGGATTTTGCGGCAGGGCTGTTTATCCATGGAGCACTCGGCAGCCTGAAGGAAGTACAGGTACATACCATACCTGAAGAAGAGGAAGACAAAGCGTAATCCGCTATCAAACTATATAGCAAGTGAGGACAGAGCATGAATATTATGACAGTGGAGCATCTTTCCAAAAGCTACGGGGAGAAAGTCCTGTTCAAGGACGCATCTTTCGGGATGGATGACCGGGACAAAATTGGCGTTATCGGTGTGAACGGCACAGGCAAATCGACTTTTCTCAAAATTATTGCCGGTCTGGATACTGCGGACGAAGGGCAGATTGCTATCGGTAACGGTGTGCGGGTCCAGTATCTGGCGCAGAATCCGCCCTTTGAGCCGGGGAATACAGTGCTGCAGCAGGTGTTTGCCGGCGATGATCCGGATCTGCGGACTATGCGTGAATACATGGAGATTCTCTCCGGACTGGAAAATAATCCGGGCAACGCTGAGCTTGAGGCCGCACTGGTACGGATTGGTCAAAAAATTGACGCGGCCGGGATCTGGCAGCTGGAAAGTGAAGCCAAAACAGTTCTTACCAAACTGGGTATTACCCAGTTTGATGCGCTGATAGAGACGCTCTCGGGCGGCCAGCGTAAGCGTGTTGCTCTTGCTGCGGCACTGATCACCCCGTCTGAGCTGCTTATTCTGGATGAGCCCACCAACCATATCGACACTGATTCTGTGGCCTGGCTGGAGCAATATCTGCAAAAACGGCGCGGAGCACTGCTGATGATTACGCATGACCGCTACTTCCTGGAGCGTGTCGCGAGTGTGATGCTGGAGCTGGACGGCGGGCGGCTATACCGTTATGAAGCGAACTATTCGCGGTTTCTGGAGCTGAAGGCGGAGCGCGAGGAGCGCGAGGCGTCTGAAGAGCAGAAGCGCCGCAACCTGCTGAGAACCGAGCTGGCCTGGATCCGCCGCGGAGCCAAGGCACGCACAACGAAGCAAAAGGCGAGAATCGACCGGTTTGAAAAGCTCAAGGACAGCGTAGGCGGAAGTTCAGCAGGCTCCATGGACATTTCAGTGGCATCGACGCGTCTGGGGCGCAAGATTATTGAAATGAAGGATCTAACCAAAGTGCTGGACGGCCGTACCTTGATTAAGGACCTGACTTATATTGCTGTTCCGCAGGATAGAGTGGGTATTGTTGGTCCCAACGGCAGCGGCAAATCGACACTGCTTAATCTCATCGCCGGCAGGCTGCAGCCTGACAGTGGTGAGGTAGAGCTGGGCGCAACCGTTAAGCTGGGCTATTTCACCCAGGAGCATCAGGATATGGATGATACAATGCGGGTCATTGAATATGTAAAAGAAGAAGCGGAAATCGTCCGTACAGCGGACGGCAGCGTCATTACAGCCGGTCAGATGCTGGAACGATTCCTGTTCCCGCCGGCGATGCAGTGGACACCGATAGCCAAGCTGTCCGGCGGAGAGAAAAGACGTCTCTATCTGCTGAGGGTGCTCATGGGCGCGCCTAACGTGCTGCTGCTGGACGAGCCGACGAATGATCTGGATATCGGAACGCTGGCGATTCTGGAAGACTATCTTGATGAATTCCCGGGTGTAGTTTTCACCGTATCGCATGACCGGTATTTCCTGGACCGCACCATTGATAAGCTGATCGCCTTCGAGAACGGCAAGATTCGTCTGCATGTCGGGGATTATACCGAGTATGAAGAATGGCTGGCCAAAAATGTGCCCGCCGGTAACGACGGAGCCGCCAAGCGAAGCGCAGTTCAGGAACCCGCTGCTGCGGCTGTTACAGCCCCGGTAAGGGAGAAGGTAAAATTCACCTTCAAGGAGCAGAAGGAATATGAGGCGATTGACGGGATGATTGAGCAGGCAGAGCAGCACCTGGTTGATCTCTCGGCGAAGATGGAGGCGGCCTTTGCCGATTCGGCAGCTCTTCAGGAGCTGGTTGAGCAGCAGAAGCAGGGTGAGGCTGAGCTGGAGCGGCTGATGGAGCGCTGGACCTATCTCAATGAGCTTGCAGAGCGGATCGCCGCTAAGTAGCTCAGGCCCGTGAAGGTAAAGCACTTTTGTATTACAGGAGGCGTCTAGCTTGGATACTAAGATGCAGGAAGCCATAGCACTGCGGGAGAACGGCCGGGCAGAAGAGGCGCGGGTGCTTCTCATGGATCTGCTGGCGGCAGAGAGCAAGGATGACGCGGCTGATGCCGGTGCCGATAGCATTAGCGGTTCCAATGCCGAGCTGCTGTACCAGCTGGCCTGGACCCATGATGTGCTTGGACTTGAGCGGGAGGCTGTTCCTTATTATGAGCGGAGTCTTGCCTTGGGACTGCCGCCGGAGCAGCGGGCGGGTGCTCTGCTTGGCCTCGGAAGCACCTGCCGGACGCTCGGCGACTACGCCCGGGCCAAAACCGTGCTGCAGCTGGGAGCTGATGAATTCCCTGAGCGTGCAGAGTTTCAGGCTTTTCTGGCGATGGCGCTGTACAATTTGGGAGAGCACAGCGATGGCATGGGCATTCTACTCAAGCTGCTTGCTGAGACATCGGAGAATCCGGGCATACAAGAGTACCGCAAAGCCATCTCATTTTATGCCGGCAAGCTGGATCGGATATGGCCTTAAATTGTACGTTAGTACAACAAAAACAAGCTGTAACCGGTATTCCCGGCGACCAGCTTGTTTTTTTGTTTGCCGTGTAATGTTAACATCTGGATTGAGTAGTTTGAATTCTGCTGTGGGGGCTTTTGACATCATCAGCCTGTCCGGTATGCTGCTGCGTGCGGGGCATCAGCAGTTTCATTTCTCGTTGCGGCAGCAGCAGCTGATCAATGCCGTGCTCGGGGAAACGCGAGCTGGTCCATGACCTGTTACGTGCGGCGTCAGCTGTTTAATGTCTTGTTGGGTGCAGTACTAGCTGATCAACCTGCTGCAGGAACACTCATACAGGAGAAGCAGACAGAGGGGAGTAACGGACTAAGGAGACCTTATATTTGCTGATACCGCTATACAGCCGGACTAACGGACCGGATTGCACATACGGATTCCAAAGTTAGCATTTTCGATGCAAACAGTCCAAGTATGGACACTGGAGTCCAGTGGCGTGTGAGAATTAGCATTTATTGTGGAGATAAGCACAGTTGCGTCCGTTAGAGCAGGTCGATCCAAGACTGGTAAAATAATGTATAGCAATAGTCGATGGTTAAAGCTGAGTCAGTCCTTTACCCTATCTGCTGCCCGTTAGCATAGATATCTGTCATCACAAATCGTGTTCTGTGAATTACTTATCTTACCGTAGCGCCACAGGATGCTACTCCGGAGCAAACTAAATGAAAGTTAAGTGGAAAAATGCCAACTAATTCCCGGTGAGCAGCAGGTTAGAGGAGTTTAGGTGGAAAAAGGCAAACTAATAATACCGTTTGTACCCCCAAACGGAGTTTTGGACAAGATTAACTGTCATTTTGACAACTAATCATTAAAAAACAAGAGAAACAGTAGAATTAAGTGCCAAAAATCGAACTAATTACAGCGGGCGTATAAAAAATGCAGGACCGGCAGCCAAACTGCCAGATCCTGCATTGCAGCCGATAGTCCTTCGACCTCAATCATTAACTTTAACCATTAATTCAATTAATGAGTTTCAATGATTCACTTGTCTTATAGCCAACCCAAGTCAACCCAACCCGCTACTTCCCGCCCGCCACCGCAATCATCTGCACCACCGGACGCGAGTCGCCGGTCAGTACCGCCTCATCGGCGTTCAGCTGCGAGGAGCCGTCGCCGTCGAGGAAGATGCCTTCCCGGCTGTCACCGGGAACAGTGTCCAGCACGGCCTGGCGGAACTCTTCCGCCGTGCTGAGCGTAGGCGTGACGATCAGCCACAGCTTCCCGTCACTGTCATAGACAAGCCCCGAGCGCATGCGCTGCTCATCTGCAAAGGGCAGGTGTTCGGCCTGGCTTGCGGCCTTCCACAGCTCCTCATGCTGCAGATTCATGCTGATGCCGCCCTGGGCCCAATAGCGGCCGCGGTCTGTGACCGTCAGCTCGTCTCCGGAGGAGACGGTCTGGACGGACAGCCTGCCGGCAGCACCATCCCACACCAGTGTGCCGCGGGCATACTTGGCGTTGAACCAGCCGGAGCCGTAGGCTCCCTTGTCCCCGTTAACGGGGACATCATTCATGATTGCCACAGACAGAAGGTCTGTGCCATAAAAGAAGCCGCCATTGATACCGTAGGCGGCAATCTGACGCAGCGGAATGCCATCGGCCCGCAGGGCAATATCCTCCGGTGCTACAGCCAGCATATGCAGCTGCACTTTGCCGGGGCTCTCCGCCTCAAGATACTCATAGTTATGCGGGAGTCCGCTGAAGGCCTCCTGCGCCGGCATATCCGCCTTATTCAGCAGAGCTGCCGCCAGCACAATTAGCAGCACCAGCAAAACCAGCAATGCTGAGCTATGCTGAGCTATGCTGAGCTATGCTGCCAGCGCCTGTGCTGCCACAGCTGCCGCCATTTACGGCCTGCTGGTTCAGTTGGTGCCGACATAGGCGGCCAGCAGCTTGGCTGTATTCAGGACAGCCTGCTTATGTGTACGCTCCATGGAGTGCGAAGCATGCACGCCGGGGCCGATCAGTGCCGCGCGGATATTGTTGCCGCCGCGCAGTGCTGCGGATGCATCGGAGCCGTACTGCGGATAGATATCGACCGCAAAAGGTATAGCCAGGCTATTCGCCAGCTCGATCAGACGGCCGGTCATCGCATAGTCGTACGGGCCGGAGGAATCCTTGGCACAGATAGAGACGTCGGTCTCTTTACAGCTCAGGTCATCTCCCATAGCGCCCATGTCCACAGCAATGAACTCGTTAATCTCGCCGGGAATCCAGGCTGTGCCGTGTCCAACCTCTTCGTAATTCGAGATCAGCAGGGAGAGGTTGTGCAGGGGCTTCCAGCCCTCGCGTTTGCTGCTTTCCAGCAATCCGAACAGTGCGGCTACACTGGCTTTGTCATCCAGGTGACGGGATTTGATGTACCCGCTCGGTGTAATAACCGCCCGGGCATCGAAGGAGATGAAGTCGCCGACGGAAATGCCGAGCTTGAGCACATCATCTTTAGTTGAAACCAATTCATCAATCCGCACTTCCATGTTTTCTTCGGCACGCTTGAAATCACGCGCATCGGCATAGACATGCACAGAAGGGTGGCTGGTCAGAATGGTCCCGGTATAAGTCAGACCGCTGCGGGTATGAATGACGCAATATTCATTTTCAATGCTGTTCATCGTAAAGCCGCCGACAGAGGTCAGGCGCAGTGTGCCGTTTGGTTTAATCGAGCGGACCATGGCCCCAAGCGTGTCCACATGGGCACTGATACCGATGGTACGCGAAGGGTCGAGGCCGGGTACGGTAAGAATAATGCCGCCTTTTTCGTTCCAGCTGAGCGGTACATTCAGCGCGGCAGCTTCCTCGGCGATCAGCGACATCACTTCGGCAGTAAAGCCGCTGGGGCTCGGGGTGTCGAGCAGTTTTTTCAGCAAGGATAGAATGTAGTCTTCATTAGGCTGAATTGTTAGCATAGGTTAAAATTCCTCCATCCGTCTTTTATGATAATGTAGCCGTTAATTAGAGAGTCTCGTCAGGCAGCGGTGTTAATGTGTCAAGCGAATGATCCGTGTCTCGCAGCTTGGACAGCTCGGCTGTAAGCGACTTAATCTGCTTTTGCAGCTTGTACTGGCGGAAAATCCCGTAGGAGCCGACAATAATACCGCCGATCAGGGCGCAGCCCAGAATAACCAGAATAAGCGGAATGCTGACCTGGTCGAAGCCGAAATTAACCTGTACCGGATCGACATTAATAACAGCGAACACAGCTGTAATCAGTGCAAAGATAAGCCCCAGAATAAGAGACCATTGAAATTTCATATCATAGTTACCCCCCATAGACGAGTTTGACAATATAAATCCCCTGCCTGGCAGCAGGCAAGGGATGACAGCTTGGTTAAGCGGATTTGTAAAGTCTTACTTGGTCAATTGCTCCATCTGCTCAATTACGCTTTCGAACACGCTCATCGCTTCGCGGATCGGCTCAGGAGTAGACATATCAACTCCGGCTTTGGCCAAAATGTTGATAGAATAATCGCTGCCGCCGCTCTTCAGGAAGCCGAGGTAACGGTCCACCGCCGGCTTGCCTTCCTCCAAAATCTGCTTGGAGAAGCTGGTTGCCGCTGAGAAGCCGGTAGCATACTTGTAGACGTAGAAGCTGTTATAGAAATGCGGAATCCGCGCCCACTCCATTTCAATGTCCTTATCCACTACCATATCTGCACCGTAATATTTCACGTTAAGATCATAGTAGACAGCAGACAGATCCTGCGGAGTCAGTGATTCACCCTCTTCAGCACGCTGGTGGATGATTTTTTCGAATTCAGCGAACATAGTCTGCCGGAATACTGTAGTGCGGAACTGGTCGGCATAGTAGGTCAGCAGGTACATTTTTTCCTTAGGATCTGTTGACTTGTTCAGCAGATAGTCCATCAGCAGCGCCTCATTGGTTGTGGAAGCTACTTCTGCCAGGAAAATGGTATACTGCGCATCACGGTATTTAAGCGCATTATCCGAATAGTAGGAATGCAGGGCATGCCCCATTTCGTGCGCCAAAGTGAACATGCTGTTCAGGTTATCATTATGGTTCAGCAGCACATAAGGGTGTGTGCCGTAGGCTCCCCAGCTGTATGCACCGGTGCGTTTGCTCTCATTCTCATAAATATCGATCCAGCCGTTGTCATAGCCTTCTTGCAGCACATTGAGGTAATCCCCGCCGAGCGGCTTCAGTCCTTCTTTGGTGATTTTTTTAGCTTCTTCAAAGGTAATATCCAGCTTGTATTCGTCCACCAGCGGCGCGAACAGGTCATACATATGTAGTTCATCAACGCCGAGCAGCTTCTGGCGCAGCTTCATGTAGCGGTGCATCAGCGGCAGGCTCTCGTGAATCGTATCAATCAGGTTCGTATAAACTTCCTTTGGAATATTATCACCGTACAATGACATTTCCAGGACAGAAGGATACTTGCGCACCCGTGAGTAAAATACATTTTTGTTCACATTCGCACTGAGTGTAGCGGCGATGGTGTTCTTTTGCTTGGCATAGGTTTCATATACGGCTTTAAAAGCATTCTTGCGCACTTCGCGGTCCGGACTTTCGAGGAACTGAATGTAGCTTCCGTGGGTCAGCTCGACTTCCTTGCCTTCCTCGTTCTTAATCTTCGGGAATTTAAGGTCAGCATTGTTCAGCATACTGAAAATATTCTGCGGAGCCTGCGAAATGTTGCCGACCTGGGCAAGCAGCGCTTCCTCTGCCTTGGTGAGAACGTGGGCCTTTTCCCGCTTCATTTCAGTCAGTGTAAAAGTGTACGCGGACAGGGAAGGGTCAGCGATGAACTGATCCAGCTTTTCTACAGGCAGGGACAGAATTTCAGGTGTTACAAAAGATAATGCTTCTCCGGCTTCTACACTCAGTTTCTTCGCCTTTTGGGTAAGGGCCTGGTAGGTTGGAGCCGCAGTATCTTCATCCTGGCGCATATGGGCATAGACGTAGAGCCGTTCGGTCAGCTGTGACAGCTCATCATCCAGCTCAAAGCAGGCTTTGAGCTCATCGGCCGAATCCAGCTTGCCCTGGAAGGCGGAGGCTTTCTTGATCAGCGCTTTGACTTCGTTGTATTCCTTATCCCACTGATCCTGTGAGGCAAACATATCTTCAAGCTTCCAGCGGTTCTCGGCAGGCACTTCACTTCTCTTCAATAACGGGTCCATAGAAATCCTCCTTAAATGATGGGATATAGCCGGCATGGACTGTTGTGCTGCAGACTTTGAGGAGCTTACCGGCAGCAGGGACAGTGCGAGCACAAGCGAAAGAAATCTGGCGGTAAAGGGCATGACTTGCGCCTCCTGTATCATAGGGTCGGCTTAGTATGCCCTGCCAATTTCTGATTATGAACTTCTTTAACAAGAGTTATGCAAGCAGGCTATAAATAATGAAGATAAAAGCAAAGGCAATCAGAACAACTGCAGTCAGAGCCATACCGCGCTTGAGGCGGGGCGGCAGTTTGTCCTTACTCATAATAAGAACGGCTCCTAGACAGAGGACAACAATGATATAAATAACCAGATTTCCATTATTCATACCAGCTTAGACCTGTTTGAATGCCGCAATAATATTTTTGTACTCTTCCTCGTTGTCTTTATAAGACTCTTTGTTGAAGCGGTTGTTAACCCATTCCATCATGGCCGGACGGCTCATAAAGGTATGTGTTTCCTCTCCCCACTGGTCGGAAATTTCCCTTAGAATAATGTAGCGCCCCTGAACCTCGACGGTCATCATATTCCATTTGTCTGTTTTGTATATTTCGTGTTTTTTGATCATGTCATTACCACCCTGGCGATTTTTGGCTTTTGGGTCAATGATAACGCACCGGGTTGGTGAAAAGCAAATTAAATCACTAATATAGGGAAAAAGTGGATTGCTTTGCAGGAATAGTTGGGGTATAATGTAAGCATACGCCATATATGGCGGTATTTTTAGGAGGTTGTTCATTTGAAAGGTACAGTAAAATGGTTTAACGCAGAAAAAGGTTATGGTTTCCTTCAAGTAGAAGGCGGCGAAGATGTATTCGTTCACTTCTCAGCTATCCAAGGCGACGGCTTCAAGACTTTGGATGAAGGCCAAGCGGTTGAATTCGACATCACTGACGGTAACCGCGGTCCTCAAGCAGCTAACGTAGTTAAATTATAAGATACGGCTGGACAGTTTAGCTGTCAGCTGCAATATATATTTGATTTATGGCATGCCCTTGCAAGAGTGGTAACCATCAACCTACACAGCACACAGTTCTTCCGGGAACTGTGTTTTTTTATACCCTGAAGAGCCCCTGCCGCAATTGCGGCAAGGGCGTACCGGGCTAGAGTGTGGCTTTGTGTGAAGAGGCCGCTTCTGCAGGCGGTGAGGGGATGGCGGATTCCATCTCCGGAGGGACGGCAGGGAGTGTCTTTTTACGGAAATAACGCCGTGAAGGTCCTCCGATATCAAGCAGATGCTTGACGAAGAAGCCGATGAATGCGAGAACAGAGAACATAGTAGCTACCAGATAGAATGTACTGCGGCCGGCATCCTCATAGATCAAACCGCCGAATGTCCCGCTTAGCAGCCCGGAGGCACTGGACCACACTACGGTAAACAGCGCGAGACCGGTTGCCCGCAGGTGGTCGGGTATAATACGTGTAATATAACGGATAGCTGTTACGAAAAAAACACCGAATGAAATACTGTGCAGCGCCTGGATGGCAATAATCGCACCCGGCTGTACCGCCTGCGACATTAACAGAAAGCGCAGGCCGTACATGAGACTGGCAAAGGCGAGCAGCGGAAGCTCCTTGAACCTTTCGCCGTATTTACTGAGTAAAAAGAAAACCGGAATCTCGCTGAGCGCCGAGGCAAGCAGTGCCCAGCCAATTAAATCGTCGCCGGCATTCATGCTTTTCAGGCTCAAGGTCAGAAATGCTTCGTTCATCCGGTGCCCGAGGGCCAGAACAAAGACACAGCCGAAGAACCACAGCACTTCCTTCTGCAGCATAATCTCCTTCAGGCCGCCGCTTTGTCGAGGTGTTTTGCCGGAAGAAGGGGGGCTGCCCGCTTTCTCTGCTGCTGGCTTTACGTCCTTTAATCCGATAGTCAGGAGCAGGGCGCTTACAATAATAACGATACATACACCGATGCTGTAGGATGAGCCGAGCGCTCTTAACACATACCCGATCGTAAGGGCGAAAAAGGAATAACCCAGGGAGCCGAATACACGGATGGTTATAAAGTTCCTTCCGTGGCGCTGGGCAACTTTGATCGCCATTGTGTCCGCCAGCGGGAAAACAGGGTAATAGAAGAAATAGAATAAGGATATTATAAGCATTACCATTGAAAAATCGGTAGCTCTTGCCAGCAGAATGGCGGTGACCAATTGTCCTGCCAGCAGAATGGCCATGATTTTTTTGATCGTTCCGAGCCGGTCGCTCATCATGCTCCAGAACAGATTAGACAGAATGGAGATCAGCGGTCCCAGAGAATACAACAGTCCTACCTGTGTGCTGCTGAAGCCGAGATGGGTATAAAAGAGCGGGAAATAAGAGACTACCAGTACACTGGTCCCGAACAGTGTAAAGATGAAGGAACGCAGCCAATTCTGATCACTGTACTGGCCGCCGGTCCGTCCTGATTCCATGTGTTTGCACTCCTTGAGGTATCAAATACGCTCAGTATAGCATAAAGGCTGCTGCCGATGTTTGTTAAAAGTTTATTAAAATGGTGCGATTTCTGAATTTTTCAAGGATTTGCGAAAGTGATTTTGTTATTTGTACAAAAACGCTTCGCATATTATAATAATGATGATTTGGATAAGGAGACAACAATGTGGAGGCACTGTCATTGAATGAATTTGAGCAAGGCCGTTACCTAAGCCCGCGCGGCCCTATAGGGCTTATGAGCCGGGTTTACAAGTACGTGCTGCCGGAAGTGCGGGAGTGTCTGCACGCCTGGCGACAGGATGCGGAAGGGATTCCCGATCCCGAGCTCCGGAAACAAGCGCTTGCCAGCATTGAAACCAAGCAGTTTCACTGTGAAGGCGGAGGTATTTATGCTGCCGGCAATTTGTCGATGAGACATATACTGATTCCGCTTATTGTCGCCTATCAAACGATCAGTGATTATCTGGACAACCTGTGTGACCGCAGCACTTCTCTTGATCCGGCCGATTTCCGGCTGCTGCATCAGTCGATGCTGGATGCGATCACTCCGGGTGCCGAGCCCGTTAATTACTATGCGCTGCGCAGTGAACAGAATGACGGGGGATATCTGCACCGGCTGGTCCGCAAATGTCAGGAGATGACGGCGTTACTGCCCGGATATGCTGCTGCGGCTGAGGAGATTTATGATCTGGCCGTGCTGTATACAGACCTGCAGGTGTACAAGCATATCCGGCCAGAGCTCAGGGAAGCTGCTCTGAAGGAATGGTGGGCAGCGGAAGGTAAGCGGGCTCCCCATCTTGAATGGAATGAATTTGCGGCGGCAACCGGCTCTACACTGGGTGTGTTTATGCTGTTTCTCTCTGCCTGTGACCCCCGTCTGGACAAGTCGAAAGCGGCTTCGATCCGTGCCGCTTACTTTCCACATGTCTGCGGACTGCACATTATGCTGGATTATCTCATTGATCAGGATGAAGACCGGGCCGGCGGTGATCTCAACTTCTGCAATTATTATGACAATACTGATACGATGCTGAATCGGATTGCTTCCATCGTGGAGTGGGCCCGCAAAGATGTCCGGAGCTTACCTGAGAACTCCATGCATCGTATGGTTATCGAGGGGCTTCTGGCACTTTATTTATCCGATCCAAAAGTCAGCGAACAGCGGG
>RCUO01000353.1_pt1 | contig 25068 bp, 25 predicted proteins | sample 2166161 | NCBI WGS metagenome assembly RCUO01 (sample SAMN09932617, study PRJNA488358) | compost metagenome | feature: garden; material: soil; isolation source: compost soil in cyclohexanecarbonitrile-enriched culture | place: Germany: Experimental Botanical Garden Goettingen | collected 2016-01-27
GCAAGGTATGAGTATATTGCTGTTGAGCCGAGCACCTCACGGATCTTGGTCATGATGCGGGTATGCACATCACCGCCTGCGCCAAGCCATAGGGTATCCACCTTGCCGCGCGAGCTTTTGACATAGACCGCTTTGTGGCGGTTATCGATCTCTTCGATCTTCCACAGCTTGCCGGCAAGCGTGAAGCAATAACCCGGCGGCGGCACAGTGGTAATGGAACCGATCTCCTCGGTTCCGTTATATACAACATGCTCTTCATCATCCTTGAACACTGCGTAGAAACGGAAGTTATTGACGATCTTCTCACCGGCCAGGCCGATCAGCACCGTGCCCTCATCCATCCTCTCGATATGACCCATCGCAATCATATAGTCCATAAAAGCATCATAATCCGCAGGATCAATCCCGCGGAAGGAAGGCAGTGTTAATACGGCCTCCTTCAGCTCCTCCGGCTCGGCTTCGCCCATGCTCTTGAGGATGCTCATCGTCTGATGATAGAGCAGCCCTGCCGGCAGCTGCCGTACATTCAGCGGCTCCACCCATTTCTCGCGCACGTACAGCTCGATGACTGCAATTGCCCGCAGCAGCGTCCACGGCATCCGCGCAGGAAGCTGCGCCTCCTCGTCCTCCTCCTCGGGCGTGACGAAGATCATCTCGGACGCGGCATCGCCGCGCCGTCCGGACCGCCCCAGCCGCTGCACGAAGCTCGCGCAGCTGTAAGGCGCGCCGAGCTGCAGCACGCGCTCCAGCTCGCCAAGGTCAATGCCCAGCTCCAGCGTCAGCGTCGCTGCGGCAACAGCAGGGCCGGAGCCCTCGCGGAGCGCGGCCTCCGTCTCCTCGCGCAGCATCGACGAGATGCTGCCGTGGTGCACATGGAACACGTCGCGCTCCCCGCGCTTCGCGGCCACCCGCCGCATCTCGAGGATGGTCTCCTCCGCATCCGTGCGGCTGTTCGTGAAGACCAGCGCCTTCTTCAGATGCGTATGGTCGTAGATGAACCCGTAATAGCTTTGCCGCGCCTGCTCCAGCCGCTCGGCCTGTACCTCGTCCCGCGCATCCGGGAACGAGAAATGCTCCACGCTCAGCCGGAGCTTGCGTCCGCCCTGCGGCGCGGACACCTCTACGCTCTCGCGCGTTCCGGCGGCCAGCCACTCCGTCACGGAGGCATAGTCGCTGAGCGTAGCGGAGAGCCCGATCCGCCGCGGATGGCAGCCGGCCATCCGCGAGATCCGCGCCAGCTGGCTGAGCACCTGGATGCCGCGGTCCGCGCCCATAAACGCATGCACTTCATCAACGATGATGAAGCGCAGATCATGGAACAGGGCCGGAATGGCATTCGGCCGGTTCATCAGCAGGCCTTCCAGCGACTCCGGAGTAATCTGGAGGACGCCGGAGGGCTTCTGCATCAGCCTGGTTTTGTCCGCCTGAGGCACGTCGCCGTGCCAGTGCCAGACCGGGATGTTGCCCTCGCGCAGCAGATCATTTAACCGTGTGAACTGATCGTTGATCAGTGCCTTAAGCGGCGCGATATAGAGGATGCCCACGGAATCGGACGGGCGTTCATACAGCTCGGTCAGCGCCGGAAAAAAAGCCGCCTCCGTCTTCCCCGAAGCCGTCCCGGAGGCGATCAGCAGATGATGCGGCGTATCGAACAGCACCCGGCAGGCATCCACCTGGGCCTCGCGCAGCGTCTCCCAGCGGTTCTTGTATATGAACTCTTTAATAAACGGGGCCAGCCTGTAGAAGGGGTTGCTGCTCATAGGTCAAACTCCGCCAGCAGGCCGTCCAGATCATTCTCATCTGTTGCATCCGGTTTAATCATCCGCTCACCCACCAGCTTCTCAAAGGACAGCTCAGGATGCTGGCTCAGCGTATGCAGCAGATCCATGAAATCACGCACAATTTCACGCGGGGTCAGCAGCTCATCCGCGCCCAGCCTGCCCACGGCTTCCTCCATGAAATGCACCAGCTGCTCCTGGGTCAGCCTGGCTTCATAGCCGTAGTGCAGGGCGTGAATATCCCGCAGCTTTTGCAGCAGTACCAGAATCTCTTCATGCGAGAGCATCTCCAGCGCAATAATCGGCCCGGTAAAATTATTCAGCCCTGCCCCGCCGTAACGTCCTGCAACCAGCCGCGAACGCAGTGCCTCATAGCTGAACAGGCCGCGCCGTCCGTCTTCAACGAACTGCGGAGTGCCCCCGATAAAGATGCCCAGGCGCTCCGCCTTGCCCTGCATCGTGTCATTAAACATGGTCAGCAGCTTCTCATAGTTACTCTGCCGGGAAATGCTGTTGGTGATTTTGTAGAGATTCACGCCTTCGTCAATAAACAGCAGCAATCCCTTGTATCCGATCGCTCCGGTGAACTCCGCCCAGAGCTTCATATAATCGTACCAGTTATCGTCATCAATGATGACACCGACACCGAGTGCCTTACGTGCCTCTGTACGGGTGGCGAATTCGCCCCGCAGCCAGCGCAGCGCATCCTGCTTCAGCTCATCCTCTGCCAGCTTGTGGCCATTCCAGTAAGACGCCAGCACCTTGGCAAAATCAAAGCCGTGTACCAGTCCGCGCATACCCGAGGCGACCGTATAAATCCGCTGCTCCACTTCCTCCGCCAGCTGCGGGGCATCCGGAGAAATGCCTTTTTCCTGTATCACAGCCTGCTGAAGTCCCATGATCCATTTCTGCAGCATGATCTCCAGTGCTCCTCCATCCGGACGGGTGCGTGTTGACAGGTGGCTCATCAGCTCCCGGTAGGTCGCCAGCCCCTGTCCTTTCGTCCCCACCAGCCTGCGCTCAGGCGACAGGTCGGCATCCGCCACCACAAAGTCACGGTCCATCGCGTAGTTGCGGATAATCTGCAGCAGAAAGCTTTTACCGCTGCCGAACTTGCCGGTAATCAGCTTGAAGGCCGCGCCGCCGTCTGCGATATTCTCCATATCCCGGAGGATCGCTTCCACCTCAGGCCGGCGTCCTACAGCGATATGCTCCAGTCCGATCCGCGGCACGACCCCGGCAGTCAGGGAATTGACCAGTGCCGTTGTCATCCGTTTCGGTATTTTTAATTCACCCATTTAATCATTCACCTCATTAAATAAATACAGCATCGGCTTCCATTCCTCAGCCAGCTCCTCACCGTCGATCAGCAGATCACCGAGTATGTTCACCGCAAGCTCATTGATTTCATCATATACAAGCTCCGGCATCGTTCCGGCCGCAGCAGCAATTCTATTAACCTGTGAAGATCCGTTGTCTGCAGCAAGCGCCAGCAGCACCTTACGGTGCAGCGGAAGCAATTCACCGTTGAGCTCCGCCCATTCGGGAGGAACACCGTCAGATAATTGTACAGCAGGAGTTTCGCCATCAGCAGCAGTATTGACCTCAATTAGCTGGCCGTAATCCTGTTCCGGGCTGTTCTCTTCTTCTATTAAATTCTGTTCCGGTTCATACGCCTGCTCCGTCAACGGCTCATCATATGCCTCTACAGTCAGCAGGCTGCGGACAACCTCTGAATCGCTCTTCAGCTGCTCCAGCTTCGACTGGTCGATAACAACCGCCGGACCTTTAGCCTCCTGCTCCGCTTTGCGGAATTCCCGCTGCAGATATTTCGTGATCAGCTCGTCCATATCCGGGTCAATCCGGATATCCTTCAGCCGGCCGCGGAAGCCCGTCAGCTCTCTCAGCTTGTTCTCGGTCAGCCGGAACAGGCGGGTAATCAGGCTGCGCAGCGGCAGCAGTTTGCTGATCCGTACGACAGGCACAAGTACAGAATAGCCGTATCGCGAGATATCATATACGGCACTGCGGAACAAATAGCGCTCCCGCATAACCGGAGGACCCGGAGGGAATTTTTCAATCAGCCGTGCCCCGTGCTTTCTCGCGACATAGGCATCAATTAAGGCTACCACCTGCGGTATGTAGCGTTCAGCCGCTTCTTTTCCTTCGCCGGCATAGAACTTGGACTTGCTGATATCATAATCGGACATCACCGTCAGGACCTCAAAGGTCAGCTGCTCCGGGGCGGAGGTGAGACAGCGCAGCAGCTCGATCTCCGCCAGGTCGCCGGACAACCCGCGTGTGCGCGCAACAATCAGCGACAGGGGAACATCCAGCTTGTGCACAAACGAAAAATCCGCCATCCAGCTGCCGAGATACTGGTCCAGCCGTTTATATTGGGCCCGGTAAGCTTCCCAGATCAGCCCCAGCTGCCGGTAACCCTCCTCCGGCTCTCTCCAGCCGATGCCGTTAATGAGTTCATATACATGCAGAAAGATATAAGACAAATCCGTCTTCGGGAATCTCCCCTGTCTAACCTCATTACGCCAGTAAAAATACCAGCGGCTCTGTTCAGCAGTCATGTGGCTGTAGCTGGGCCAGTAGCTTTTGAACGGAACAAGCTTTGCTTCATCTGCAGTCATATCCTCCAGCTCAGCCGCCTGCTGTACGAATTCGCTTTCCGTCTCCTTTTTGGCGGTGGAAGCGGCTGGCGCTGTACGCGGCAGCGGAGGAGCCGACTTCATCCGGGGTTCTTTTGGCGGAATATTCCACTCTTTCGGCTGATCCGCCTTCTGCACAGACCGTTCCGCGGAAGCGGACGGGCTGCCCTGCTCCAGATCCCACAGCTGCAGCTGCTGCGGAGCAGCTTCGTCAGACTGTCCGCTTTTGTCCGTCTTACTATTAACCTCGCCACTGTTCAGACTGTCTCCGGAACCCCGCGGGGGAACCGCCATATTCTGCTCGCTGCTCTCCCAGACCAGCTCCGAGAAATGCAGGCCCTGCTTATCTTTGGGCATCCGTAATCTCTCCACTCGTATACCATAGTCATTTCAACATTATATCATATACCGCGTCTGCCTGATGCAGCGGTTAAAGGCTTATGTGCTGAATATAAAACAAGACCCTGAGCGCCTCCCTCAAGATCTTGTGATGAGCCTCTGTCAACTCATATAGCCCGCAAACAAGAACATTTGTTTGTATATATTTAAGATTGAATATACTATAGTATTCAATAACTCCGCAATAGCAGGACATCATACAAATAAAAAACCGCCGGATCGCTCCGGCGGCAAAGTCAGCTATATGGATGTATATGCCCTGCTTAACTCAGTTCCGTTCCCTTCGTTTCTTTACCAAGCACCAGAACTGCAAGAGCCCCGATAACTATGGTTACGAAGAACAGCATAAAAATCGCACTGATGCTGACATCCTTCCCTACCATCACCCCTACCAGCAGCGGGGCAATAATGCCGCCGATCCGCCCGAAGGAGGTGGCCAGTCCTACACCGGTCGAACGGGCTGCTGTCGGATACAGCTCAGGACTATAGGCATACATGCCGCCCCAGGCGCCCAGATTGAAGAAGGACAGGCAGATCCCTGCAGCCATCAGCATGCCTTCAGTTGTGGCGTTGCCGAACCAGGCGGCACTGACAGCGGTCAGAAGGAGATAGATGACAAGCACGAATTTGCGGCCGAACTTTTCAATAAAGTATGCGGCGGTGAAATAGCCGGGCAACTGGGCCAGCGTCATAATCAGGACATACTCAAAGCTCTTGACCAGGCTGAAGCCCTTCAGCACCATAACTGTAGGAAGCCAGAGAAACATTCCATAGTAGGAGAATACAACCGTAAACCAGAGAATCCACAGCATGATTGTCGATCGGCGGTATTCGGGTGACCAGACCGCTGCTATCCGCTTTCTGAGCGGGACAGGAGCCTGCTTCTTCATCTCTTTGAACCGCGGGGAATCATCAATGGCCTTGCGCAGGTACAGTGCATACAGCGCCGGAACCGCGCCTATGGCAAAAGCGACCCGCCAGCCGTAGTCCGGGATGATGAAGAAAGCGATTAAAGCCGAAGCAATCCAGCCGACCGCCCAAAAGCTCTCCAGCAGAACGACAGCCCGTCCCCTCTCAGCGGCAGGCATACTCTCAGATACTAGCGTCGAGGCTACCGGCAATTCACCGCCCAGCCCGAAGCCGGCAATGAACCGCAGCACGCACAGAATGGCGAACCCTGTAGCAAATGCAGACAAGCCGCTTGCTGCAGAGAAGATTACAAGTGTCCACAGCAGGACTGATTTGCGTCCGAAACGGTCAGCCAGCAATCCGGCCGCCGCTGCACCTACCGCCATTCCGACGGAATTTATACTGGTTAACAGCCCGATCTGCTCCGGACCCAGCTGCCATTCCTTGGCCAGCGCCGCTACGACAAAGGATATCATGCCGACATCCATCGCATCGAACATCCAGCTTAAGCCTGCGCTCAGCAGCAGCTTACGCTGCTTACGATTGCGCAATAGCGTCATTTGACCCATCTTTCCAAGCACCTCTTCCTTACTCCGGCTATGCGGTGCACCCGGAACCATTATATACTCCTACACATTCTAAATTTGCACGGGTCAAAAATCAAGGAATAAAGCGGCATTGCAGTATTGTCTTGCCAGCGACTGAAAATAACTGGTCTGTACAGAAATTGCCGCTATCATCAGCATGTTGCGCACTGCATCCTTCTCTGAAGGGTTAAGGTGCGTAAGCTTATCCATCATTTTATCCATCGCACCCTTAAGCGTACTGTCGGTCTTCCAGGAATATTGCTTGCTGGCGCTGCGCTCGGCAATCCCCTGCGCCTGCAGCACAGGACTCCGCTTCATATCCTCGATAAGCTCTGCATAACCGAAGTACAGCTCCGCCGGCTCAACCAGATCATCATCATCACGTTCAGGCGCCAGGAACAGGATACGGAACAGCTGGCGTATGCTTTCAAAGTCCAGGGCTGATTTGAGATCATCAATTATAAATAGAAGAGCAGCCTGATTAACAGAGTATTTCCTGCCCAGCCTGGGTGAGCCGAGGTATTCCTTGAAATCGCGCTTGACCCAGTTCTGCATAGCGGTGGCTGATAGGGTGGAATATTCAATCAGCTGGCCCAGGGCCGCAATATCAGCGAGTGACAAACCGTTAATTTTCGTACCTTTAATCATTTTCTGCATAATCGGCGGGATATCAGTGGACAAAAAGGCAGTGAGTGACATCCCCTTACGCACTTCCTCCTGGTGAAACTTCGCCCATGCATCCTGCAGGATGCTCAGTGTATTGCGATCACTTTTTTCCGTCAGGGACAGCAGGAGTGCAGACATTTCCTTACGGCTTAATGAGAAAGCTTGCATTGATGGCATCCCTCCGCCATTTGATTTTTTAACCGAAAGTTCGTACAATGAGTTCATATGAACTCATAATATGAGTATAACCTATTTTAATGACGAGAGGGATGGTAAAGATTTTATGGGTATAGGACTTAGTTTGACGTTGGTGGCTATTTTGATTGTTTTAACCGCTTTTTTTGTAGCAACGGAATTTGCAGTGGTACGGCTTAGAGGCAGCCAGGTAAGCCAGATGGTGCTCGACGGCAAGAAGAATGCTTTGGCTGTGCAGCGTGTAGCGGCTAACCTCGACGGTTATCTCTCCGCGTGTCAGCTGGGGATTACCATCACAGCACTCGGGATCGGGGCACTTGCAGAACCGGCCTTTGAGCAGCTGCTTATGCCACTGTTCGATATGGCGGATATCAGCCACAGCATTAGTGAGCCTATTGCTTTTGCACTGGCATTTATCATCGCCACATTCCTGCACGTTGTCGTGGGTGAGCTTGCTCCGAAGACAGCAGCTATAAACATTCCGGAAAAAATCGGTCAATTTACCTCACCGCTGATCATTTGGTTCTACAAAATTCTTTACCCCTTAATCTGGCTGATGAACGGCTCGGCCAACATGCTTGTCCGCTTGTTCGGGATGAAGCCGGCCAGCGAGCACGGAGATGCGCACTCTGAAGAAGAGATTCGCCTGATCCTCTCCGAGAGCTATGAGAACGGGAAGATTAACAAGGCTGAGTACGGTTACGTGAACCGGATCTTTAATTTTGATGAGATGCTGGCAAAGGAAATTATGGTGCCGCGTACCGACATGATCTGCCTGTTTACTGAGAATAGCCTACAGGAGAATTTCGATATTATCCGCAGAGAGCAATACACCCGCTTCCCGGTGGCGGACGGCAGTAAAGACAATATTATCGGGATGATTAACACAAAGCAGCTGTATCTGCAATATGACAATAATAATGCTGACTTTGATTTCAAAAAACTGATCCAGCCGCTTCTGACTGTATCTGAGGTTACTCCGGTTAAGACCCTTCTGACCCGTATGCAGATGGAACGTGTACATATTGCCCTTCTGCTGGATGAATACGGCGGTACTTCCGGCCTTATCACGATTGAAGATATTCTGGAAGAGATTGTCGGCGAGATCCGAGACGAGTTCGACGGAGACGAGAGCAAAAATGTGGAGCAGCTGGATGATTCCCGTTACCTGTTCGACGGCAAGGTATCTCTAATGGAGCTTAAGCAGCGGGCCGGCATTGATCTTCATGATGATGAAGTAACTACCATCGGCGGCTGGCTGTACAGTCACATGGCGGAACCTGCCATCGGCAAAAGTATGGGACATGAACATATTACATTGACCGTACGTGAGATGAACAAGAACCGGATACGCAAAGTCGAAGTGTTTATCGGCGAGAAGGATGCAGATGGACAGCCAGCGGAATAATACTTATATACAATAGCAAGAGGCGCTCCTGTAAAGGGAGCGCCTTTATTTGTGTCCAACAGCTATGCCAGGATTTTACCCATGTAATACTCGTCTATCCATTCACCGTCTATGTATAAAGACTTCTTCTTCAGTCCTTCAACCTCAAAGCCGCATTTCTTATAAAGTGCGATTCCACGTTCGTTATGTGCCATAACCGTTAGCTCGAGCCGCACAAGCCCCTTAGCACGCGCCCGGTTCTCCATCTCCCTGAACAGCCCGCTGCCGATTCCAAGGCCCTGAAAGGCTTTTCTGATGCCGATAACAATGTAGGCGCTATGTCTGATCCGCTTTAATCCTTCGCCTTGGAGCGAAATATAGCCGGCCAGCTCACCAGCCACCTCAGCACAGATTAGAACGGAATTAGCTGACTTCCCGGCTGCCTCTATCATTTCCCTGACTTGCTGCACATTTGTCTGCCGTTCATCCGGCTCCAGCAGCATAAATGCCGTCTCCTCGTCCAAGGAGTGCTGCAGGCTGAGCAGGCTGTCGGCATCCTCCGGAACAAGCTCTCTGTATACTATACTCATTATAAGATCCTCCGCGAAAATCCAGGTTATTTGTTTCTTAATCCAGATACTTCTTATACAGCCGGCTACCTCCGCCGTCATAGCCCAGACGTTCATAAAAACGGTGGGCGTCTTCCCTGCGGGCATTGCTGGAAAGCAGCAGCACAATTTAATCTACACTCTAGATTATTCGATAATATCTGGCGTTTCCCTGCCCCTCTTAGTGAAGCAGCAGCAACTTATGCTATAATCTTGAAGGATAATTACAAGACTTCGGGGGATTGATGGTTTGGCTAATATATCACTGGGGCATATAAAACTGACACCGCCCAAAATACTGTCACTTGGCTTCATAGCGCTGATTGCAATCGGCACACTGCTGCTCTGCTTGCCGGCCGCTTCAACCAGTGGACAGATTTCTTTTATCGATGCCTTATTCATGGCTACCTCCGCAACCTGTGTAACCGGTCTTGCGGTAATCGATACCGGAACCCAGCTGACCGTGTTCGGCCAGATCGTCCTGCTGGTGCTTTTCCAGTTCGGCGGACTTGGCTTTGTTACCATGGCCACCTTGATTACGCTCGTCCTGAACAAAAAAATCTCCCTTAAGGAACGCCTTCTGCTGCAGGAATCGATGAATCAGAGCTCGATGCAGGGTATTGTAAAGCTGATCCGCCGGGTGCTTATTTACTCTCTGGTCATTCAGCTCATTGGAGCCTTGCTCTTTACTGTCAGATTCCTGATGGATATGCCTGCCGGGAAGGCCGTTTATTATGGACTCTTCCATAGTGTCTCGATCTTCAACAATGCGGGCTTTGACCTGTTCGGCGATCTTCACGGGCCGTTCAGCGGGCTTACGCGTTATGCGGAGGACCCGATTGTCAATATCACCTCCATGCTGCTGATTTTTCTCGGCGGAATCGGCTTCATTGTCTTGTCCGATATCGTCGACTTTCCGAAGCGCAAGCGGCTGACCTTGCATTCCAAAGTCGTGCTCTCCGCCTCGGCAGCGCTGATTCTAATCGGTGCGGTAATCTTTTTTTGGCTGGAGCTGAATCAGTCGCTTAAGCCGCTGCATTCCGGCGGCAAAATCATGGCGTCCTTCCTCCAGGCCATAACACCGCGCTCCGGCGGGGTGACCACCATTGATATTCCGCTGCTGCGCGAATCCACCCAATTTATGATGATCCTGCTCATGTTCATCGGTGCAGCTCCGGGTTCAACCGGGGGCGGGATCAAAATCACCACCTTTGCCATCCTGGTAGTCACCGCCTACAGCAAAATCAGAGGCAAAGAGGACATCGTCATGTTCCGTCACCGGATTTCCAAGGACAATGTCTATCGAGCCATTACGATGACACTTCTCTCTCTGATGCTTGTCGTTATAGCTACTATGCTGCTGTCTGTTACGGAAAGTGCTGACTTCCTGACCGTCCTGTTCGAGGCCGTATCCGCCTTCGGTACCTCCGGTATTACGATGGGACTGACACCTGAGCTGACCACCCCGGGTAAAATCCTGGTCATCATCCTGATGTTTGTCGGCCGTACCGGCCCGCTAACGCTGGCGTATGCAATCAAGCCCAAAAAGAACAAAGAGCTCTTCCGTTACCCGGAGGGGAATATTACGATCGGATAACAAGATGCGACCCTTAGCAGGCAGCTGATGCCCTAAGCGGTCGCATTTTTGGATTATTCTACAGGTTCCTCCTGGGTGTCCAGAGCGGCATCCAGCAGCTGGTTAAAGAAATCATCATCATTCTCCAGCAGCCCGTCCACCTCAAGGAACTGCTCCTCACTGCCCGGTTCACCGGCAAAGCTGAGGCTGTAGTCCCATTCACTGCCTCTTTTGCTGAAGAAAGTGATCTCATAAGGAAAAGTATGCTGCTCTACGGTGAACACGGTTCTCCCGATAAAGCTCCTGTCCTCCTCGCGTTTCAGCTCTGCCTTAACAATTTCCACGTTCATGCTTATTTCCTGCCTTTCATCTGATCAATCTCACATCCATAGTATAGCATTTATATACATCAAAATCCTTCCCTTTACGACGCAATTGACTTTTTTCATCCGGCGGTTAATAATTTAGTACAATGCTTTACAGAAGTAAAAATAGAATAAATATGGAGGAAAACCAATGACTGATTTTGCAGCAAAGCTCAGCAAGTATGCAGACCTCGCCGTAGAGATCGGAGTTAACGTCCAGCCGGGCCAGACTCTGGTCGTTAATGCACCGGTTGCCGGAGCCGAATTTGTCCGTCTGATTACAGCCAAAGCCTACAGCCTGGGAGCAAGCCTGGTCAAAGTGAACTGGAGTGATGAGTTTGTTACCCGCCAGCAGTTCGAGCACGCCGCCCCCGAGGTGTTCACCAAACCACCTACCTGGTTTGCCGGAGAAGTAACGGAATTTGCCGAGAACGGCGCAGCCTTCCTGAATGTAATCGCAGAGAACCCCGATGCCCTTAAGGGTATTGATCCCGAGCGGATTGCGGGCTTCCAGAAGACACGGGGAGCTGCACTTAAAAAATACCGTGAGCTGCAGATGTCTGATAAAGTCAGCTGGAGCATCGTTGCGATCCCGTCGCAGGCTTGGGCGGATAAGGTATTCCCTGATGTTCCGGCTGAGGAGCGCGTAGATAAGCTGTGGGAAGCAATCTTCCATACCGTACGCCTGGACCGTGAAGATCCTGTTGCCGCCTGGCAGGAGCATCTTGATAACCTGGAGCAGAAGGCAGATGTTCTTAACGCCAAGAAATACAAAAGCTTGCATTACATAGCACCGGGGACTGACCTTACGATTGAGCTGCCAAAAGGCCATTTGTGGGCACAGGGTGACAGCATTAACGCCCAAGGCCATTCTTTCGTCGCCAATATGCCGACTGAGGAGGTTTTTACAGCACCGCTGAAAACCGGAGTCAACGGAACGGTCAGAGCCACTAAGCCGCTCAGCTACGGCGGTAATATTATCGAAGGCTTCTCCATTACCTTTGAGAACGGCCGTATTATCAGCGTCAGCGCCGAGACAGGCCAGGATTCACTGGAGTACCTGATCGGACTCGACGAAGGCGCCAAGTATCTGGGCGAGGTTGCGCTTGTGCCGCATAAGTCTCCTATCTCTGAATCGAACATCCTTTATTTCAACACCTTGTTTGACGAAAATGCCTCCAATCACCTTGCGATTGGCACAGCCTACGCTTTCTGTCTGGAAGGCGGCAAAGAAATGACTGAGGATGAGCTGGTTGCAAACGGCCTTAACACCAGTGTTACCCATGTTGACTTCATGATCGGCTCGTCCGAGATGGACATCTACGGAATCCATGAAGACGGCTCACAGGAACCTGTCTTCCTGCAGGGAAACTGGGCATTCTAAAATATACAGACACATTTGAGGGGAGCTGGACCAATGCTGGATTTCAAGCAAAAGCTGGAGAACTATGCACTGCTCGCGGTAAAAGTCGGAGTCAATATCCAACAGGGACAAATCTTGGTTATCAATGCAGATATCGAGTCTGCGGAATTAGTCCGCCTGATTGTGCGGCAGGCCTATGAAGCAGGAGCTAAGCAGGTTAAGGTTAACTATAGTGATGAACGGGTAACCCGGACTCGGTATGAGCTTGCACCGGCCGAAAGCTTTTTGGAGCCGCCGAAGTGGCAAGCGGATGAATTGGAGGATTTAGGTAAAAAGGGGGCTGCTTTCTTAAACGTGGTCTCCACTAACCCCGATCTGCTGAACGGGATCGAAGCCAGCCGGATTGCTGACAATCAGCGTACAGCCGGCACTGCTATGGCTCCTTATCGTGAAATGCTGATGTCCAACCAGATCAGCTGGAGCATCGTGGCCTACCCGTCCCCTACGTGGGCAGCAAAAGTATTTCCGGATGCCCCGGCTGAGGAGCAGGTAGGACTTCTCTGGGATGCAATTTTCAAGGCGGTACGTGCTGATCATGAAAACCCGGTTGAAGCCTGGAGCAAGCATCTTGACGGCTTGAAGCAGCGCTGCGATATCCTGAATGAGCGTAAATACCGCAAGCTGCATTATACAGCTCCAGGTACAGATCTGACTCTTGAGCTTCCGGAAGGACACATCTGGTGTCAAGCCGGTGCGGTTAACGGGCGCGGTGTACCTTTTCTCGCCAACATTCCGACGGAAGAGGTCTTCACTGCTCCGCTCAAGACAGGCGCGAACGGAACCGTCAGCAGCACCAAGCCGCTCAGCTACAGCGGTAATATTATCGACCGCTTTACTCTGACCCTGGAGAATGGTAAAGTAACAGATTTCACTGCAGAAGTGGGCTATGATGCTCTGGCTTCACTGTTAGCTATGGACGAAGGCGCGGCATACTTTGGTGAAGTTGCGCTTGTTCCTTACCATTCACCGATCTCCGAGAGCGGTATTCTTTACTTCACAACCCTGTATGATGAAAATGCTTCCTGTCACCTGGCGCTTGGCGCAGCATACGCCTTCACCCTGCAGGACGGCATTAATATGACCAAGGAACAGCTTGCCGGGCATGGGATGAATCATAGTCTCACGCATGTGGACTTTATGATGGGCTCAGCAGAGATGAACATTGACGGCATCACTGATGACGGTAAGACAGAACCTATTTTCCGCTCAGGAAACTGGGCATAAGGATAGAATCACCTTGTTGCCTGCGAGATAATAGCAAGCCCCCTGCTGTGCTCAATGAGTTCAGCAGGGGGCTTTTTGCTCAAATTTAAACTTTTGCTTCATTTTTGTTCACAATATCGTTGAATTTTATTCACGAATATGTCACAATACAATCAAGGATTGTATTTCCATATATAATCCATGAATATTGGGAGGGAGCACTATGAAAGAATCGATGTCCCCGGAACAGGAGCAGCCCGAAACCGGGCCTACTAAGCTTCAGCCCCCGACGGATGCAAGCATCGTAGCCTCCAACGCAATCAAATACACAGCCTACATCATGCTTATTTTCGGTTTCCTTTATTTTCTGATTGCCTACCTGGCACCCATGCTGTAAGGCTGATTTATTATATACACTTTCTAGTAAGCGCTTACCGGGATGTTCTGCAGGCCGTTTCCGGCCGGTGGGACATCCCCCGTTTTTTAAAGAGACAATACTTTATTGATCCAGGCTTTTGCCTCATTCGTCCACTGGGCTTCCATAGCCGCTTGCAGCCATTCTGCGGCTTCTTCACGCGATCCCCCGAAGCTATGCAGGTTATTTTCCTTCATCCAGTGGGCGGCCGTCTCAAAGGACGTGCTGTTCCAGCCGTTCACCTCACCCTCTGCATTCAGCCGGGCTTTGACCCCTGAAATGACGATGTCTGCTGTGCCCTGCAGCTCGTTCAGCGCGTTATCAAATGCCGTCTTCTTCTCTTTGGCCTTCATCTCCGCCAGCGAACGCAGCTCCCGCGTCTCAATCCCTTCATTATCGCGGATGATCTGCAGCAGCTGTACAGCCTCTCTGCTGGCCAGTCCGTTGTTGTACCGCTCTTCCAGCTCCATTGAGCTCCCCACAGCCTTTACAAAGGCCGGAAACCACTCCCGCGAGACTAACACGGCCTTCTTGCGGATGAACTTGCCGTAGCCCGCCAGCCCTTCCCCGGGGAATCTGGCCCGCCAGGCCCAAGGATCAAGCTCTGAGCCGGTATGCCAATTCTCGGCCTTGGTCAGCCTGTTAAGCGACGGATGTCCGGGGATCAGCTGGGCCAGCGGCAGTATTCCCAGTCTGTTCACCACTTGAGACATTTCTTCATAGGTGGTTACAATACCTTGCTCGTCCATTCTGAACATCTCTCCCTTAGGATTAATTATCAATCATCAATTCATTTGCGGCTTAATCCCCGGTCCGCATACAGCCGATTCCGGCAATATAAGCATCGATTAACCGGGTCAGGCTCTCCTCCAGGTCCAGCGGCATCCCGAAGCCGCCCTTGTTCCTGAGAGCAGCGAAGCCGTGCAGAATGCTTCTTAACCCCCGGACTGCATGCAGCTCACCTGACTTGCCCAGCTCATAGCCGGACAGTACACTGATGATTAGCTGCAAGGGCTTTGCGCCTGCTTCCTCAAGGCCGGCATTCCCCTCTTCCGGAGCCTGCAGCGTGGTTTCGTAGAGGCCGGGACGCTGCTGCGCGAACTTTACATAGGCTCTGCTGATGGCGTGGACAGCTTCCCCTCCGCTGACCCCTTTTATAGAGGCTGACATGTCAGCATAAAGCAGCTGCAGTCCGTGTATTGCCAGCAGAATGCGCAGCTCCTTAAGCCCTTTAACATGATTATACAAGGAAGGAGAGCGGACGCCCAGCTTGGCCGCAAGCAATGCCAGTGTAACTCCTTCCATACCATACTCATCAGCGAGCTCCGCTGCGGCAAGTACCAGTGTTTGTGTGTCCAATCCGGCTCTGGGCGACATTTAGCTTCCTGCCTTTCTTAGGTTCTGTTCTGACCTAAGGATAGCTTGTTTCATTGCCTCCATAGGTTCCTTAAGCAGATTGCCATGGCCTACGGCCAGTACCGCCGGTGACAGCTCAGCAAGCTTAATGGCGCTTTCCAGCGCCAGCTCTCTATTCCAGGTAGCCATGGCCGGAAAAGGGAACAGCGGGACCACTGTGCCTGATACAGCTGTCCTGTGGAAAGCCTGAAAGGCATCACCGGCGATTATTGCCCTTGTGCGCGTATCTATAAAGGACATGGAGCCCGGAGTATGGCCCGGTGTGCTGATAGCCTGCAGTGAGCCGATAAGATCCCCTTCCTGCAATACAACATCAGGTCTGGTCTTCAGCTTCTTTGGCACTGATCCCTTAATCGGCATCCGGGGCTCACCCGCCCGCAAAGAACGGTCTCCCCTTAAAAGGGCAGCATCCCGTTCGGAGATGTATACCTTAGCTGCAGGAAGCCGTCTCTTCAGCTCATCCAACGCCCCCACATGGTCGCCGTGGGCATGAGTAAGAACGATCCTTGTAACCGGTTTGTTCAGCTTGGCAGCAGCGCTAATAATACCCTTTACACTAAACGGAAGCGCTGCATCAATCAGGGTCAGCTCATTCTCTTCAACAACTAGATAACAATTCACAGGAAAAAAATCCGGCAGCCAGGTAAGCTGCACCAAGTTCCCAATCTGAGTAGTTCTCATATCGTTCCCCCTAAAACTAATGTCATTAGTTATAATATAAACTAATACCATTAGTTTTACAAGATATAAAAAAGAAGCACCTCTAAGGATGCTTCCCTTCCCTCATGCCTGACACTATCAGCCGAAACGGCCCATGATGTATTCCTGTGTCATCTGGTTCTCCGGATTGCTGAATACCTTCTCAGTCTTGTCATATTCCACAAGCGAACCCAGGTAGAAGTAAGCCGTATAGTCCGAAATACGCGCTGCCTGCTGCATATTGTGTGTAACGATAACAATGCGCAGCTCTTCTTTCAGCTCCTTGATCAACTCCTCCACCTTACCTGTCGATACAGGGTCAAGTGCGGAAGCAGGCTCATCGAGCAGGAGGATTTGCGGGTTAACCGACAAGGCACGGGCGATGCAGAGGCGCTGCTGCTGGCCGCCTGACAGGGCGAGTGCAGAATCCTTAAGCCGGTCCTTGACTTCATCCCACAGGGCGGCGCGGCGCAGGCTGCTCTCAACGATCTCATCCAGTGCAGCCTTGCCTTTGATGCCATGATATTTTGGACCAAAGGCAATATTGTCATAAATGGATTTGTAGAACGGATTCGGCTTCTGCCAGACCATTCCGATCTTCTGGCGCAGCTTGATAACATCCGTCCCCTGAGCGTTAATATCCACTCCGTCGATCCAGATGCTGCCTTTGGTTGTTGAACCGGAAATATCGTCATTCATCCGGTTCAGTGAACGGAGAAAGGTTGATTTACCGCAGCCTGAGGGTCCAATCAGCGCAGTAACCGTATTTTGGGCAAAAGGCAGGCTAATTCCCTTAACCGCTTCGTAAGTCCCGTAAAAAATGCTTAGATTCTCTGTTTGAAATGATTCGCGTACCGCTGCCGCTGTTCCCATCTCTTACTCCTCCTGTTTGTCTCTAATGAATACCTGCTAGTTTATTCTTTTGGATGCTGTCAGCTTGCGGTAGATAAGTCTGCCGAAATACCGGGCCAGCAGGTTGAACAGCAACACCGTAATTACGAGTACCGCCGAGGCTCCGGCTGCAATTTGAATCGCATCAGGTGCAAGGCCCTCACTGTTGATTTTCCAGATATGAACCGCCAGCGTCTCTGCCGGACGGAACGGGTTCAGCGGAGAATTTGCATGCAGCGGATTCCAGTCTGAGAAATTCAGACGCGGGCTGCTCATTCCCGCAGTGAACATAAGCGCTGCCGCTTCACCAAATACACGTCCTGCGGATAGAATAGTTCCGGTAATGATTGTAGGCAAGGCTACCGGAAGCAGCACCGAGGTTACAATCTTCCACTTGGATAAACCGAGAGCGAATCCGGCTTCCTTCTGGGCTTTTGGTACAGTGCGGAAGGCCTGCTCTGTAATACGTACCATCAGCGGCAGATTGAAGAACGTAAGGGCTATAGCACCTGAAATCAATGAGAATCCGAGATCAAAATAGTTCACAATCAGCAAGAGGCCGAACAGTCCGACGATGATCGACGGGAAGGATGACAGTACTTCCACAATCAGACGGATGAAGTTCGTAAGCTTGCCGGGACGGGCATATTCCGCCATGAAGATACCGGCGCCAAGGCCGAGCGGAACGGTAATGAGCAAGGTCAGTACGAGCAGGTAGAGCGAGTTAAAGAGCTGCGGCCCTACCCCGCCGCCTGCGCGGATTTTTTGCGGTGCCGAGGTTAAGAAATCCCAGCTGATATGATTGAGTCCCCGTACCAGGATGTAACCCAAAAGGCCAATCAAGATGGCTACAATAAGCAATGCGAAAAAGACGATGAAGGTAGTGGCGATTTTGTCTGCTGTTTTCGGCTTCAAATCTTATTTCTCCTTTCGAGCATTCTTACGAGGAGGACGAATACGAACGTCATCAGCATAAGAACCAGCGCCATACTCCACAGCGCATTATTTAACGTCGAACCCATTGTTGTGTTCCCCATGCTGAGCGTAATGACACTCGTCAGCGTGGAGGCCGATTCAAAGAGTGAACGCGGCACGAAAGGCGCATTACCGATAACCATCTGGACAGCCAGCGCTTCACCGAATGCGCGGGCCATCCCCAATACTACCCCGGTCATGATGGCCGGCATTGTAGTCGGGAGAATAACCCGTGAGATTGTCTGCCAGCGGGTGGCACCAAGCGCAAATGAAGATTCTTTCAAATTTTGCGGCAAAGAAGCAAGCGCATCTGCAGCCACGCTTGTAATCGTCGGAAGGATCATGACCGACAGCACAAGCGCGCCTGCAGCAACCCCGATGCCCTGGCCGGGAAACGTATCCCGAAGGAACGGAACAATAACACTGAGGCCTACAAAGCCGTATACAACGGATGGAATACCGGAGAGCAGCTCAATGACCGGCTGCAGCAGCTTTTTCCCCCACCCCGGGACAATTTCAGTCATGAACAGTGCTGCACAAATACTCAGCGGGCTAGCAATCAACGCCGCAAGCAGTGTTACCAGGAATGAACCGGAGATGAAGGGCAGCGCCCCGAATGAAGGTGTATCTGCCTCAGGCGCCCATTTTGTTCCAAAGAGGAAATCTGACAGGCTCACTCTGCCGCTGATAAAGTTGGCTAAACCTTTGGACGCTACGAAATAGACCATTGAAACAATGATCACGATCAGAAGCAGCACGCAAAAGGACATATAAATACGTCCAACCAAGTCCTCAATATGATGTTTTTCGATCTTTTTTTTGTTTGTTTTTCCCCGCAAGATGCTCCCTCTTTCTAAAGTGAAAAGAGAGGCAGAAGAGTTCCGCCTCTAATTCACATGAAGTTCTACTGGATAATATCCTGTGTAAAGCCTGGTTTATTTCGCTGTTACGTTACCTTCTACATCACGGGAAACCTGCATTGCAGAAGCAGGAATGTATCCCAGCTCAACAACATCACCGTTCTGTACTTCATCAGTCAGCATGTAATCAAGGAATGCTTTTACAACTTCATTAGGTTCACCGTTAGTGTACATGTGCTGGTACGCCCATACCGGATAATCACCGCTCACTACGTTGTCTACGGAAGGCTCAACGCCGTCATAGTTAATAGTCTTAATAGTGTCATCGAGGTAGGACAATGCAAGGTAACCGATTGCTCCCGGTGTTTCGCCGATCATTTTCTTAACAGTACCGGAGGAATCCTCTTGTACGGAACCTTGAAGGTCTTCTGTCTTCGTTCCGAGTGCGAATGCTTCAAAGGTAGCACGTGTACCGGAGCTGCTTGGACGGTTGATGATCTGAATCGCCTGGTCGGCACCGCCAACTTCGCTCCAGTTAGTGATTTTACCGGTGAAAATATCAACCAGCTGCTGTTTGGTCAAGCTGTCAACACCTGCATCCGGGTTAGATACTGCTGCGATTGCAACAACCGCTACCTGATGGTCAACGAGTGCTTCCGCTTTTGCTGCATCGGCATCCTTCAATTTCTCTTCTGCGAATACGTCAGAGTTACCGATATCTACCTGGCCTTCAGAAACCTGAGTAAGACCGGTACCGCTGCCGCCGCCTTGAACCTGAATATCAACGCCGCTGTTAGCATCCATGAAGCTTTCAGCTGCCAGTTCAACCAATGGTTGTAATGCTGTAGAACCTGAAGCCAGGATCGATCCGCTCAAGTCTGCACCGCTGCTGCTCTCTGTAGGTGTGTTTGTCGCAGCTGCGTTGTTGCCCCCGTTATTAGTTGTCGCATTATTGCTGTTACCGCATGCCGAAAGTGCTACTACGCTTGTTAGTGCCAGAGCCATGATCCACGATTTTCTGAATTGCATTGATTTTGTTCCTCCTAAAGTTTGTGTTTTAGTGCACCATTGAATCTGCTTCTACAAAACTCACTTTGGAAGCTTCCTCTATGTTGTCTCTCCGCTTTACTCTTCTTATTCTAGAACCCGTTCGTTAGATAAAAGTCTGCGTTTTGTAAAGCGAAAGATAAAAATACTAATAGAAAATGTATATTGTTATAGATATAATCTATATTAGATAGATAAAGTAACATCTGTTCACCATTTAAGCGGAGGAAAGTCATGAATATAACGAAACTGCAAATCGTCGTCCTGATCGAAAAATATAAGAAAGTTACAGATGTAGCCGCCGAGCTCGGCCTAAAGCAGCCCACAGTTTCCTTCCATATGAAAAGCCTGGAGACGGAGCTCGGGACCTCCCTGTTCCAATACCGCAGCGGACGTGTTCTGTTGACGGATGCCGGCCGGGCGCTTTACCAGTATGCTGTGCGGATTGTATCGCTTGCGGTGGAAGCTGAACGGAGTCTAAAGCAGTTCTCGTCCCTTTCATCCGGTAATCTGGAGCTGGAAGCTTCCTATATACCTGGTACATATACTTTGCCAAAAATACTGTCCCGATTCATCCACCTTCACCCGGGCATCGATGTCACTCTGAACGTACACAATGACGCTTCGCTCAGAGAGCGGCTGCGCAGCCGGGATATTCAGCTGGCAGTGCTTCACATGACGGATAATGATAATGAAACCTTTCAGTCACAGGACATCGCCCCGGATGAGACGGTGCTCATTTTCGCTCCTGAACATCCCCTATCCCAAGAATCAGAGCTGACTCCAGAGCTTGTTGCGCTTGAGCCGTGGATTCAGCACGAACAAGCCACTTATCTGGCTAATGCTGCTGACAGCTGGGCACAGGCCAACGCTGTACGGCTATGGAATCATGCTATTGTAAACTCCCCTGAAGCCTATAAAGGGATGGTCATGGAGGGCGGAGCGGTTGGTATATTCGCTAAAGCAGGCATCGAAACCGAGCTGGCTCTGGGCAGGCTGCGTTGTTCTCCCTTGCCCGGAATAGTGCCGCCAGCAGCCCGTTTTGCTTACGCCTGGCGCAAGGATCATGCATTAACGCCGCTGCAGCAGGCTTTCATTGATATGGCCGCAGAAACAAATCAGCAGATTAATAATTAACTCTATTAAGTATATAAATAATAAAAACGGACTGTCCCTTCAGCTTTTAGAAAAAGCGCTAAAGGTACAGTCCGTTTATTTATGTCTATCTCTTTTCGGCCACCAAAGTAAAGGTTTTGGGAATGCCTTTGTCATACACATCGGATGACAGGTTCGGCTCCTCCGCCAGCTCGCAGATGACAAGCCCGCTGCGTGCCGCTGCCGTCACCAGCTCGCCAAGTGTCCAGCGCCGCCAGTATACGACACTTTGCTTCACTTCGCTTCCGGGAACATGGGCGGAAGCCGGGAGGTATTTGGAGTAGGAGACCCTCTTCTCCTCCAGTGAAGTATCGAAATAATCGCCGTCCACCTTATGCTTGCGCACCTTGGCGGTGGAGCCTTTTGAGGATATCAGCTTGGTTGTGACCGGGTGAAAATCACGCAGGACGAACCGTCCTCCGGAAGTAAGCAGCCGGCAGACCGTGGCCATGAACGGTGCAAGATCGGTGAAATAATGAATAATGCCCATCTCGGCAAATACAATATCGTAAGAACCGTCCAGCACCTCTTCCGGCAGCTTTAGAACATCTGAGACGATATAATCGAGACCGACTCCGGCTGCTTCTGCCAGCTCTGCCGCATACCTTGCATTAGCCTCGGAGAAATCAGCTACACTTACTTCTGCACCAAGCAGAGCGAGTGCAACTCCCTTCATCCCGTTGGAACCCATGAGATTCATAATCTTCTTGCCCTGAATTTCCCCCAGATAATGATGGAGCGGAAACAATCTGCCCTGCGGGTCTTTGTTCAGCTTGGCAGCCGCTTCTGCCGGTGTCCCGAACCTGCTCGTCCAGGCAGCATACGTATCCTCGTTCCATGTCTCTTCACTGGACGGGACCACAGCCTGCTGCTCCTGTCCCTCATTCAAATTCTGTTCATTCATTATATTAAATACCCCTTTATGTAATTAATGTGAAGCTTGTCCGAGCACTCTTATGATGCGGATGGCAGAGGCTCAGCAGTTTGTGCTGCTTTTTTACGGCCTGCATACAGATAGACAGCCAGTCCGCTCATGACAAGCAGCCCGCCTGTCCACTGCAGGCCGTTGAGCTTCTCACCAAGCAGCAGGAAGGCCAGAATACTGGCACCGACAGGCTCACCGAGAATATTCATGGAGACTGTCGTAGCTGATACGTACTGCAGCAGCCAATTGAACAGGATATGACCGAATACGGTTGGCACAATCGCCAGGAGTACAAAGATGCCCCACTCCTTAGGCGGATAGTCAAAGAACGGGATTCCGGCAACCAGATTGTAAACGGCAAAAACAACGGAAGCAGAGATGAATACAATCAGGCTGTACAAATAAGAAGGCATACGGGAGACCAGACGATGGCCAACCATCATATGTACGGAGACTGCGATTGTACCGCCAACCGACAGCAGGTCACCTTTTATATTATCTGCTGACAGCCCGATGTCGCCCCAACCGATGAATACCGTACCGAATATCGCAATCCCCAGGCCCAGAATCGCTGATTTGGTGCTTCTTTCCTTATACAGCATATACGAACCGATCATAATGAATACCGGCTCCAGCGCCATAATCATCGTTGAACTTGCTACAGAGGTGAACTTAAGCGAGCCCATCCACAGCAGGAAATGCAGTGCCAGCATGAAACCGGAGAATCCGAGCAGGAGCCAGTCTTTCTTCTTAAGTGCGAAGGCAGCTCCGCTGTATGGCCGGACAAAGGGCAGCATCAGCAGTGAGGTGAACAGCAGGCGGTACATGCCCTGTATGGAAGCAGGAGCAGAGGACCATTTTATAAAAATAGCAGAGAATGAGATGGCTACAATTCCGATCAGCATGAGCAGCGGAACCGGAACCGGCGGTTTTTTGAAATTCACAGAGCAGCTTCCTTTCAGATATAAAGAGCATAAATTAAACCTAACTTAGAGCTTATATCCTGGTTACCCTTTCAGTCAACCAAAAAACCCGCCGGATGATCCGGCAGGCTGTCTCTGCTCACTCGCTGTGTCTGCTATGGCTTCAGTATAACCTTGATGCAGTCCTCTTCCTTCTCCCCAAACACCTTATAGGCATGCTCTCCCCGGCTGATCGGGAGACGGTGGGTGATAATATCCGTTGGATCGAACTTGCCGTACGAATCGGAATAACCGAGCATACCGCCGGTATCCTTGGCGTCTAATGTTATAACCCCAAAATCCTGCAGATTATCCCCGATCCGGAAAGTTTAGCAACGGTTATAAGGCCCCTTCTTCAGTGCCTGCAGGCGGATACAGCAGCGGCGAATACATCATCAGCGCATGATTCTCAGCCACTGCCTCATCACCGGCCAGCTCACCGCTGCGCGTCAGCACCCGGCGCCGGATCCGGTTGCTGCGGATATAACCGCCCCATGGCTCCAGGCTGATTACATGCTCCGCTTCATATATATCATATTGATACAGCTGCTCTGCATCGCATCTCCACTCCCCGTGCAGATGAGCGTCATCGAGGTAAAGCTTCAGCTGATAAGTATGCTCCGTATGATTGGTAAGCTGCAGATCCAGATAATTATATGCACAGGTCGCACCGCTGCCAAAGGGCTGGGTGCGCTTCTCATCCGGGAACACATCATAGCTGTGGCGGTGACGCTCGGTCACCGTCAGCGGGGTATGGAGTGCCATCCAGTAGATCAGGTTCGACAGCTGGCATAGACCTCCGCCTGTTCCGGTGCGGAATCCGCCATAGAATAACACCATACCGTCCAGATAACCTTTACGGCGGGTTGGCTTACCGATGCTCTGCCAGTAGGAGAAGGTTTCACCCGGCCTGATCAGCAGTCCGTCAAGCTTCGCGGCAGCCAGTCTTAAGTTCGTAATTTTGTTGTACTGCAGCTGCATGTCCACGTTACGAAGCTTACGAAGCAGCGGGGTTGCATGAGCGGCGGCTGTATAAGCCAGCACCTCTGCACTGCGGGTCCTTGCCCGTGTACCTGAAGCAGTCAGCCACTGCCAGTATCTTGCCCAGGTGTAATACCGCTTGCCGGCAAACAGCCTCAGTCTTGAGCGGCGGATCGGCTTCATTTCCGCTTTGGCCTTTCTCATGCAAAGACGATTTCATCTGCCTTGCGAAGGCTGGCAAATCTTCCGCCAAGCACCCCGTTATGGTGGCGCACGATCTCTTCCCCGCTGAAATTCGCATTATCAAATGTACTATGTGCATCCTGTACCAGAATATTGCTGTACCCCATGCTGTAAGCGCGGCGGCAGGTTGTATCAAGACAGAATTCAGTCTGCATGCCGCAGATGACCAGCCCTGTAACACCTAATCGTTGAAGCTCCTCATGGAGCGTTGTCCGGTGAAATGCATCCCAGGTCGGCTTCTCCACAACAGACTCGCCATCCTGCGGGGTAATCCGGCTACTGATCTCCCAGGTCGGCAGGCCTTTGGTATATTCCTCATCTTCCGTATGCTGTATGTAGACAACAGGCACTCCCGCCGAGCGTGCTTTACCGAGCAGTGCAACAATACGGTCCATCACTTGCTCCCCGTCGTAAAGGCTCATCCCCGGATATGAAAACATCGCTTCCTGCACATCAATAATCAATAATGCTGTAGTCATTAAACATTCCCCCTTGAATTAGTCAGCTGTTCCAGGAACTGAATTGATTTGCGGAGCGTTACATTCCATTCTGTTCCTCCCTTTCTGCAAACAATAAATCCCATTTTATACACTCCTAATAGTATAGTAGTAATTCATAGCGGACAACCTCAAAACAACAAAAAGAACATGTGCAAGCATCATCAGATGCTTGCACATGCCCTTAGTTATCATTCGTTTATTTGCCCCGTTTGTTATGCCAGATCAGTGCATGCAGCTGCGGCA
>RCUO01000355.1_pt1 | contig 24989 bp, 20 predicted proteins | sample 2166161 | NCBI WGS metagenome assembly RCUO01 (sample SAMN09932617, study PRJNA488358) | compost metagenome | feature: garden; material: soil; isolation source: compost soil in cyclohexanecarbonitrile-enriched culture | place: Germany: Experimental Botanical Garden Goettingen | collected 2016-01-27
GAGGCGCCTTATCTCGGCAAATATGACGAGTGGATTCCGCCGGACCTTCTGCGCAGCGCCTTCACGGTAGACGGGCTGGATGTTCCCGGGTTCAAGGAAATGACGAAGCGCTGGATGGAAGAATAGCCGCCTGCACCTGCTTCATCGGTTCGCTTAACCAGTAAATGAAAAACTCCCGAGCCTCTATCAAGAGCTCGGGAGTTTTGATTCTCATATTCCTGCAAAGCAATCAAGAAGGCCTACAGAACGACGGCTCCAACCAATCCTCCGAGAATACCGGCTGCGATTACCGACAGGAAGACGAACCAGACGACGCGACGAGGGAACGAGCGGTATACCATGAGCAACGAAGGCAGGCTGATCGTTGGCAGCGTCACAAGAAGTGCGCCCGCTACTCCCGTACTGAAGCCGAACGAGAGGAACGTTCCGATAATCGGAATTTCGGCGGCGGTCGGAATGACGAAGAGTGTTCCGGCGACAGCAAAGAGAATGACGGCGAGAATGCCGCTGGCGAATCCGCTTCCCAGGGAAGGGAACATCCAGGCGCGGGCTGCGCCTAACAGAAGAACTGTAATGATATAGGCCGGAACGACCGTCAGGATCATTCTGAATGCAGCGGCCCCCCAGCGAAGAAGCAGCGCCCCTTCCGGCTTGACGGCGTCTGCTGCATCGGCTGCCGGCTTGGCGATAGCATCCGGCACGTCGGCCTTGGGTGCAAACCGGTTGGCGAAGTAGCTGATACCGAATGTGAGCGCGATACCGAACACGATCCGCATAACCGTGAACTTCCAGGAGAGCACGAAGGTCATGAAGATCAGTGTGGCCGGATTCAACACCGGGTTGCCGATCCAGAAAGCGAGCGCCGCTCCGATGGATACATTCTTCTTGCGAAGCCCGACCGCGATTGGAGCAGCGCAGCAGGTGCACATCATGCCCGGCAGGGAAGCCAGTCCTCCGATTGCCGTGCTTTTGAAGCTGGCCTTGCCGAGTACGCGCAGCAGCCACTGTGCCGGAAGCAGCACCTGAACGAGCGAACCGAGCAGGATACCGAGCACAGCCGCCTTCCACACGGATTTGAAATAGGTGGCTGCGTAATCCAGAGCAGCCTGCCAGGATGGATCGGGAGCGGACGCTTCCTTACCGGTCAGAATGGATGAGCCGATGGAATGCTCAGTCGCTGCCTTGAACGCCTTATGGTAGTAAGGCCACCATTTTACATATGAGAGCCCCGCGATTGCAATCACAAGAAAGATTACCGCAAGTACAATAGCTTTGTAGTTTCGCGATTTAGGGTATAAAGAAGTATCGTTAGAAGCGGGTGACATGATGCCGACAACCTCCATATCATTTGAAATCAAAGCTCAACAATTATAGCATAGCCTATAATGAAAAAAGCTATATTTTGCGAAAATCCGTCATGATGATGTAATATATAAGATACTGTTATAACGTCTGATAACGTCCATTTTTTAATCAAAGGAGCTGAGTCTTGAATGTCTCAAGCCGAAACGATAAAACTGACGGCGCTGTCCAGCAAGGGCGGCTGCGGCTGTAAAATCGGGCCCGCCGATTTGATGCAGGTGATCCGAACACTCCCCAAGCCGGTGCCGAATCCGAACCTGCTTGTCGGTCTCGACACCAGCGATGACGCAGGTGTATACAAGCTGACGGATGACCTTGCCCTTGTGCAGACAGTCGATTTCTTCACACCGATCGTGGATGATCCGTATTCCTTCGGACAGATCGCCGCAGCCAACGCGCTGAGCGATATTTACGCCATGGGAGGGAAGCCGCTTACCGTTCTTAATATCGTGGCCTTTCCGATCTCCACCCTTGACAAAAGCATTCTGGCCGATATCCTCCGCGGTGCCGCGGATAAAGTAAGCGAAGCGGGTGCAACGCTGGTCGGCGGTCATTCCATCGATGATAAAGAGCCGAAATTCGGTCTTGCCGTTACAGGACTTGTGCATCCTGACAAGGTGCGGACCAATGCGTCCGCCCGCCCGGGAGACAAGCTTATTTTGACCAAGCCGATCGGCGTCGGCATTTTGACGACCTCCATCAAGAAGGACCAGTTGTCCCCGGAAGAGACGGCCCGTTTGACCGCCGTAATGTCCACGCTGAACAAAACGGCCGCTGAAGTAATGGACTCCTATGACGTGCATGCCTGCACGGATGTGACGGGCTTCGGTCTGCTTGGACATGCCTCCGAAATGGCAAAAGGAAGCGGGTTCGGACTCATAATCCGCAAGGATGACGTGCCAGTGCTGCCGAGAGTCCGCGAGCTTGCGGAGAGCGGCTTTGTTCCGGGCGGCACACGCAACAATTTTGCCCATCTAGAGGGTTCAGTCGTATTCCCGGAATCGCTTGATCAAATCGGCCGCTACATACTCTGTGACGCGGTTACCTCCGGCGGGCTCCTGATCTCCATTGGCGCCGATGAGAGCGGACAGCTTCTCGCTGATCTGCTGGCGGCAGGCGTGGAAGCGGCGGAGATTGGTGAAGTGACAGACGAGCATCCGGGCATCATCACGGTCATTTAGGGTAAGCACAGAAGGAGAGAGAAACGTGTTTCAGGATATTTCGCTCGAAGAGCTTCGGGCGCTTCAGGAGAAGAAGCAGATCACCGTTATCGATGTGCGCTCTCCATCTGAATTCAGGAATTCGACGCTCCCCTCTAGCATCAATATACCGTTATTCGATGATGCGGAGCGGGCGGAGGTAGGAACACTCTATACGCAGACCAGCGTTCAGGCAGCGAAGGAAAGAGGATTGGAGCTTGTCTCCGCCAAGCTTCCGGCTTTCATTCACCAGTTCGGAGAGATCCCGGGAAGCAAAGCCGTGTTCTGCTGGAGAGGCGGGATGCGCAGCCGTACGACGGCCACCCTGCTGTCCCTTATGGATATTCACGTTTACCGCCTGCAGGGCGGCTACAAGGCTTACCGGAAATGGGTAACCGACTCGCTGGAGTCTTACGAGTTCAGACCGCATTCCTGCATTGTCCACGGCAATACCGGAACCGGCAAAACAGCTCTGCTGAAGCGCCTTGAGAGGAAGGGCTTTCCAGTGCTTGATCTCGAAGGCATGGCCGGACATCGCGGCTCCATCTTCGGACAAGTCGGGCTGTCTGCCAACAATCAGAAGACGTTTGACAGCCTGCTGCTTGAGAAGCTGCTTACGATGGAATCGTCTCCGTATGTGCTGTTTGAAGCGGAGAGCATGCGAATCGGCAAGGTTGTAATGCCTGCTTTTATGGGCCAACAGAAAGAGACTGGAACCCAGCTGTGGATCGAAATGCCGATCGAAGCCCGGGTCAAGCAAATCATGGAGGACTATCAGCCACAGGAGCATCAGGAAGAGCTGCTGACCGCATTCCAGCGGATCAAATCGCGGATACATGTTCCGGTCGCAGCGGAGATTGATCGGAGCCTGAGATCGGGCGAATTCCAACAGGCTGTTCTGCTGCTGCTAGAGTACTATTACGATCCGAAGTATTCCTATACGTCCGATCAGTATGGTGCCTTCGAGAAGATCGTCTTCACAGTCCGGAATCTGAACGAAGCAGAATCGGCAGTGACTTCGTTTCTTCGTGAACGGCATCCGGAAATCGGAGAGTATTGAGATCAGCTTCATAAGCGCGAAATGCCGGTCCTCAGGGGCCGGTTTTTTATGCTCAACGTTGAAAGTTAGTCAAAATCGCCCCTCCCGGCATTCGGTTTACCCGGATTTCGTCATTCACCCTCAAGGTCAAGCCGTTGACAGGCTTGGTATAATGAGAACAAACATAAAGCTGCTATATAATCCGCAGCGAACAAGTGACGGAGGGGACATCCGCTATGACATCGACTGCTGCTGAGTCCGGTGCCGGACCGCGCAGCGGAGAATTAACCCGCGGATTGATTCTTCTGCTCGCGGTAACATCAGGCCTCGGCGTGGCCAACCTGTATTACAATCAGCCGCTTCTAGCAGATATCGGCCGGACCTTTCATGCAACCTCTACTCAGGTCGGCTATGTCTCCATGCTCACGCAGATCGGCTATGCCCTCGGCATGCTCTTTTTCGTGCCGCTCGGCGATATTCGGGAGCGCAGGGGTCTGATCTCCCTGCTTCTGGCCTGCGTAGCTGTATCCCTGATTGGGTTCGCGGAGTCGCCAAGCCTGACCTGGATGTATGCCGCCAGCTTCCTGATCGGCATAACCACCGTGGTGCCGCAGGTAATCGTTCCTCTGGCAGCACAGCTTGCAAGTCCTGCCGAACAGGGGAAGGTGATCGGAACCGTGATGAGCGGACTGCTGTTCGGCATCCTGCTTGCCCGGACGGCAGCCGGAATCGTCGGCGATCTCCTGGGCTGGCGAGCGATGTACTGGATCGCTGCCGCCATGATGCTGACACTCTCGCTTCTGCTTCGCAGGGTGCTGCCAGTCGCACGGCCGGAGACAACGGCGTCATACGGACAGCTTCTCGCTTCTCTCGGAAGCCTTGTGCGAAAATACGCCACACTCAGGGAAGCTTCGTTGATCGGTGCCTGCATGTTTGGCGCATTCAGCGTATTCTGGACCTCGCTCGCCTTCTTTCTGGAGGGAGCGCCCTATCATTACAGCAGCGCCATTGCTGGCCTATTCGGTCTGGTCGGCGTTACAGGCGCAGCAGGAGCTCCGCTTGTCGGGCGGCTGGCGGACCGGACAGCCCCCAAGCGGATTATCGGGTTCATGCTGATGGTGACCCTCGTGTCCTTTGCTCTCCTTGGAACCGGGGCCTTGTCAATCATCAGCCTGATTATAGGGGTCATACTGCTTGATCTAGGCGTCCAGGGAACGCAGATCAGCAATCAGGCCCGGATTTATGTCCTGGAGCCTGCGGCCCGAAGCCGGATCAACACGGTGTTTATGGTCAGCACGTTCGCTGGAGGCTCAATCGGATCGACTGCCGGCAGCTATGCCTGGCACGCATGGGGCTGGATCGGAGTGTGCGGAACAGGCGGAGGGCTGGTACTGATCGCCTTTCTGATCTGGTTGACGAATCGGATGTCGGAGCGATCATAATCGACAGGATTCTTCATTTCTTTATTCGGGGAATGGCGGTTCAGGCTCTGAAAAGGGCGTCTGGACGGCCGTTTTTTTAATTAATAACATTAAAAATAAAACGGGTTAATGATTATAGATTAATCAGATTAATTAGTGGGATTTTCGATCAAATCAAGTTTGGAAAGAAAGATGAAAAGAAGTATAATGTCCATGAAAATGATGCGGATTTTTACAATTAGTGAGCAGATAGGAGAATGAATGATGAAAATCATGACGTTGAACACCCATGCCTGGATGGAGGAGGATCAGTTCGCGAAGATTGCGGCTCTGGCTGATTTTATCAATAAATCGGAATTTGATGTGATCGCTCTGCAAGAGGTTAACCAGTCCAAGGATGGAGCGATCCTGCCGAACGAGAAGCTGACAGGATTTGTTCCGGCAGAGGAAGAGACCCTTGTTCGGGAAGACAACTATGCGTACGTTTTGCTGCAGCAGCTGAAGCTGCCGTATTACTGGACCTGGATACCGGTTCATCAAGGTTTTCAAAAATTCGATGAAGGTCTTGCCATCCTGACCCGCGCTCCTATCCTAGATGTCTTTGAAATGTATGTCTCCCGGATTACCGATTATGAGAATTATCGCACCCGGAAAATCGTCGGGGTCAAGACGGAAGCGGGCGGGGAAGAGCATTGGTGGGTATGCGGCCATTTCGGCTGGTGGCAGGATGAGGAGCCTTTCAAGGGCCAATGGGACTGCGTGCAGGACAAGCTTGATACGCTTAAGGAACTGCCGGTATACATAATGGGGGATTTTAACAATGTGGCAGAGATTCGTGGAGAGGGCTATGACTATGTAGTGGAACGGGGCTGGACCGATCTTTATATATCTGCGGCTGAACGGGATGACGGCGCTACGGTGACCAAAGCGATCAAGGGCTGGGACGATAACGAGAACAGGCTGCGCATCGACTATATTTTTGCCAACCGCCCGCTTCAGGCTAAATCCTGTCTGGTCGTCATGAACGGGAAAAGAGGCGAGGTCGTATCCGACCATTACGGAGTTGCTGCGGAGGTATAGCATAAAACCTACATTTTGTCACAAATAACCTGACATCCTCTATTTACAGGAACCCCCCCAGGGGGATAAGATTTTGAGAACGGTTCTCACTATTGAAGAAAATCCTGGAGGAGGATGACGATGGGACAAGTCATGTTGGGAAATGAGAAGGCGGAAGGGAAACCTCTCAGGTCACTATGGGAGCAGCATGGCGGCTTGTTGATCGCGGGTATATGTCTCTTGTGTATCGGGATCGCCTGGTACATGGGCAGAAGCGGACAGACTGGCGGGGAGCTTGTGTTCTTCATTCTGGCGTATGCGATCGGCGGCTACCGCAAGGCGTGGGAAGGACTTGAGACGCTGGTTAAGGAGAAGGATCTGGATGTTGACCTGCTTATGGTGGTTGCGGCGCTCGGCGCTGCAGGAATCGGCTATTGGCTGGACGGAGCGATTCTGATCTTCATCTTCTGCCTTAGCGGAGCGCTTGAAGATTACACGATGGAGAAGACCAATCAGGATATCGCTTCGATACTGAAATACCGTCCGGATGAAGCGGTGCTTCTGAAAGACGGCGGTGAACAGCGGGTGAAGGCATCTGCTCTGCAAAAGGGAGATATCGTGCTCGTCCGTCCGGGCGAACGCATCCCCTGTGACGGGCATATTCTGGAGGGTCATTCGGCTGTCGATCAATCCTCCATTACGGGCGAGTCGATACCGGCCGATCTCGGAGCGGGAGATCCCGTCTATGCCGGTACCATTAACGGACAAGGGGCGCTTCGCATTGAAACGGACCGAGGAGCGGAGGATACGCTGTTGGCCCGGATCATCCACCTCGTGCAGGAAGCCAAGAATGAGATGCCCCCAAGCCAGCTGTTCGTTGAACGGTTTGAGGGCATCTATGCAAAGATTGTGGTCGCTGTCGCCCTGCTGCTGATGGTGCTGCCGCCTCTTCTGCTGGGATGGTCGTGGGAGACTACTGTGTACAGGGCGATGATCTTTCTGGTCGTGGCATCTCCTTGCGCGCTCGTCTCCTCCATCATGCCGGCCATCCTGTCCGGCATTTCGAACGCCGCCCGCAAAGGGGTGCTGTTCAAGGGCGGCGTCCATCTGGAACAGATGGCAGAGGTGGATGTTGTGGCTTTCGACAAGACGGGCACGCTGACGGAAGGCAAGCCCAGAGTGACCGATGTCGTTCCCGCTGAGGGAGTGAGTAGAGAGGAACTGCTGATTCTGGCTGCCTCCCTAGAGCACTTGTCGGAGCACCCCATTGCACGGTCGATTGTGAAATATGCCCAGGACACGGGGCTATCGCTAGTACCTGCCGAAGACATGCAGGCGATATTAGGACTCGGTATTAGCGGTAGAGTTGGAGGCCGAAGCTGCCGGATCGGCAGAATGGAGCTGCTGGAGAGCGCCGGAGAGCGCTTCAGTCCAGACATCGTGAATATGGCCGAGCGGCTTGAGGCTGAGGGGAAGACCGTCATTTTTGTTGAAGCGGATCAAGCCCCTGCCGGGCTTCTGGCAGTTCAGGATGTGCTCCGGCCTGGCGTCCGCGCCGCTGTAATGAAGCTTAAGGACATGAACAAGCATGTCGTTATGCTTACCGGCGATGCGCAGGCGACCGCTGAGGCGATCGGCCGTGAAGCCGGAGTGGACGAAGTGCATGCCGGCCTTATGCCGGACGGTAAGCTTGCGCTGATCCGGGAGCTGACCAAGAGACACGGCAAAGTCGCGATGGTCGGCGATGGTGTCAATGACGCTCCTGCAATGGCGGCTTCGGCAGTCGGCATTGCAATGGGGGCGGCGGGAACGGATGTCGCGCTTGAAACGGCGAATGTTGTGCTGATGACAGATGATATTTCCAAAATCCCCTATACGCTGTCACTCGGCAAGAGAGCCCGCCGGGTCATTCGCCAGAACATTGCATTTGCGCTGGCGGTGATCGCCATTCTGGTCATATCCAACTTCGGTGGCGGAATCAATCTTCCTTACGGCGTCGTTGGTCACGAAGGCAGTACGCTTGCCGTCATTCTAAGCGGGCTTCGGCTGCTGCGATAATACTCCGGGTGCCGGATCAGTGCTTTCACAGCTAAGGGGTTGTTCCACCATTTTCCCTTTAGACTTTCACTTGCTATAATGAAGACATACTATCAGGCCTGCTGAAGCGGGCTGGAGGGGTGTCCGTAATGGAGCATGAATCCGGCATACATGAAGACGATTATGAGCACAAGTACCGGAAACAGATCGTCAACCGGCTGGCGAAGATCGAAGGACATGTGCGGGCTGTGAAGGAAATGACCGCAGACGACAGGGACTGCTCGGAGGTGCTGCTGCAGATTGCCGCTGTCCAGAAAGCGCTGGACAAGGCGGCCAAGCTGCTTCTCAAGGACCATTTGGAGAACTGCGTGGTCAAAGCTGTTCATCATGGCAATGAATCCAGAGTTCTGGAGGACCTCAACAAGGCTTTGGACAATTATATCCGGTGAAAAAAACCTGTCGCGATATCTTTTGCGGCAGGTTTTTCATGTTTTTGGTGTAAGGCGCATTATACTCTTAGCAGTTGGGATTACTAAAGGGTATTTAATGATTATGGAAGCGGAGGCTTCACATATCCCTGAAAAAGGAGACTTCCCATGAATCACGATCCTGTGGTGCTAATTGTATCGGCGGCGTATGGCGGCGGCCACGCCAAAGTGGCTCAGGCGATCGAGCAGTCTTTCCGTTCCCGGAATATCGACAAGGTGCACGTCATGGATTTATTTGGGGAAGTCCATCCGCTGCTGAACGGACTGTCCCGTGCGTTCTATCTGAAGAGCTCCGAATACGCGCCGCATGTGTACGGCGTTCTCTATAACATGACCAGCGGCATGAAGCCGGAATATCCGTTTGGCCGGATGCTGCACTCCCTCGGGAGACATAAGGTTCGGCGGATTCTAGATGAGCTTCGTCCGGACGCCATTATTCATACATTCCCTTATCTGGCCGCTTCCCAACTGTCTTCCGGTCCAGGAGAAGGGTCTCCGGTCTTTACAGTGGTGACGGATTACTGCCTTCATGGCAGATGGATACATCCGACAACAGCCAAATACTTTATCGCGGCCGACTACATCAAGGACGACATGCTGAAGGCGGGCGTCTCCAGAGACCGGATCGAAGTAAGCGGAATTCCGGTTCGCGAAGCTTTCACCCGTCCGCTGGAGCATATGGAATTGATTCGGAAACACGGTCTAAGGCAGAACCGGAAATATGTGATGCTGTCGGCGGGAGCCTATGGCGTCACGAGCCGGATTCGCGCCCTCATCAGACGGGTGCTCCGGGAGACCGATCTGGATCTCCTGATCCTCTGCGGAAACAACCGCAAGCTTCAGAACTCGCTGATGGAGCTGTACGGTGACAGCGACCGTGTTCGGGTGCTCGGCTATACAGAGGACATCCATGAGCTGATGTCGATCTCTTCTTGCCTGCTGACCAAGGCTGGCGGTGTGACGTTGACGGAGGCTTTTGCCTTGTCTCTGCCGGTCATTGTATATAAACCCCTGCCCGGTCAGGAGGCTGGCAACGCCAAAGCGCTGGAGAGCCGGGAGGCGATCTTTGTAGCAGGCAACGAAGAGGAGCTGATGGACCGGCTGCGCCGTTTGGACTCCGATACGGCCCTTGACTCCTTGAAGCTGAAGATGCAAGAGCTCTCCAGGAACGATGCTGCCGGCGCCATAGTAAATGAAGTGCTGCGTGTGCTAAACGAACGGCCAGCCTACGGGTTCAATTCCGCTGACTCCATGCCGCCTAAGAAGCAGCCAGAAACCGCGCACAGCTAGGCCGGAAGCCGCACACAGCTAACACGAAATCGAATTGACTATCCCGTCTTCCGTTTACCGGATGGGCATTCCATGTTATGGTAGATTCATTCGGAATAATACAAACAGAAGAGAGAGGGTATCAGATGATACGTAAGCTATCGGCGGAAGACCGTGAAGAAGTGCTGGCCATGCTGGGAAAGGAGCCGGCACGCAATCTGTTTTTCATCTCGGATGTGGAGAACTTCGGATTCGATCAGGATTTTCAGGAGCTGTGGGGAGATTTTGATGCAGAAGGACAGCTGATTGCGGTGCTGCTGCGCTATGAAAAAGGCTATCTGTCGTATGCGCAGGGCCGCTTTGACACAGAGGGATTTGCCGAGATTCTGCGGAATGATCCCCATATGGCGATGCTGTCCGGTGGCTCGGAATTTGTGGAACCATACTTTAGCCTCCTTGATTTCCGCAAACGGAAGCAGATGTATTTCGCAGAGCTCAAGGAGGTTAACAAGGAAGCTGTATCCGATCCGGGTGATGCGGTCATCCGCCGGGCGGGACTTGAGGATGTTGAAGCCGTCTGCGCACTGACCGACATCATTGAAGAGTTCGAGGTTAGCCCTGAGAGCTCAAGATCCAGCTTAAGACGGACACTTGAGACCGGAACGGGCCGGACCTATCTTGTGGAACGCGAGGGAAGAGTGATCGCGACAGCGTCCACTACCGCTGAGAACTCGGTGTCGGCCATGGTAATAAGCGTCGCTACTCATCCGGATTACCGGGGGCAGGGGCTTGCTTCTGGTGTGGTGAGCGCCTTGTGCAGCGAGCTTAACACAGAAGGTAAATCCCTGTGCCTCTTCTACGACAATCCGAAGGCTGCTTCCATCTACAAACGGATCGGCTTCCGTGATATCGGTGACTGGACCATGAACTACCGTTAATCGGGGTGTACATAACATTTATTTTCTCTGGACACTGGGATTGACGAGCCCGGTGTCTTTGCTGTGGTCCGGGGTCAAGGAGTGTGTGATCCAGATCCATTTATTCGAAATTCTGATCGGATATCAAAAAGGGGATAGCTTCAAGCTCGCGGCACATTTACCGGATTGGCAAAAGATTCTGCTTGGCAGGAGGCCCATAGCGGCGGCTTTCTGCAATATCCCTGTATTGGGATGGTTGTGGGAGCTGTTGTTAGGAGAATTCATCCAAAAGGTGATTCAATTTATCATATGTAGCCAATAATGATTGTCTTTCGTCCTCTGTCAATTTCTCGAACAGTGATTAAGGTCCCACTCTCCATACGATGTAACTTGCCGTCAGAGGGCACTCGCTCTCCTCCTAAGCTGGGTCTGAATATTTATTTAATCAGGAGGATACTCATGAAAGAAGGCCGTCCTCTGCGGGTTGGCCTTTGAACTTGTCATTATAGACAGCGCGCTAAACTGTCTCATAAGAGGAGATAGAATATGGGAGGGCTTCACTGAGCTCTCCCATATTCTGCTTTTGGCCATAATGAGGCTTTGTTCTTATAAGCTTCGACAGCTTTTCGTCGATATCGGAAAATCGGGCGAAAGCGGTATATCCCGGATACCGTTAGCCTTTTTTGCTATCCAAATACCGGTTGGTCGACTTGCGTTCAATGATTTGCGAAGGCAATGTGACGTTGCGGCTCACTGATTGCTTTGAATTTCCTTCGACGAAATTAAAAAGCAAGTAGAACGCTTCAGAGCCGATCAGAAACGGATTTAAATCCACGCTTGTTATGGGAGTGGATATCTTATCCAAATAGGGAGCGTCATTAAAGCACATAATACCCAGATCATCGGGTACCCGGATCGATTCGTTCTGGCAATAGTTAAGCACGCTTAGCGACATCAAGCTATTCATCGTAATGATGGCATCGATTTCGATACCATCACGTTTGGCCTGTTTCAAGGTTTCGCTGATATGATGGCCATCCCCATCTGTATACAGGACAGGTGTGGAGGAGGTGTTTATGCCATGCTCCTCCATGGCTATCCGGTAACCGTGTATGCGGTCGGAGACGACATCCTGTTTGGCTTCGTCCGTCAGCAGCACAATATTGGTGTAGCCTTTGTCGATTAAATATTTATGAGCCATATAGCTGTCTCTGACATTGTCATTATGGATCGATAAAATATTATGGGTCAGGCTTCTGCCGATTAATACAACGGGTATTTCCTCTTCCAGCAATGCACTGATTAGAGGGTCCTTGTCGGAGGACAGAAGGCTGGTTATAAGGAAGCCGTCTACCTTTTTTTGTTTAATCCACTTCTTGCACTGGGCGATCTGTTCTTCTACCGAATCGAATGCGGAGAATTGAATATTGCAGTCAAAATCCTTGGCGCTTTGTGAGATCCCGTAGAGCACGTCGCTGTAGAAGGTATTACCTCTCAGTTCTGCTAAGCTCTTCGTCAGGCAGAAGCCGAATGTGAAGGAACGGTCTGTATTTAATGACGAAGCATTAGGAGTATAATTTAGTTGTTGGATAGCGGCACGGACACGCGCCTCCGTATCGCTTGTCGTATTTCCTTTATTGGTAATCACCCTCGATACCGTAGCAGGAGATACACCTGCGGCTTGGGCAACGTCCTTTATTGTAGCAATAAATATCACCTCTCTCTCTCTATCCCGCTGGTTACATACTTTATTTTACTATTGCAAGCATATTTAATCCAATAGAATCAATTATCGATTTTAAAAGAGAGCACATCATCGGCTTCATTGATTTTGCGCAGTAAACCTGAAAATTGATCATGTTTGAGTGAGGCAATCCGGAAGGTGATATGATGAATGCATTCCTCCGCATGAACACTTCGCTCTACGCTGATCGCTTTAATAATAATCCTCTTATCGGTCATGTACTCGCATATTTCGTTGAAGGTACAAGAGCCTTCTTTTATTTTCATGGAGGCTACCCTCGGTTTATTCGCTGACAGATAGCGATGCTCCACATGGTTCAATATTTTGAGCGCCAGCAGCACCAGCCCGCATGTCAGAACGGCCGGATAATAAAAGCCTGCCCCAATCGCCAGCCCGATACCCGCTACGACCCACAAGGTGGCGGCTGTCGTTAATCCTTTGATGGAGACGCCCGTCTTCATGATGGTGCCAGCTCCAAGAAACCCGATGCCGCTAATGACCTGTGCTGCCAGCCGGGCGGGATCGGTCTGTACATTGGCTTCCATTCTGAAGGCGTTAAAGCCGTAGATCGATAAGAGCATAATCAAGGACGAACCAAGACAGACCAGTATATTGGTTCTCAGTCCGGCAGCATGCTGGTGCATCTCTCTTTCATAGCCGATCAAGCCGCCCAGCGCCGTCGCTGTGACGAGACGGGCTGAAAGTTCTATCATTCCGATATGCCAGGGGTCAGCCATTAGCTCTTAGATGCTCCTGAAGTTAATCCGGATATCAGATATCGCTGGAAGAATAGGAAGACGGCGGCGATTGGAACGGCAATCAGAATCGAACCAGCTGCAAATCGGGTGAAGGTATTGCCGAATTCATGATTAACCATATTGAATAATCCGACTGCAAGTGTGTAGTTCTCTGGGCTTCGAATGACAATGCTTGGAAGCAGGAAGTCCATGAACGGCGTCATGAAATTAAACAAGGCCACGACCGAAATAATCGGTACGGCTAGCGGCAATAGAATCTGAAAGAAAATACGGAAATGCCCTGCTCCGTCGATCTTGGCTGCTTCATCCAAGTCGCGGGGGATCGTATCGAAATAGCCTTTCACAAGAAAGGCATGCGTCGGAATCGAGGTGCCGACGTATACGAGGATTAGCCCGACCAAGGAGTCAAGCAGACCGATTAGGCTCAGTAAAATGTAAATGGCGACCATGCCCATAAGCACAGGGAAGATCTTGATCAGCATCAGTACATAAAGGGTGTTCTTCCGGCCGACGAATTGATAACGGGAAAATGCGTAGGCAAAAAACAAGACGACAATAAGCGAAATGACCGTTTTGGCGCTGGCTACAATCAGAGTATTTTTATACCAGAGCAAATAATCACTGTTAGGATTGGTAAAGAGCCATTTGTAATGCTCCAATGAAGCGTGATTCGGAATAATCGAAGCGCTGTACATGCTCGTACCGGGATTAAGCGAGATACCGAGCACCCATAGCAAAGGATACAGGATGACAACAAACATAATCAAAATGAATAGGTAGATACCTAGGACTTCAAGTCTTGATTGAAGTTTAACTCCCATTAGCCTTCCCCACCTTCCTGGAATGACCGTGTACGTCTGAACTGAAGGAAGGCTGCAAGCGCAACGAACAGTCCGAGTATGATGGAGATGACGGCGGCCATGTTATAGTTCATCGTATCGAAAGTTAGCTTGTACACCCACGAGATAACAATATCGGTTGAGCCTGCCGTTTGTCCCCGGACCGGCGGACCACCTTGGTTGAAGAGATAAATCAGGTTGAAGTTGTTAAAATTGCCGGTATACTGCATGATCAAGAGCGGTGCTGTAGCAAACAGAACATGAGGCAATGTAATATGACGGAATCGCTGCCACTTGCTTGCCCCGTCAATCTCAGCCGCCTCGTACCAATCATTAGAGATGCTCTGCAGGACGCCGGTAAAGAGAGCGAATACGAAAGCAAAGCCGAGCCATATCTCCGTCATAATAATCGCGACCTTGGTCCATAGTGGATCGGTCATCCATGGGACAGAGATGCCAAACGGAGCGAGAAGCTGCTTGTTGACAGCCCCAAATTGATCGTTATAAAGCGCCTTGAAGGTCAGAATCGAGACGAATCCCGGTACAGCCCAAGGTAAAATAAGCACAGTCCGAATCGTCTTCTTGAATTTGATTCGCTTGTCATTAACGATGATGGCCAAGAACATAGCCAGAGCCAGCTGCAAGGAGGTTGCGACAAGCGTCCACACAATCGTCCATGACAACACCGATACGAATGTGGTCCTCCAGATCGGAATCGTGACGACATTCCTAAAGTTATCGAGTCCTACCCAGTGCAGCAGGAAGCGGGGAGGAGAATTGTAAATGTTGTAATCGGTAAACGCCAGAGCCACCATGAACAGCAACGGCAGCAGCAGGACAAAGATGATCATGAAAAAACCAGGACCTACAAGCAGGTAAGGAAAGCTGCCGTTCCAAGCGGTGTTGAAACCTTCGCGGATGGATGTAACCTTCCATCCCTGTCGGATTTTGATGGCATCCTTGCGGGCATCGATCAGATTAAATAAATAGAAGCCCACAGCAGCCACCGTTAATATGACGGACAAGATGCCTTGAATCAGCAATCTTCGGGAGTCGTCCACCCCTTCCAGGGTGCCGAGCGTGAACAGTCCCCAGTATCCAATGTTAAGAAAATCGATAAAAACGCCTAGAAAAGCGACGAACAAAATGAAAAATAAGGTCCCCTTCATAAATCTTCGATTGTACATTTGTCCAATCCCCGGAACGATAGAGCATAGCAATGCTGTACGGGGACTATGTCGAAGATGATCTTCGCTGTTGCGAGATCGACTCATCTTGTTTCCCTCCTGTTTAAAAGGCCAATGTACTTGTTGCTATTTGCTTGGAGCGCCATTAAGGGCGATTTGCTCTTTGAGCTGGGAGACGGCCTCATCAAGCACTTCCTTCGCATCACTGCCTTGCGAGAGGAAGGTGAATGCGCTTTGCATCGGAGCCCAGGTTTGTGAAATCTCCGGATTGTTAGGTGTTGGCGTAGCCGACTTAGACTGTTCGCCAACCGCGGAGAAATAAGGATCCTTGGTAACCAGATCGCTGTCCAGCATTGCTGTCTTAGCTGGAACCTCTCCGGCATTCTGGAAGTAATAAGAGAGCGACTCATCGTTCGTCAAATAAAGCGCAAGCTTGGTTGCCCAATTTTTGTTCTTGGAATAAGGCGACAGTACCCATCCCTTCAGTCCAAGGAAGGAAGGCGGACGAGTGCCGTTGTCCAGCACAGGAATTGGTGCTGTAGCCAGCTTTTCCCCAAGGGCTTGCTTATAGTTCATGAGCGAGGAAGGAACCGAGATGACAGCGCCTACCTTACCTTCTTTGAACAGGCCGTCCATGACATCACCGGTAATGGATTGAGGCAGATAGCCCTTTTTGAACCAAGATTGAACCAGCTGGGCGCCTTTGACAGCCCCTTCGTTATTCAAGCCGATATCGTTCGAATCATAGCCGGTGTCTTCTTTGTAATTGAAGATATAGGCGCCGTACCCTTGCATGAACATATTCGTATAGTAGAAGTTTGTACCGTCGATCAGGAAACCGTATTTATCCTGCTTCTTATCCGTATAGGATGCGGCGAAGCTCTCAAGCTCTGTCCATTTCTGAGGTGCTTCAGGCAGAAGCTCTTTGTTGTAGTAGAGGATTGCCGTCTCAGCAACCATTGGCAAATTGTAGATTTTTCCGTTTTGTGTAACGGCTTTAATCGTCTTTGCTGGATAGCTGTTAATAATATCGTCCGATAGCTCATAAGGCTCAGCGAGTCCTTGCAGCACGTTTTTGCCCATCGAGTTATGCGTAGCCCACCACAGGTCGGGTCCGCGTCCGGCAGGGCCATCCAAAGAGAAAGTTTTGGCCTGTTCACGAGCATTCACAGGAACGACTTCTACTTTAACGCCTGTTTCTGTGGTGAACTTTTCTACAATCTTTTTCATGGCTGCCAATTCTTTCTCGGCATCGTTAGCCCAAATTGTCAGCTTCTCAGGCTTGGGGGCTTCTGACGCTGTATGGGTACCGGGGCTGTTGGTTGCAGCATTTCCTTCAGGGGACGTGTCCGCTGTATTGCGATCAGGTCCACAGGCTGTCAATAGTGTTGCGGCCAGACCCATAGACATCGATAAGATCAACACACGTTTATTCATAGACATAGTTGCTATTCCTCCATTAATTGTAGTAGTCAATCGGAAACATATGGCCCAAGATGCTCCGTATGGACCTTGGCAGATTCACAAGAGCCGCTCGCATTCAGTAGAAATTCGACAACCCCGCCGTTATAGACCGGGATGGTATCCCCAGGATTGGCGAGCTGCTTTAAATCCGCAGTGGACTGGCCGTGGCCGAAAACGACGATGTTCGCATCTGTGCCCCATAATGGAGCGATATGTTTGTCGTAGAAGAACTGCACACGCTTTCGGACCAGGCCCTTATCTTCCGGCCATGCAGGCCACCAAGGCTTAGCTTGGTCGTGAGAGGAGATCCATTTCGAATTCGGAATTCGCTCCAGCAGCCGTCTGCAGCTGTCCCACGGATAGTCACGGTAATACGACCATTCCGTGAGGAACATCTCCGACATCTCCGGAACAAGCGTGAGCGGCAGTTGCTTGTCACTAGCCAGCGGAATAGAGGTCATAATCGACCGATCAAGCGGGCTGGTATAAATGGCATCCACATGGATGTTTTTGAAAAACTGCACAATCTGCTCTGCCTGCCACTTGCCGATTGCGGTGAGGAGGCAATTGGCTCCTCCGCCTTGCCCAACGTTCATTGTGGTCTGGCCATGTCTAATGACATATAATCGCAAATGATAGGTTCACCCCCCTTTTTTTGTGAATCGAAATGAAATTAAAGCGTCAGTGATAAAATCATTTTTCATATTACGTTTCATATGATATATTAAGTTAGCCAGAAATGGAAGCGCTTTTTTAGATAAATACTCTAAAAAAAGCCGAAATTTCTTAGAATAAAGTTCTTTAGAGGTTGGAATGACAGAATTTATGAGTATAATTATTATTATTTTATGAAATGTTTCATGAAATAATGAGGAGGAGAAACAATGTTGGACTTGCACACACATCATAAAAGATGCGGACATGCATACGGTGATTTAGAGGACTATGTTCAGGAGGCTATTCTCAGAGGACTGCCCATACTAGGGGTAAGTGATCATTCTCCCTATTTTTATTCACATGAGAACCATCCTTATAATCAATTAGCGATGTCCATCACGGAATTCAATGTTTATATGGAAGAAGCTGTTCGTTTGAAACGAACTTATCAAGAACAGATTGAGGTGTTGATCGGGGTTGAATCGGATATTTTCAAGGAGCATATTCAGCTGTACGGCGAGGTGTATGCGAAGTACCCTATTGATTATGTGATTGGTTCCATCCACTTCGTTTCACCATCCGGCATTATGGAGTCGCTTGATTTTAATACGGCCTCTGAGGAGCAGAAGCAGCAGGAGGTGCTGCGCTATGTGGAGATTATGAAAGCAGGCATCGACAGCGGATGGGTTCAAATTATTGGGCATATGGATGGTTTTAAACGCGGCTATCCGGCCTTCACTGGGCTATTAGCTCCTTATGTCGATGAGTTGCTGAAACGGATGGCCGCTCGTGGAGTTGCCTTGGAGATCAATACGAGCGGCATACAACATGCCTGTAAGGAATGGTACCCTTCTTTTGACGTAATCGAACGCGCCAGATTCCATAGTGTCCCGGTTACCTTCGGCTCCGATGCTCATCATCCGGACCGACTCACAACGGATTGGGAGAAAGTCAGAGAGACCTTGATGTTGGTTGGGTACAGGCAGGTTGTTTATTTCAGGCAACGCAAGCCCTGTCTCATAGATTTGTAGCGGGTGAAACGTAACGGCGTATCTCGCCATTTTGAGAAGGCTCTCAATCGGAGGCACCCGGAAGGATGCCTCCGATGTCGCTATAGATGAAACCGTGAATCTTATCGTAAGCAACGGCAAAGTTTTTGAAAAAAAGCTCGCATCAGAATGTTTCATGTTAGTTTTTTGCATGACAATCGAACGTGTTGGGAAAATGTTCTTCGCAGGAGCCAGCAAAGAAGTTTTTATAAAGTGCGGATCTGGGCTGGCCCGTATTTTTTGGAGAATTCGATGTAAACGGACTCTTGAAGAGCTCGAGTGGTTCGGATTATTTCGGTTTTTTGGATTGAATCGCTTTTAAAACCAATCGAGCAATAACATAAGAGGAAGAAGTCATTCGGCGTGCGGGACTTGAGGACGTAGAAGCCGTCTGCGCACTGACCGACATCATTGAAAAGTTCGAGGTTAGCCCTGAGAGCTCAAGATCCAGCTTAAGACGGACACTTGAGACCGGAACGGGCCGGACCTATCTTGTGGAACGCGAGGGAAGAGTGATCGCGACAGCGTCCACTACCGCTGAGAACTCGGTGTCGGCCATGGTAATAAGCGTCGCTACTCATCCGGATTACCGGGGGCAGGGGCTTGCTTCTGGTGTGGTGAGCGCCTTGTGCAGCGAGCTTAACACAGAAGGTAAATCCCTGTGCCTCTTCTACGACAATCCGAAGGCTGCTTCCATCTACAAACGGATCGGTTTCCACGATGTCGGAGATTGGACGATGAATTACCGATAAGCCCTATGTACATAGCAGTTCATCTTCAGACACTGGGCCTGACAGGCCCGGTGTTTTTATCTTGTTGTTTGGCTTCCAATCCAGGGAGGTAAAAAATCTCTCAAAAAAATTTTTTTCGCCTAATGAACAAAACGCAGCTTCCTTGAGTCTCTTTCTAAAGATTCAACGGAGGGAGAGACTTTGGTATGAAAAAAACGCTGGAAGCCGCCATGCAAAAAAGCGGGCTGATCCTGATTTGTGTGCTGCTGATACTCGTTTGGGGAGGAATATCGGCGGTCCAGATGCAGCGGGATTATTTACCTGGCATCAACAATACAACTTTAATGGTATCCTTACGGGCTTCTTCTTATCAAGCCGATCAGGTCAAGCGGGACATCGCGGCTCCCCTGGAGGATGCGATCCGCAGAACAAACGGGATATTGAATGTGGAGACGACCTCCTATGACGGCGGACTGTTGATCAATCTTTATTACCCGATGAATTATAACATGGCCAAAGCGGAGAATGCCGTCAATCAGGCCATTAGTCAAGCGGAACTGCCGGACGGCGTGAACCGGCCTTCAGTCACCCGGTTGACGACGAACAGCTTTCCCGTTCTGAGCTACAGCCTGACCGCCTCTTCAGGCAAGATTGATGCTCTGACCCTTGAGTCCACCGTTCAGACTGAGATCGTGAACCGCCTAAAAGCTGTTCCCGGCGTATCCGACGTGCAGACGGTCGGAGGAGCGAATAAGGGCTATGTTGTCCTGATTCGTATGAAGGATCTGGTCAAGAATGGATTGACTGTGGACGATTTCAATAAATCGATTACTGCAGACATTCCGGCTCTGGAGGGTAACGCCGCTAATGTCAAGTCGTCCTTTCCGATCCGGATCGAGGGCTGGGATCTTGGCCAGAATGAATTGAAGGAGCTGCCAATCAAGGATAAGCAGGGGAACGTCATTCCGCTTTCCTCCATCGCCACGATCTCGACCTCTCTGACGGATGTGAAGACCGTCTCACGGAGTAACGGACAAGCGAGTGTAATCCTGAATGTGATCAAGACGCCAACCGTGAATATCACCGAGGTGGCGAAGCAGGTTAAAGAGCAGGCCGCCGGCATTCCCCAGGTTCAGAGCGGTGATGTTTCCCTAAATCTGCTCGTGGACAGAGCCCATGATTTGAACGCTTCGCTGCTCGGACTCGTACGAGAAGGTCTGCTTGGCTGTGTGTTCTCCGTCCTGTCCGTGCTGGTCTTCTTCCGGAATGTGCGTTCTACGCTGTTGATCGCGGTGTCGCTCCCGATTTCCTTACTTGCCGCTACTGCTGTGCTTAAGGAAATGGGGGTTACGCTGAATATTCTTACAGTTTCCGGTATGATTGTCGCCATGGGGCGCATCGTAGATGATGCGATTGTCATTCTGGACAACATTCACCGGCGGGTTCGGGAGCATCGCGGTGAACCGGCGCTCGGCGTTCTGTCTACCGCGGCTGCCGAGATGATTCCCGCGATTCTGGCCTCAACAGCGACGACAATCGCCGTTTATGTTCCGATCGCGCTCGTCGGCGGCATTATCGGGGCTTCCTATTCAGGATTTGCCTGGGCCGTCGTCATTTCGCTAGCCGTTTCTTTTCTGGTGGCGATGCTTGTCATTCCAGCGTTCGCCTACGCCGGATGGCGGGAGCCTGGCAAGGCCGCGGCCGATCTGGAACCAGTATTCCGGCCCTTCCTGACTATTGGACTGCGGCATCGAAAAACGTTTGTCTCAGCATCGCTGCTGCTGTTTCTGATTTCTGTCTATTTTGCGGCACAGCTGCCATTCAGTCTGCTGCCCGGCTCAACCAGTGGCCAAATCGCTGTCAAGATCGAGATGCCGAAGGGTACGCCGCTTTCCGTCATGGATCAGCAGGTGAAAGCGGCTGAAGCTGCCTTGAAACAGAACGCGGATATCGCGAACTACTCGGCGACTTATGGCTCTTCGTTCACGCCGCAGGCAGATGATGTATTTGACCAGGGCGGCGGATATATGCAGCAGCCGAATGTGGCGAATCTGTCAGTCTCTCTGAAGAATGAACGGAAGACGGATGAGGATATTCCGGTTCTGCAGTCGGCGCTGTCCGCGGCATCCAAAGACGCCGTTGTGACGGTAAGCAGTCAGCAACTGTCGGGAGACGACTCCACACTAAAGATTATGCTGACCGGCGGAGACAGCAAAACGCTTGAGTCGGCCGCACAGCTTGTCAGAGGCAAGCTTGCCGGTATTCCGGGACTCAGTGTGGCGGGCAAGAGCGATCTAACGAACGGCGTTCCGAAATTCAATGTGACGCTGAACCGTGAAGCCATCCGGCAGGACGGCGTCAAGAGCGGAGATATCAACAAGATATTGGCCCGCTATATGGCCAAGGCAAAAGACTTCGACATTCCCCAGACTTCTTCTTCAGTTAACGGAAGCATTCCGGTCGACGTCTATCTCGATCCGCTGGGAAATGGAGCAACTGATAACACCCAGCTCCCGGTATACAAGCCCGAGCAGGTGCTCGCAGCATTGAAGGCCGAGACGCTCACCGGCAAAAACGGCACGGTGTACCGGCTCGATCAGCTGGCTTCCGTAGAGCGCAGCACAGCCGTGTCCATGATCCAGGAACGGGACGGTGAACCTTTTGCGGTGGTGTCCGCTCAGATTATTTCCAAAGATGTCAGCGGCGTCTCCAAAGCAGTGAATCAGGCGCTGGAGCAGGTTCAGTTACCTGAAGGCGTCGTGTATTCAACGGGCGGAATAACAGCGCAGGTTACGCAGATGATCGTTGAGATTGCAATTGCGGTATCCATTTCGATCTTGCTTGTGCTAGGTATTACCCGCTTTGTATTTAAAGCCTGGAAGCCTGCCCTTGCCGTACTGATCAGTATTCCGCTAGCCTTGTCCGGTGTCGTGATCACGCTGTATGCAGCCGGGGCACAGTGGAATCTCGCTGCCTTGATCGGCATTCTGATGCTGACGGGTATTGTCGTAACGAACGGTATCGTCTTGATTGACCAAATTGAGCGAAACCGCCGCAGCGGACTTCCGCTTCGCGAAGCGGTGATGAAAGGCAGCCTGTCCCGTGTACGTCCGATTCTGATGACTGCGGCGACGACGATCCTGACACTTGCTCCGCTTGCATTGTCCAAGAGCTCGGATTCAGTAGTTTCCCAGGTGCTGGGGCTTGTCGTCATCGGTGGGATGGTTACTTCGACTCTAAACAGCTTCGTTATTATTCCGATAATCTATGAATGGATGCATATCAAAGGTGAAAAAAGGGTAATCATTTAGCCGCAATTGATTCATAATGAGAAGAAGGGAGGCGTGCATAATGCTCCATTTAACAATGCTTCTGCAGCATTATGGTTATGGCATTCTCTTTACGGCATTGTTTCTGGAAATGCTGGCATTGCCTTTACCTGGGGAAATGATGATGAGCTATGCCGGATTGTTCGTCTATGAAGGCAAGCTGAACATGAGTTTAAGCATAGCCGCCGCTTCGCTTGGAGTCTCGGCGGGGATTTCACTTTCCTACTGGATTGGCTACCGACTCGGGAAGCCGTTTGTATTAAAGCATGGGCACAAGATTCATCTCGGAGAAGCCCAGATGGAGTCCATGACCCGCTGGTTCGCCAGATACGGGAATAAGCTGCTCTTTATCGCGTTCTTCATTCCGGGCGTCCGCCATATTACAGGGTATTTCTGCGGGGTTACGCAGATGCCCTTCCGCCGCTTCGCGAGCTATGCGTATTCGGGGGCTTTGTTCTGGACAGGGCTGTTCATCACGCTTGGCAAAGTGCTCGGCCCCAAATGGGAAGTCTATCATTCCACTGTGAACCGGTATATGCTGATCTTCGGCCTCGGCTCGGCGCTTCTGGCAGCGGCCGTCTATGCGTTTCGCCGCTACAAGACGAGAATGCTGAAATGGGCGGCGTCGCTGCTGCGTAGCACACTGCTTCATTTCAACTCGCTGGGTAAGGTCCGGTTTCTCGTTTTGGTTTCGTTTCTCGCCTTCGTCGGCTTCGTATCGCTGATGCTGGGCTTGATTCAGGACTTCCTGGCGCGGGATTTCGATACCTTTGACGATTTGGCGTCCTACCTCATCCAGACAGGTTTCGGTCCAGGGTGGAGAGGAGCGATGAACCTGTTCTCCCAGCTGGGTACAGCCGTATTTTACGGTCCGGTGATCCTGCTGGCGGCTCTGCGCATTGTTCTGCATAACAAAGACCGTCTGCTGGAACTCGGGTTTCTGCTGTGGGTCGTGCTTGGCGGTGAATTGCTGGATACCGGTCTCCGTGTGCTGTTTCACCGGCCTGGACCGGTATTGGCGGGATACAGAATTTTTAATACATTCCCGAGTACCGAGACGTTGACTACCTTTATCGTTTGCGGCTTCTCCGCCTATTTGCTGGTCCGGCATTCCGGTAGCCATACACAGCGTCTACTGGCCTTCGCGGCGGTTCTGCTGATTTGTCTTCTCGTAGGTCTGAGCCGGATTTACTTCCATGTTCAATACCCGAGCGATGTCGCCGCAGGCTATGTCTTTGGCGGTGTATGGGTAAGTCTCAACATTACCCTGCTGGAAGTGACGAGAAGGCTGCAAACTGTTGAACAGATTCCTTAATGAACTTACCCGTGTATGCGGCAGGAGTGAAAGCGCAAGTGGATGAAGAACTGAATCGACTGATACGCCGGGCGAGAGGCGGCGACCAGGTGGCTTTTTCAGAATTGGTCACCAGGTACAAAGGAAGAGTCTACCGCTATGCAGTCGGCATGCTCGGAGACCGGTCCGATGCTGAAGACGTGACTCAGGAGGCATTTGTGAAGGCCTATTTTTCCCTGGATGCACTTGATCATGATTATGCCTTCACTTCCTGGTTGTTCCGGATCGTATCCAATCTCTGCAAGGACTATTTAAGAAAAAGAGGAAAGACGCGCAATGCGGAAGCCCCGCCTCCGGATGAAACGGTCCCGGACCCTTCGGGGTCCGATCTCATCGGTAAGCTGTCCCTGGACGAAGCGCTCGGCCGTCTTAGCGTCGATCACAGAGAAGTTCTGCTGCTGCATGATGTACAAGGGTTCAGATATGATGAAATTGCAGAGCTGGTGCATGTGCCGCTAGGGACGGTGAAATCCAGGCTGTTCGCGGCCCGAATGGCGCTGCGTAATGAGTTAAAGGAGGAAGGGCTGAAATGAGTAACCATCCGGAAAAGCATCCTGAAGAACAACTGTCTGCGTACCTGGACGGCGAGCTGGGCGAGGAAGACCGGATGCTGGTGGAGTCCCATCTGGAGGAATGTCCGGAATGCAGAATGCTGGTGGATGAACTGCTAAGTAATCAGCGTCTGCTGTTATCGGCTTTTGAGTCGATGACTCCACCGGAAGAGCTTGAAGCCTCGGTCGCTGCTCATATTTCTAAAGAGGCTCATCCGCTTCCTGTCTTGAAACGGACGCTTTCCTTCGCGCTATCAGCGATTTCATTTTTTGCCGTGATCGGTCTAGTATTGGGGGCACTATACATTAAAATGTTCGCGGGAGCCGTGAAACTGATGAAACCGCTGCTGTTATTATCGACACATCTGATTGCCGGCATGCCGCTGCTCATGGGTGTCGTAATTCTGTTCTCGGTGACGGCGTTTGCGCTGTCGGCGGTTTCGCTGCTTCGGCTGCTACGGACAACGACAAGTTAAGAAAGGAGGTAAGGCGTTGCGTAACAAATGGATTGTCATCATTGCTCTGACGCTGCTGA
>RCUO01000358.1_pt1 | contig 24841 bp, 24 predicted proteins | sample 2166161 | NCBI WGS metagenome assembly RCUO01 (sample SAMN09932617, study PRJNA488358) | compost metagenome | feature: garden; material: soil; isolation source: compost soil in cyclohexanecarbonitrile-enriched culture | place: Germany: Experimental Botanical Garden Goettingen | collected 2016-01-27
CCAGACCATCAACTTTGGAATAAGCGGCAAAAGCATCCTTGAACGCAAACTTTGCAGGCTCGCTTCCAGACTCCGCAACCTTGCGGATATAGTCCACCGACACACATTTGCCGTCCACATATCCGCCCTCATAAGGAGTGGACTCTGTTTCAAAATAACCGAGATCTCCTGTCTGTATCGCCTGCTGATAAGCTTCGTCAGAGAGCACAATCATAATATCAACATCCGAGGTTTCGCTGGCATATCCATGCGCAATCGACCCTCCAATGATGACTCCAACCACTTCTTCTCTAGCCCGCAGCTTGCCGGCTATAGCTTCAATAGCTCTTTGATGGTGTTCGTACATTATGTAAGCCTCCTAAAGCGAAAATGATTCATAATTAATATTTTTATTAATTATGTAATGATATTATTAATTATATTTAGAGTATCATAACACAGACGGCTTATGCTGGATACCAAAAAACGGAACAGAGGCTTTTTTTATAAGAAATTTATAGATTACTCCGGGATTGACTTCGCACGAATACCTTGAGTGACGATATCAACGGGGAGTCGATCTTTACATCAGGACCTCATATCCTAAATAAATGAAAATCTACATCATGGAAGATAAAATGTTAATAAATTGAATATATATATTGACAATGGTATAGAATGGAATCATAATAGCAATATGATTTATTGTAAAAATATGAATTTCTGTAAAGTAAGTTTAAAAAAGTTATATATATTTGGATCCCTGGTACTTACAACGCTGTTTAAGTAAATTCTGTTTTCCTCTAATCGCATAATCGCAGGAAAACTGTTCAATGACAACTGTAAACTTGCTTGTCCATCTACTTCATGACTAATCTGAGCCAAACGGATAACCATGAAAATATCTTAAGTTGACTATGCAAATAGAGACTAGATACTATATCTAGTCTCTATTTGCATATAAAGGGATTTACATGCATAAACCAATGATCCCTTTATCTATGCTTGCGGCAAAAGAAGCACTACTATGCAAATCAAAGGATAGGAGTGGAAATATGTCGGAGAATTTTGATATTGTGATTGATCGAAGAAATACTTGGTCAACAAAATGGGGCCACAATGAAAAGAACCCTGAACAGGAAGATCTGTTGGCTATGTGGATTGCCGATATGGATTTTCTCTCTCCTGCAGCTGTTGCAAAAGCAATAACAAAACAGGTTGAGCATGGAGTTTTTGGATATTTTGATATACCTGATTCATGTTTGGAAGCTACAATAAATTGGTCAAATAATAGATATAATTGGGAAATAAAAAAGGAATGGCTGGTATATAGCCCTAGTGTTTCAACCTCAATAAAAACAGCCATAGAAGTATTTACAAATCCTGGTGATAAAATATTGATTCAACCTCCGGTGTATGCATATTTTCGTTACAACATCGAAAACAGCAACAGACAGGTTGTTGTGAACCCACTACAACTTCATAATGGCTCTTATACCATAGACTTTGAGGATCTAGAGCGAAAGCTCTCTGCTGGCGTTAAAATGTTCATATTCTGTAGCCCTCACAATCCTGTTGGAAGGGTATGGACTGTGGATGAATTGGATAAAATTGCTAATCTTTGTAGTACATATAATGTTACTTTGGTTTCTGACGAAGCGCATTCCGATTTGATCTTCGATAATTATAAGCACACCCCGATTGCCTCTTTATCTTCAGAAACAGCCCACAATACGATTACTTTTATTTCACCTGCCAAGACGTTTAACCTTTCTGGATTGGCTACTTCTTTTGCTATCATTCCGAGAAGTGATTATAAGAAAGAGTTTTTTACGAGGCTTGTCAGAACTGGAGCAAACAAAGCGAATATCTTCGGAATTGCGGCTGTGGAAGCAGCATTTTCTCATGGAGAAGAGTGGTTGGAGAATCTCTTGGAATACCTTCAGGAAAATCTTGAAATTCTGATGAAATACATTTCGGAAAATATACCAATAATAAAAGTAATTAAAGCAGAGGGTACCTATCTAATATGGCTAGATTGTAGAGAACTAGGACTTCAAGCGGATGAATTGAATCAATTTATTATAAATACGGCAAAGGTTGTACTGGACGATGGAAGTCATTGCGGTACAGAGGGGACGGGGTTTTTGAGAATAAATATCGCTTGCCCCAAAAGTGTGTTGTTAGAAGCATTAAGAAGAATTGAAAATGCAGTGAATGAACTAACTAAGAGCAGAGCTGTCTATAATGATTATGTTTAATAACGGACAAACACGAGGTGAATCTTGTGACAAGATATTCGATTGAAGAAATAGTAAATATAATTACCAATAAAGTAAAAGAACTCTTGCAACAAAAACAAATTGCGATAGATGAAGACTTGAGTTATGTAGGACTCGATTCGATCAAGTCAATTACACTTATTGTCGACCTGGAGGAATCTTTTTCAATTGTTTTTGAGGATGATGATTTAGTTTTTGAAAATTTTTCTTCAGTCAAAAAAATAAGCGACAGGGTGATAACAAAATTAATTTTTGAAACAAATCAGCAAAAATAGCTTATTAATGAGGGAACTGAAATGAAATTATACTTACGTTTGATAAACAATGCTTATCAACAAAATTTGATGTATAAACTCAATGTGTTAATCAATTTAATCAGCCAATTAATAGGTCTTTTTATTACCATTTCTTTGTGGTCAGCTTTATATGATTCAAATAAATTGACCCATTCAGTGATAGGGGCAATTTCTCTCAAAGAGATGATATATTATGTAGTCTTAAGTACGGGAATAACAATTATTATCGGTAATCAAGTCATTGGAGAGGTCGATGCCAAGATCAAGTCAGGCATGATAGGAATAGATTTAATAAGACCGATCAACTTTTTTTTCATTACTCTCTGTAATACTATAGGCAACAATTTATTCAATATTACTTTTCAATTAGTCCCGCTTTGTCTTATTGCTGCATTATTTTATGATACTTCATCATTGTTAAGTATGACATTATTATTATTTCCTTTATCTATAATTAATGCCTTTTTAATTAATTTCATTATTTCTTATATGATAGGATTGTTAGGTTTTTGGTACTTATCTATAAAACATTTTAGTCGCTTGCTTGAAGATATCGTTAGAATATTTGGGGGTGTATGGATACCTTTATGGTTTTTCCCTAAAATATTTATTACCATATCTCAATTTCTCCCTTTTCAATATATATATTACATACCGATAAGTATATATTTAGGAAAAATTTCAAGTGAAAAAGCAATTAACATGATTTACATACAATATTTATGGATCGCACTACTGGGCACATTAAGTTATTTAATATGGATAAAAGCAAGAAAGAAACTAATTATTCAAGGAGGATAAGAGTATCGTCTTAGAAAAGGGGCTAGAGCAATGATATATAGAAAAACTGATCCATCTGAAAATATTGTAAATTGCCGTAAAAATCAGTTGCTCTCTTATTTGGATGCAGAAAAGTTCCCGATAAAGTTGTTATTTTATAATTCATATGAAGATACTCAAAAAATATTAGAACATCTCAGAGAACCCCAAAAAAATAGATTCAATTATAAAAGCAATATAATAAACGAAAGGGATCTTCATGAAATTCCGGGTTTTGTTTATAAAAGTGAGCATTTTGTAACAGTAAATGAAGCAATAATAAGAATAGAAGATCTGCTGCACCAAGAGAAAGTACTATTTGTTTTTGGAGATTGCTTTTATCTTCCACATAGGCTTGACCACTATAACAAAACAAACAGTGTTCATTCTATTCTAATTGCGAGTTTTTTGAGTACTAGCAGCAATGAAATTAAAATAATTGACGATGAATTTGATTTAATGAGAAATACATTTGGTAAAAAATACACTGAATATGTATATAAAGAGGCTGTAATAAAAAGGTTTATTTCTAGAGAAAATGGAGATATAACAGTCAACTATTTCGATAATTTAAACACTCCATATGGAAACTCAGCAGTCAAATTTTACTTCGAAAAATTTCAAGAATTTATCTCTAATATTATCCTTAATTTTACTATATATGAGGAAATGAAAAATGTAAATAATGATTACAACAATTTTGATTGGGACGATGCATTAAGATTGTTATTTGGCTCAAGATATTTCTTCCGTGAGTTTGTTCTTTATTATCATGATCTAAATATCATATATTCACAGCTGCTAATATCACAAATCGACAATATAGTACAACATTTAGAAATCATATTAAATACATATCACAAATCATTAATTACCAAGAAATTGGATGCTGTCAAATTTGAAAAAAAAGTATATGAAACATACTTATTGGAAGTTGAATTTACCAAAACCCTAGTAAAACTCTTTAGGTGAAAATGGAGCGACTAATGATTCATACTAGAGTACGCGATTTGTTGAAAGTTAATGAAGAAACCGTATATTGGCTTATGAATATTAATCAGGAGCAAGTCTGGAATGACCGACCCTATTTCCCCTCTGTAACAGATAGGCAGCAACTGGAATTGGTAAGACAACAAGAGCAACAACTATTGTTGTTAGCGCTACCTAATGAAAAAGTGTTGTTGACTCATGAACCGGATACGACTTTTATGGCTTATTTAAAAAAAATGGGATTTAAACTTCCCGAAATTATTGTAAATAAGAGCGGAGTCTTAAATCCACAAATATTTTCACCAGGTTTATTAATCCCATATATCCATAGTGAAGAAACGGAGCAGATCACTAGACAAACTGCTGGTATAAAGGTATTTGGTTCAAATTATAAGCTTGTCAAACAATTGAATAATAAGTATAAAGTTAGAAAGCTAATGGAGAAACACGGAGTTAACATCACACAAGGGAGGTTTTGTTCATGTATTGATGAATTAAAGCAGGCTTACTTGTTGCTCCGTTCAGAAGGTTTTAACAGGTGTGTGATCAAGATTCCGTATGGATCTTCAGGAAAAGGGTTACAGGTTATTAAGGACGAAGAAGCATTCTACAATTTGTCCAAGTTCATTGCGCGACGTTCAAATCGCTTTGAGCTTCTAATAGAAGGCTGGTATCCAACAGAGCGTTCTTTAAACAGCCAATTTTTGATTCTGAATCAACAAATACATCTGTTAGCTATCACGGAACAAATGATTAACGATCATGGTGTATATTTAGGAACCAACTTCACGCCTCAAATACCGAAACCAATTTTAGTAGAGTATATGGAAAAAGTAAACAGTGTTGCGAAACTTCTTCGTTCCATAGGATATACTGGATTTTTTGGGATTGACTCTATAATTGATACAACCGGCAATATATTTCCGGTTATAGAAATCAACGCTCGACTGACTCAAGTAACATACTTATTGGAATTGGTTAATCTATTGCAACAAAATTATAAATTTATCCAAAGTAAATACCTCGATATTCGCATACAGCGAGAATATTCGTTCCATGATATCTATCAACGATTGAATGACCTGATACCTCAGAATTCCGGACAGAGGTTTATTGTTTACACGTTTGGAAAAATACGAACATCACTTGACTCACGATATCGGATTTTTGTGGTATTCGCTGCAAACTCACAGCAAGATTTATCAAAAATGCTGGAACAATTTGATTGTATGCCTTCAAGGCTATAACAAATGACTCTAAATGCAGGTGAGAAAATGGATATTGCCAAGGAAGATCTAATAAGATTAGCGGAGGAATATGAAACGCCATTTTATTATTATGATGGCAATGACATGCATGATCGTTATCATGCGGTTAGACAAATATTGGATAATCGGGTTGATATATTTCTATCACTAAAGGCTAATCCCAATGTGGCTCTAGCTAAGTTATTTCAATCGTGGGGAAGCGGTGTGGAAGTCGCTTCAATAGGGGAATTATCATTAGCTCTTGCTGCAGGTTATAGTCCAGAGCAGATCATATTTTCAGGGCCAGGTAAACGGATCACTGAATTGAAAGCGGCTATTGAAGCAAACATCTATTCCATCATTGCGGAGTCCCTGCAAGAACTTGAGCATATTCAGAGTTTATCAAGGGAAAAAGGGAAAATAACTAAAGTTGCAGTGAGAATCAATCCTGACAATGATCTGAGCCCATCCAGCATTAAGATGGCAGGTGTCGCAAGACAATTCGGTATAGACGAATCACAATTGGATTCTTTCTTCAACACCCTTAAAGCTTGCCCCAATGTTTGCTTTTCAGGCATCCATGTCTATTTGGGGACACAGAATTTAAAAGACGATAGGATATTGGACGGCTTTAAGTACACTATAAAAATAGCCGATCAGTTATATGATAAATATGGAGTTGAATGTAATATTATCAACTTTGGCGGGGGTTTTGGAATCCCATACTTTCCTCATGAACAGCCTCTTGATATGAAATCGTTAATACACGAGTTAAATCAACTCATCTCAAGCCTTGAGCACAAAATATATTCCAAAACAAGATTTATCATTGAAAGTGGCAGATATCTGTTGGCACAATCCGGAGCCTATGTTGTTAAAATTTTGTACTCCAAAATATCAAAGGGAGAACGTTTTTATATTGTTGATGGCGGTATGCACCATAATGCGGGAGCTACATTTCGGGGGAGATTCATTCGTAACAATTATGAAATTAAAGCTGTTCCTATGAAAAAAAGCACGTTGAATCCTCCAATGGAAAAGGCGAATGTGGTAGGCCCCCTTTGTACACCGGAAGATTGCTTGGGTAAAAGTGTTGTTTTAGAACACTTAGAACCTGGTGATCTCATCTATGTTCTCGATTCTGGGGCTTACGGTCTGACCTACAGTCCACATTCATTTCTTAGTCATCAAATGCCGCTGGAACTACTTAAATGGCATGATCAATATTTCGTTATTAGGCAGAGAGAAGAGGATATGGTACATCATGTAACCGATATTTCACCCCAAATAATATATTAAAGAGGAGCTGAAAAAATGATATCTGTTGTTTTAGGAGGACAAATCGGAAGTGAAGGAAAGGGAAAGATTGCTGCACATATTGCTTCTGAATATCAAATGAGTGTCCGAACAGGTGGCCCCAATGCTGGACACACAGTTATCAAAGATGGACATAAATACATTCTTCGGTTGATTCCCTGTGCCTTTGTGAATAAAAATTGTGTACTTGCCATGGCAGCTGGATCTCTGATTAACAAGGAAGTCTTACTGCAGGAAATTGAAAATTTGGAGATCAATCCTGATCGTTTGATTATAGACCCGCAAGCCGGAATTATTGAGGATAGACATATTGCTTCTGAACAGCTGTTATTGAAAAATAAACTTTCTACGGGGTCAGGTGTAGGGTATGCAACATCAGAAAAAGCGTTAAGAAATGATGCGTTTAAACTGGCAAGGGACATAGAAGAATTAAGTCCATATATAAAAAATGTCTCAAATCTGGTCAACAAATGCATTGATGAAGGTGGTCATGTATTAGTCGAGGGTACACAAGGTTTTGATTTAAGTGTTCATCATGGCAGCTACCCGTTTGTTACAAGCAGAGATACCACCTCAGCAACTTTTTGTGGGGAGGTTGGTGCAAGTCCTAGACTCGTAAAAGATATTATTTTAGTTGTGCGCACATATCCCATTCGCTCCTCTAATGGCCCATTGTATGAGGAAATAAGCTGGGACGAGGTAACTCGCCTGGCACAATCTAGTGTCAATATAAAAGAATTTACTTCAGTCACAAAGAAGGTGAGAAGAGTCGGGAAATTCGACGAAGAATTAGTGGGAAGAGCTATTCAGATTAATAGACCCACACAGTTGGCTCTCAATTTTGTGGACTACATTAATTCCATCGACTTTCAGGTCAAAAGTTACTCACAGCTTTCTACTGAATCTAAAAAGTTTATTGAAGAACTGGAAAGAAAATTTGGAGTACCTGTTACTTTACTCGGGACTGGTCCTAATCAAGAAGATATCATCGATTTGCGTGCTGAGAAATTAGATAGAGTAAATCGAGAACAAGGTTATTCCTATATTTCCTGATTTCATTTTAGGGCCATCGGTACATTCTATATTTTAATTGCGAAGAAGGTGAATTATTCATCATTTATGGATAAAGCTGAGATTGCTCATTTAAGAAGCGTATTCACATCTTTAAAAATTCCGTGCAGCTTTGGTTTTGCCGGTGAATTATATGTGGATTTGACAGAGCTGGAGCGTGTAGCAAATCTTCCATTGAATATAAAAAATAAATATTTCACTCTAAATCATAAAGATGGTAAAGCATTCAACCGGACATCTGCCTATTATTTAGACCACTTATATTCCATCATTCAATTAATTGCTGAAGCACAGAAAGATTATACTAGGATTTTTGAAATGGAGATAGAAGATCGAATCAAGAGGTATATTTTATTTACACTAACTGAATATCAAATAATTTCTGCGGCTAAAGCTATGAATGCATTTTACGCAAATGATCAAGATTGTTATTATGAAGATTTTAAAAAACTATTATCGGAACTTGTTCAAAGGCTAATATGTATTGGATTCTCCAGCCAAAGTCCGATTGCGACATGTATTCCATTAACCCCTTATCTGCAATATGCATTGACAAATCATGAGATCACTACACGAAGTTATGCTGAAATGGACAACAAAATGATTTTATTTCTTGATTTTCTTATGTTTGAAAAGGAACTCAAACAATTTGATTTGGTTGTATCTCCACTATTTGGGGGAGTGTTAATTCCCTTTGGATATTGTGGTTTGGATTATTTTTTTGAAACAGCCGAAATCAAGCGTCAGTGTGAATTTGTCTCTTTTTCTATGTATGACAATAAACAATCATCTGATAATAAAAATGAATTGAACAAAAAAATAAAGCTTTTTAGCGAGAAGTATCCGAAGGATGCCAAAATATTAGTAGTGGATGACAATGTAGGCTCAGGTAACACATTGCAAAATCTGAAAGCAGAAATGGGCAGGTATTTTTGTAATATAACCACCAAAGCAGTTGAATATCATTGGGAAAAAAAGCTATTAAGGAAAAATGTGTCTAGTAGTGAAGTATTCCAGCTTCATACAATTGATGTTTTATCGCCACTTATGTACAGACACTATTCAAATCTTGAAAATTACCTCAAAATAATGATTCAAAATGAGGAACATTGTTCTAGTCAATTTTTTCCGGAAACAATCGATTTATTTCTCTCCGACTGTAATCTAAAAGCGGCATTTACACGCGAGAACAAAGACAAGCTTGAATATTTTATGAAAAAAGTTGAATTACTAAAGTTCATTAGAAGGTTCTATAAATATCACTTTAGATCGGAAGGTGTATGTAGTGATTATGCAACCACATGATGTGTGGCCTCCTCATGAATTGCTAAGCGAAATGGCACATGCATCCTTTGATTATCTAAATAAGAGGCAAGATATATCCATCAAAGATGGATCAGGCATAATTGCTCAATTTGAAGATTGTTTGATTCAATATTACGGTGTTCAGCATGCTTTAGTGTTAAATTCGGGTACATCTGCAGTCTATTCCGCGCTATATTCTGTTGGAATCCAAGAAGACGATGAGGTCATTTGCCAGACGAGCACTTTTCATGCTTCAATTACTCCACTGCTTCAATGTGGTGGAATCCCTGTATTATGTGAAACAGATGGAGTTACTGGAAATATTGATATTCAGGATTTAAATAGAAAAATCACAAATAAAACCAAGGCTATTATTCTCACACATATGTGGGGTTATCCTGCCGATATGGATCTAATAATGGAGATAGCGGAGCATAATAATCTCTATGTTATTGAAGATTGCTCTCACGCTCACGGCACTATATACAAGGGAAAAAAAGTGGGTACAATCGGTCACATTGGTGTGTTCAGTATGCAAGGAAGCAAGCTGGTTCCGGCTGGCGAGGGTGGATATTTAATTACATCCAACACAAACCTTTATGAAAGAGCAATGTTACTCAGTCAATTTGGTGAACGTCTTCGTGTGCAGATAAAAAATCCAGATATACATAAGCTATGGGAGACTGGCCTAGGATTAAAGAATCGGATACATCCATTGTCAGCTGTATGTGCCATTACGGCATTCAACAGGTTTGAGAATTATTTGGAAAGGAGACGCCGAAGGATCCGAAGCTTTCATGAATTTATTAAAGATATACCGGCATTAAATCATATCATTGAGGAGAGCTCGGATGACAGATATTCCTACTTTATGAATCGTATTCACTATAACTCTGAGTTGAATTTTGGCATACCAATTAATACTGTTGTGAAAGAATTGAGATTATATGGACTTGATATTAGGATTTCCAGTCATAAACCTTTGTATTGCCTACCTCTCTTTAAGGAAAAAATATCTGCAATTAAGAGTAATAATTATACTAGATGGCCTACATACAACCAAACGCAATTTCCTAAAACCACCAGATATTTCGAGTCATTATTAGGAGTACCATGTTTTGATCATCCAGATGGAGACAAGTTAGTGGAAGATTATGGCCGAATCATACATAGTTACTTTCAATTGAGGTGATTAATGTGTTAAGCATTACTAAAGCCATGAATAATCTTGAACTTGATTTTATCATAAAAGTTGGAGGCAGTTTGCTAAAAAATATCAACCAATGCAAGAGTTTAGTTGATGTAATAATAGAGGCAGGAAAATCCTACAAACTATTGTTGTTTCCCGGGGGCGGTGAAATCGATAATTATATCGAAGCCTATCATCAACAAGTTCCTTTGGACCGTGAAATTTTCCATCGGGCTACTATGCTCTCAATGGATCAAACAGCGTTGTTATTTTCAAATTATAATCTAAATAAGCTTGTACCCATTAATAATCTTATAGATTGCAAAAAGGTATTGGCTGATGGGAAAATACCCGTCTTGTTGCCTTCACAAATTGTCTTTGGCTTAGATCCGTTTCGATACACCAATCGAATAACCTCCGATGGAATGGCACTTTATTTTGGACATATTTTACAAGTGAAACGAATGGTCGTTCTAAAAAGTATCAATGGCATATTGGACCGAGATCAAAAAATAATTTCCAGACTGACTTTTGATGAATTTATTAATATTGAACAAGATTGCGTTGATGAGTCATTTCCGTTATTGGCTAGTAAGGCAAAAATTCCAATCGATATAGTAAATGGGCTTGAGCATGAGCAATTAAGGACATTTTTTAGAGAGGGGACCAACGAATGGGGGACTCGAATAGATTAGGACATCCGGTAAGTACCTCCGCCTACTTGATGCCAATGGTTTCTCATCTATCCGGTACCTATGAGGCTGTCACCCTTGAGGAGACCTTGGTTGAATATTTATACGATAATAATTATATTAGTCATCTTATTTACCCGTTTTTAGCAAAATGGAAAAGTAGATTGGATTATGAGAAAGTATTTGCTATGTTACCTGACCGGCTTTGTACAGTTCTAAAAGGTTTCATGTTTTTGGCTGATATTAAATGCAATCCAAAAAACGTACAACGAGGACACCCCATAATATACCCTCAATACCTACAAGCTTCATATCTGGAACGCTACAAGAAGCTTGCTCCATACCAGAAAATTAACAACAGACTATTGGAAATAATAGATGAATATAACTTAGAGATTTACTTGACCTCAAGGGACTTAAAGGTTACTCAAGCAGATTTGAACCATGCAGCTCATATTGATCTGAATTTTTATTTGGTACAGCTGCATACTTTTTTTGGAAATCACGATATTAATTATTGTGTCGGAGGAGGGGTAAGTTTATTTTTACAACTATCTATAGAATCCTCCTGCGATATTGATATTGTCATATTACAAGAACTCAGCATACTTGAGAGTAATGAAATGATCGTGTTTATAACCAGTTTTTTGCATTTTTCAATTGTTGAGAGATGGGATGAATATTTTTGCTTTCAATCTACTGAGCATGAATTAACGATAGATATTGAGATTAATCAGCATTACAGACAAAAAATAAGCGATAAAGATAGTTTGGTTATAGATCATCAATTAGATCGTACAATAATTCGTCTGTTGCACTATAAAAATATACTGGAATTAAAAAAGGGGTTGGGCCGGCTGAAAGATCTAAATAATATTTTTAAAGTATTTACACTAATATATGGAGATGTGGGGAATCATGAAGCGGATAAATTCATTGCAGACTAATCCTACTCCTTCGTGCTCTTTTCATGTTGGAGGCAGTAGTGTATCCATCTATTTTAACGAAGATGATTTGCAAATGATTAATGATCTTCATGCTTTTTTTCAATATAGTTCCTTTAGCCCTGCTCGAAATGCAGAATGGACGATAAACGTAATTAATGAAAGCACAATTGACTGCTTCCCGAATGTGATCTACGAGAAAATTAAGTTGGAACTAGGTGAGACTGGAAAAAAAGCTAAAACTAATGAATTGACTCTTATACAATCGGATGTAACAAAAGGGACCATAATCGTTGATGCAAGCAAAAAAACAGTGAAAATCTATAATGCTGACGTCAAATTCCGCTTTATCGATGTTTATCGAGTTGTCCGGCAATTGCTGGCCCGGCAACTTTTAGAAAAGTTCATTCCCTTTCATGGTAGTGCAGTTCAGTTGGGGGGGACAAATGTAGCTTTTCTAGGGGATAAAGGCTATGGTAAATCAACCTTGGTTACCGGTTTGCTCTATAAATACCCAACTTCCAGTTACATTTGCAACGATAGATTTTTTTTAAAGGTATCCCCAGATGAAAGGCCTCAAATCGTTCATTGGCCGGAATGTCCAGCATTGACCTACTCCACACTTCAACTCTATGAAGAATTACCAGACAGGATTGAATACATGAAGAATCATCCAGGAGAGTTCATACCTTCTGATAGATTTATCGATCATCCTAAGTTGCCTGGAAAGCACGACATATTGTCCAATCCATCCAATAAGGAAAAAGTTATCTTTACCAATTTAGAATTTTCTAATCTGCTGGGACGAACCATTAAACCCGATGCTTCTCTAGACTACATCATTTTTTTAACTAAATCAGAAACTGATGATTGCAAGCTGATTTCACTGTCAGAGAATGAATCTGTTGAATTGTTAAATAAAAATATCGATGATTTCAACTCTTTTCCAGACTGGCTGAATGTTAACGGCAAGAGAGACTATAACATTGATTCATCTTCTGTTCCTTTATTCCCCAAGTGTTACCTGTGGCATAGGACTTTTAATCTTGAGCAAGATCTTGCATTTATTAAAGAAAAAATGCAAAAGATATAAAACTATACAGGAGGATAGAGGAATGAACAAAGAACAAAAAGTGCTGTTATTATGTTCCCGTCTTCAACTCTCTGAAGCTGAAAAACAACAAGTATTCGAAGCTATTGAAAGTGGATTAAACCTTCAATACTTAATAGCACTGGCGATCAAGCACAAAGTACTTCAATTGGTTGGACAGCATCTAATCAGTCTAGACATAAATGGGAAGATAGATTATCAGTACAAAAGATTATTTGATTTTTATTATTTGGGAAACAAAGAGAGGAACAAGGCTATCTTCACACAATTCACACTTATTATTGAAAATTTTGAGCGGCATAATATAAAGGCTGTGCCTTTGAAAGGGGCTTATTTGGCACCCTATGTTTATAAAGATCTTGGACTAAGATCGCTCAATGATCTTGATTTTTTATTATCAGTGGATGATCTGGACAAAGCTTCAAAGTTAATTGGAGAAATGGGTTTTATTCCAGGAAATTTTAATAGAAGAACCGATGAAATTAAACCAGCCTCCAGAAAAAATGTTTTGGCTCACAGGATGCTTGGTGGAAATTTATATCAGCATGTAAAAAAGAATGATAATCCGTTCCTAAAATGTCTGTCCATTGATTTTTCGTTTGATGTTGATTTGAAACGCAATTTCCATGCTTCAAGAGAATTGTTGGCACATGCCGTCGAAAGTAACATTTTCGGAAATAAAATATTCTTGCTTAAACCAATCGATTTTTTAATACATTTATGTATACATCTGTATAAAGAATCTTCCAACATTCAGTGGGTTACTTTTCAACAGGAATGCAATTTAATTAAATTTTGTGATCTCCGTGAATTTTTCCTGAATCATGCAGACACTCTTATACCAGAACAAATTGCCATCAGGGCAAATGAGCTGGCCGCGGTAAAAGCAGTTTATTTCTCCTTTTATTATTTGGGGGAAATTTATCTGGATGAATTTTCGAAAAATGTGTTGGAGTTGCTTCCGATAAGTGATACAGACTTTTTGGAAGAATTCAATTCTTATGATATGCGGACAACTCAAAAATGGAGAAAAACATTTTGGGAGAGATTTTTTAGTTTATCCAATAAGGATGAAATTATTGATAATGAAAAACAAAAAGAATTTGAGAATCGTTTTCTAGGTAAATAGCCAAAGAGGAGCAACAATATGCCACTTATCAAGCTGGATGGATTAGTCAAAGAGTTCAAACGCCCCCTTCGAAAAGAAGGATTCGGCGGCGCGCTTCAGGATTTATTTAACAGAAAATATGAAACCGTTACGGCAGTTGATCAAGTATCCTTTGAAATTGATTCTGGAGAAATCGTTGGGTATGTAGGTCCGAATGGAGCGGGCAAGTCGACTACTATTAAGATTATGACAGGTATACTAACACCTACCCGCGGTACTGTAACAATAGATGGAGTTATACCCTATAAAAACAGAAAACAATACACAAAAAATATTGGTGTTGTGTTTGGACAACGTACGCAACTATGGTGGGATATCCCTGTCACGGAATCACTTCTGCTAATGAAGTATATGTACAAAATCCCGGATAGTCAATATCATGATAATCTTGCACTTTTCGCACAGGTTCTAGGCTTGGATGAATTCAAGAGTACAGCGGTACGTCAACTGAGTCTTGGTCAGAGGATGCGAGCTGAACTGTGTGCAGCTTTGCTGCATAATCCGAAAATCTTGTTTCTGGATGAACCAACTATTGGGCTTGATGTTGTTGTAAAAGAAAATATCAGGGCATTCATTAAAGAGATTAATAAACTTCGTCAAACAACGGTTATCTTGACTACTCATGACATGGCAGATATTGAGAAACTTTGTTCTCGGGTAATTGTTATTGATCATGGGCAGATCATGTATGACGGAAGCATTCCGAATCTAAAAGACAGGTTTGGGTCAGAAGAGCGAATGGTCATAAAATTTGGGGACACTGACAACATAGAAGACATTAAATCAAGGCTTAATTCTATGCAAATAATTCCCGAAAGCATTGAGGGGAAGAAGATTCAATTCTCATATAACAAAACGAAAAACAATTCAACCCAAATCCTTGAGTCAGTTATGAGTCATGCAAAAATCGTTGATTTTACTGTGCAATCCTGTGAAATTGATGAGGTAATCAGAAGAATGTATTTGGATCTGAACACCCCGGATTGAAATGTACAGTCTGACTATCCGGACCGCTCATTATTTACCCGAAAAAGGGGTGAAAGAAATGCATTACCTCCGCTTGTATATCCGTTTTATAATGGTTTATTTACGAACGCGCATGGAATATAAGTTTGCATTTTTTATGGATATGTTCATTCAGATTTTCACTTATAGCGTTATGTATTTTGGCATCTGGATCATGTTGGACCATTTCCAGACGATTAAGGGGTGGACTTATTACGAGATCATGTTTGTGTACAATTTGAACTTATTCTCTTATGGCTTAAGTGGGTTGTTCTTCTGGTCGCCAATGAGGCAGTTGGAAGGAATGATACAAAGCGGAGAATTTGATGGCCTGCTTACTAAGCCGATTCCTTCTTTTTTGCATTTAATTTTCAGACAATTCAATCATGCTTTTCTAGGCCATATCGTTCTTGGAAGTGTCGTTTTCATCTATTGCATGACAAAGCTAGATGTGATGTGGACAGCTTGGAATGTATTGTTGTTAATTGTGATAGTTATAGGCGCAATGCTGATTCAGTCTTCTATTATAATAATGACCGGATGTGTGAGCTTTTGGTTTGTAAAGTCCAATTCATTCGTTGATATTATGATCTACGGATTTCGCTTCTTCCTTAATTATCCTCTTTCGATTTACCACAAAATTATTCAGATTTTTTTAACCGTCATTATTCCCTATGGCTTTATTAACTTTTACCCTTCCCTTCTGTTTCTGAGAAAAGAGGGACAATCTCTATTTCCTGATTTTTTTAAATATGGAACACCAGTTGTGGGAGTCATCCTGTTTAGCATCGCATTATTTACCTGGTCTATTGCCGTTAATAAATATCAAAGCACGGGTTCCTAGCTAAATCCGAAATGTTGATAGGAGGACTATTTATGAATTGTCTAGTTTTTGACGGTCACGATTGCTCTGGTAAAAGTACATTATCAAGTTTGTTTGTGAAAAGGCATCCCAATTCAGTTTACATAAGGCCCTTTGAAAAAAACATTGGAGAATTATTCTGGTGGCTTTACACAAAAAAAGAATACGAACTGGCAAATAATTTGGCTCTAAATTCAGTAAGAAAAGCAGCGGCAGAAAAAGACGACAATAGCTTACTTGTATTTGATCGGCACTGGTTAACACTTTTTTCGATTTTGCCCGAACAATACTGGGAAGCATGGGTACCATTACCCAAAACAATACTTTGTTGGACAGATCCCATTAATACTAATTTACGTATGGAAGAACGGGGTGAAAAGGAATTATATGACGGTTATAACGAATATTATTGCAATTATTATTTGAAACTGGCTAGACAATTTGGGGTGAAAATATTAGATACGTCAAATAAGACGCAAGAAGAATCTTTAAATGAGGTCATATTATATTTGAGTAATGATAAGGAGTCATATGAGGGAGAGTCAAAGCATGCTTGATAATAAAAATGTAAGGTTAATTTCTGAGGGGAAAAGCAAGAGGGTCTATGCTGATGACAATTGGGTCTATCTCGATTTCAAAGGGGACGTAAGATGCTCTGCGTTTGGTACAAAATATGATGAACGCATTGCAATCTTAAGAGCAAAAACCTCATATGCATTTTATAAATATTTATCTGACAAAATGGAAGGCATTGCCTATGTTGAACAAGTGAGTTCAACCATTTTGAAAATGGAGTATGCGACACCATTGCCTTTTGAATGGATACCAAGATTTGTCGCAGCAGGCTCTGTTGTTAAGCGCTTTGATTTTAAAGAGGGTCATATATTTAAAAATCCAGTTTTAAAAATAGATTATAAAACGATGGTTGATGATTATTTAATAAATGATGATCTGATTATTGAAATGGGAATTATTAATGAAGATATGCTGAAAGAAGCTCGACAATTAGCATTAGATGTGGCCAACTCTCTAGAGGAAATGTGTTCGGGAAAAAATACTAATTTATGGGATCTGAAGCTGGAATTGGGCATTTCAAAGCAAGGTAAAATCATATTAATCGATGAAATTAGTTTTGATGGGATGAGGCTGAAAGATCAAATTTCCGGTGAATCGCTTGATAAAGATGTATATCGCGAAACAGGAGACGTGGAATCAGTTATTAATGCATATGAAAAAGGATATATGAAGCTGTTTGGAGGTGAACATATATGTCTTACATGAATTATGCAGAAAATGAAATTGAAGTTGATTCAGCCTACAAAATTATTAAAGAATCCATATATCAACGGGAAATATTGAGGAAGGTTAAGTACTCATATAAAATTTCACCATCAAATTTAGATGAGCCCATATTGATTGCTGAGGGCGAGCAGGCAAGCGCTTATTGTTTATCTGCATTCAATCATTTCATCCAAAATAAAACAGATTTTGAGATGGCTTTGGATTCAGGCAACCATCATCCGATCACAGGTTCATTCTTCGTAGGTGATTTGGCAGCAGGTGAAGACTTAATGGTCAACATTGATGATGTTTTGCCTTTTTATGATCGAGTATGGTGTATTACAAGATCGGCTGGAGTTTTACATAAAACATTTAATTTATTAGGTAACACAGCATATGAGAGGGCCTTTAAAATATATTCTCCCCAAAAAAAATTTCCAAATGAGCCGATGATCGGCATTATTGGTACTGAACCAAAAAGAAAAATAGTCGGTAGTGGCAGAGGGGGAGCACATGGAGGCAATTTAGACTTGCCTTGTATAAAAAAAGGGGCGACAGTTATTCTGCCTGCTGCACATAAAAAAGCAGGTGTTTGGTTTGGCGACATTCATGCAACACAAGGTTGGGGAGAACTGGCCGGAGTTGCATTAGAGTGTTCGGGAGTGGTTAAGTTTAGAATTCAGAGAGTTAAATTAATTCAAAAAACAAAAGAGCCAATTATCATTTGTCCAAAAGCAGATGGATTATATGATTTGCATTTTGTAGGGTGCAGAAATAGTTTTAGAGAAGCCATTATAGCTGCGGCCCAAAATGCTGTAAGGTTCTATCCGGCGTGGGATGCACACGGTTTAATAGATGCATATTGTGAACTTGGCATGTATGGAAACATCGTAGTTGGACAAGCCGTTGGTAAAACAGTAAGTGTAGCGATAAATATTCAAACAAAAGATATAAGTCAAATTTATAAATAGAAAGGAAATAATTATTGCATATGATAACAGTTTTAGTAACCGGAGGTTCGAGAGGCATAGGGAGAGGAATCTGTCAGGCATTTTTAGAAGAAGGGTATAATGTTGCATTTACATGCAGAAATCAGGATAACTTAAATTTTGCTTTGAAAAAGTTGGAGCCATACTCACACAACAGCAAACTAATCGGGTTACTCTGTAACTCTGGAAATTTTAAAGAAGTAAATATGACAGTGAAAAAAGTGGTCGAGGAGTTTGATGGCATTGACATACTCATCAATAATGCAGGTGTACGTAAGTATGGATCGATTTTTAGCCTGAGTGTGGAGGATTGGATCGAATCTGTAAACACAAACATTAATGGATATTTTTATTTTTGCAAGGAAGTATTACCTTGCTTGCTTCAATCAGGAAATCCTTGGATTTTTAATATTGGGAGTACTGCGGGGCGGGTTCCTTTTGCAGAAGGTATTGCCTATAACACCACAAAGTTTGCTATTAACGGTTTTTCAGATTCAATACAACTTGATGTTAGAAATCATGGGGTGAGAGTGTGTAATATTAGTCCAGGCAATGTTTTTAATAAAGAATTCGAGTGCCCTGAGGAGGAAGAATGGCAGATGAAACCTGAGGATATTGGACATACTATTGCTTCATTAATAAACATTAATAACAGAGCAATGCCATCAGTACTTGAAATACGCCCGACAGTAATTCCTGAGCATCCAGAAAAGGGAATTAAATCTTTGCGATATATTTAAATACCTATTATATAACAAGACCAACTTTTATGAATATTGCAGTAATCGATGCTGCTAACAACGGTATTAAGAGATATTCAATTGCTGAGGAATACTTTGAAGAGACTATATTAAAGCGAGGTTAATTATATGGCATACCCAGTGATAATTGCGATAGATGGTCATGATGGTTCAGGTAAAACGACAATTTCAAAATTGTTGGCTGAAAAAATAAATGCCAAATATATCAAACCCTTTTCTGACAGTTTGGGAGATTTGATTGCTTGGTCATATAGAAAGAAAGAATATAAATTTGCAAATCAAATTGCTTTAGCAGCTATACAGAAGAACATCGATGAAAATCCAGGTGTTGAATATTTTATATTTGATCGACATTGGTTAAGTATGTTTACAGTTTTACCCAAAGAGTATTATGAATATTGGAATCCATTACCCGTTACTATTTTATGTTGGGCAGATGTAAAGACTACACAAAATCGATTAATTGAAAGAAATGAGATAGAACCTTATCAAGGATGTAACGAACATTATTGTAAAGTATATAAAGAAATTGCTGGGCAATATAATGTTTTTATTGTCGATACATCAAATGATTCGAAAACGGATGATAGAGTTAGTGAAATCTTTGCTTATTTAGTTTCAAATCAACTTATTTAGGAGGGCAATTATGATTGACGTTGTACTAATAAGTACTTTTTTTAATACAGTAAAAATTGCAGAGCCTTTAGGGATAAGTTATCTAGCTGCTTCATTGCGGCAAAAAGAAATTACTGTTGAAATAGTAGAACCTTCAATAGAAGGATGGTCTATGGAAGAAACAGTTTCATACTTAAAACAATTTTCATTCAAGATTTTAGGGATTTCACTTCACAGGGATAAAAACCTTGCATCTACAAAAGAATTTATAAAATTATTAAGACAAAGTGGAATACAGTCTTTTATTTGTATTGGTGGACATGGTCCTAGTATTGGGGTCATAAATAATCTGCCTCAATATAAGGAATTAGGAAGGATGATAAATTGTTATTTATTAGGAGAAAGTGAAGTGAGTTTTTCTAATTTAGTGGAAGCAGTGGTAAATGATAAGGAATGGAGAAATATAAACGGAGTCGCTTATATAAGTGAAAATGATTTTATTGTAAATTCGACTCCAGATAAAATAAAAAACCTTGATATTATTCCGTTTATGGAAAGAGACATATTGAAAAAGCTAATTATTAAATATGGTAATAATATTCCTGCTTCAATTGTTTATAGTCGTGGATGTGCTTATAATCGTTGCACATATTGTACCGTTGTAGCTTATGAAAACTTGCAGAAAGGTTCTTGTTATAGACAACGATCGGTAGCAAATGTTGTTGATGAGATCAAACAAATAAACAGCAGGTATGGAATTACCGAATTTAATTTTGAAGATGATAATTTTATTCTTCCAGGAAAAGCAGGAAGAGAAAGAATACTGGAATTTTGCGATCAGATAGGGCAATTGGATTTTCATCCCAAATTAACATTCTTTTGCAGAATTGACGCTGTTGAGAAAGAAATTTTTGAGAGATTATCACGAGTTGGTCTTACTGGTATATATTTGGGGATTGAGTCTGTTAGTGAAGGTGCATTGAAATTTTTTGATAAAGGTTTGACAAAGGAACGAATAATAAATGCATTGGATACACTAAGCAACTTAGGTTTTTCAACAGATATTGATAGTGTGAATAGGGTTATGGTTGGTTATATTTGTTGGCATCCTTTTACTACTCTGGAAGAATTAAAAGAGAGCTCTGAGTTTATTCAAAATTATAAAATGCCTCCAAAATTACTTCGTCGTAGGTTAAGACTTTATACTGGAGCAAGTATAATAGACGATTTGCGAAAAGCTGGTTTACTAGATTCGCAATATAAATCAGGCTGGAAATATAATATCCCATGGATGAAACAACTTGAAGAGCTAATATGCGATTTCATCGACACTGTGAATAGAACTCGTGATATCATTCGAACAGTTGAAAAGGCTATAGTTCGATTCGAAAAATGCACTAATTTGAAGCCTGAGATGGAGTTGAGAAGAAAGGAGCTAGACAATTTATGCTTCGAATATTTTGATAATTTAATTAAAATTGTTGAATGCGAAATTGACATAGAAAAAATAACTAACTTAGCTAATCGTTTTGATGTTTTTATGAGGGAAAAGTTAGGTGATTTTATTACTGACAAATCTATTAAAGAGAATATTTCTTATGCCCTAAACGTACTGGAGCTTCCAAAACATACCTTCGATATTTTTAGAAAATAATATAATGTGAGACGCTATTGTATATAAGTTGTAGACTAAGTGCGTTGTAGTCGCCGATGATGAGGAAATTTATTTTCAGGGGGTATTTTATGGAAGAACCAACGCGAATTATTTTATGGGATTTTGATGGTACGCTTGCTTATAAACCCGGTCTATGGAGCGGCACTTTAATGAAAGTCCTGGATATGTATGTGCCTGATCATAAGATCAACATTTCACAGATTAAGCCGTACCTTCAAAAGGGTTTTCCTTGGCATAAATCGGATGAATCCCATCATCATTTATCAACGCCAGAATCATGGTGGTTACAAGTAGAAGGCGTGATTGCTAACGCTTATGTAGCGGTTGGCGTTTCCCAAGAATTATCCGGCGAATTAGCCAGGTTAGTTCATCAGCATTATATTGATTCCCAAAGCTTTATTCTATTTGACGATACCATATCAACATTAAGGCATCTTTCTGAACAAGGCTGGAAAAATGTGATTCTTTCCAATCATGTGCCTGAACTGCCACAAATCGTTGAGCAGCTTGGATTGAATCAACTGATATGGAATTGCATTTCTTCTGCTGCGATCGGGTACGAAAAGCCTCATCCAGAAGCATTCAAAATAGCACTCTCTGGATTTAGCAATGTCTCATCAGTTTGGATGGTAGGCGATAGCCTAGAAGCGGATGTATTCGGTGCTCAAAAGATGAATATTCCTGCAATTCTCGTACATAGTGCCCATTCAGAAGACGTTAAATATTATGCAAGTACGTTGAACGACGTTATAACAATTATAGAAGATCAAACAGGGGCGCCATATGCTGGATGAGCTGAGTACATGAAGCTACGCAACGAAAAGAGGGTGGTTCCTCAGTCATCACGATGACTTTTGGAACACCCTCATACAGGATCGGCGGCAGCTTAGATTGAAAGCCGCTTACTCGATATGTGCAGCTAAAGCTTACGGTCGGCAATGCGGCGGTAGTTGTCGGTGACAGCCAGCGGGATGCTGTCTTTTAGGTAGAAGCTGTCTTTTGCCTTCCAGGTATGGCTGCCTTTATTTTTTCTACGCATATAGACATAGTTATACACTGAGGTAGCGTACGCGCGGTAACCCTTCTTTTTGCATCTTTGCAGAAAGTCGACATCCTCCCCTACGGAACGGTCCGAGAATAGCACCTGCTTCGCAACCGGTCTCCGGAATAACACCGTTCCTCCCTGTATAAAAATAACCGGCTTACGCTGTTCCTTGGGTGACCGAATAATGAGCTGACGGGTCGATTCCAGGTACACCAGGCAGGCGTGCTTGCCGATAATATCGCTTTTGGTCCGGTTCAGCTCTTTGACCTGCTCCTTCAAGTAGTAAGGTGAGTAATAGTCATCATCGTCGAACTTGGCAATCAACGGATACCGCGCTTTGGCAATACCGCAGTTCAGGCATTGGCCGAGCGAGATTTTCTCCGGCACCTTATAGATTGAGATATCCCGATAGGCCCGTACCTTCTTCCGATAGCGCTCCAGATTCATACTGTCTTTGTTCAGAATGATAATCAGCTCTTTGCTCTTCATCTGCTGGGTCCGGTAATTGGAGATCATATTTGCGAAGAATCGGGGACGGTTTGTACACACGATGATCGAAACCCCAGCGGTATTCGCTGTTTTTCCCAAAGCACTCGCTCCTCTCCTGCCATTCATTCAGCATATGAGCGTATTGCCGCCGCCCGTCCGGGCTAAGCGGTTCTGCCAGAAATAAAACAAATAGGTTTCAGTATACCAGCCGATTTAGTCTTGGACAGCATCTGAACGCTACTGACATAACGCTGTCAGCAGCGTTGTTTTATGATGGGAAAGGATTATCGGAATCTACAGTCCTCAACAACGGAGGGACCTATATGTTAACAGCAGGCATCCAGTTTACTCCTTCTCTTGCCGAAGGGATAATTATGAAGCGTAACAGCCAGTTCACAATGGACGTGGAAATAGAGGGGGAGATTATGAAATGCCATTGTCCAACCACCGGGCGAATTGGTGAGCTGGACGTGGCGGGCATTCCTTGTCTGTTATCCCGGAGTGGTGATCCCGGCAGAAAAACAAGCTATACGGTTGAAGCCATATCGCTCGATGCTCCCGTTGAAACGAAGAAATCATGGATCGGGATCAATCAAAATGCGGCAAACCGGTATGTCGAGCATTTTCTGCGAAGTCATCAGTTTCCTGACATGGTTGACAATTATGACGAAGTGCAAAGGGAGAAATGGCTTGGTCATTCAAAGCTTGATTTTTTGGTCGGGGATACGTATCTGGAAGTGAAGACGCCTTTGCAGAATTTGATGGTAGACTATCCGGCTCATGTCAAAAGAAAGAAAGTGACCCCTTTTCATTCAACCGAACGTTTTGTGAAGCATATCAATGAGCTTGCCGACAGCTTGGAGACGCATCAACGGGCCATTCTGTTATCTTGCTTTATTTACTCCTGCCCCAGCTACAAAATCCCTTTGAATGCTTCTAACACCGCTTATGTCAAAGAGGAGGTACAGCGCTGCATACGGAAAGGGATCGAGATTTGGCAGGTGAATTTCAATATAAGCCCGGAGGGAGTCGTCCTGCAAGGATACACGAATACGACAGCAAACTTCTTGGAGGGTGGGTCTGCGTTGTGGGGACGATGAGTGATTATTACAAATAAATCCTCCTTCACAGCATCTGATTCAATCCGAGTACTGTAAAGGAGGGTGTTCGTATTGCTGCCTGCTTGCCAGCCTACATGCTGTCCATGCTAGACGCTTTATCGGCGGCGACATCAGCTTGCTTCGTTCGTTGGATGAAGAAGGACATGAGAAATCCGATGATTCCAAATAGGATGACGGCAAAATAGGCATCATTCATTCCGGCGATGGAAGCCTGCTGCAGCAGATGCGCTCGGTCGTTTATTACTCCTTCCGCCGCCAGAGAAATGGCGTGGGTCTGCGCCCGGTTCGTCAGGATCGTCACCAGCAGTGCGGTGCCAATGGCGCCCGAAACCTGCTTGACCGTATTGGAGATCGCGGTTCCGTGCGCATGAAGCGATGCCGGCAGCTGGTTCAGACCGGCCGTGGTAATGGGCATCAGGAACAGCGCCATCCCGAAACGTCTGCCGGTGGACAGAAGCAGGAGGGATGTATAGCTGGTAGAAGCGGTCAGTGAAGTGAAGCTGATTGTAGTTACAATGGTGATGGCTATGCCGATGACAGACAGCCATTTGGCGCCGAAACGGTCGAACAGCCTGCCCGCCACCGGCA
>RCUO01000359.1_pt1 | contig 24769 bp, 16 predicted proteins | sample 2166161 | NCBI WGS metagenome assembly RCUO01 (sample SAMN09932617, study PRJNA488358) | compost metagenome | feature: garden; material: soil; isolation source: compost soil in cyclohexanecarbonitrile-enriched culture | place: Germany: Experimental Botanical Garden Goettingen | collected 2016-01-27
GATTCACAAGGGCCTCTTCCCTGCCCAAAGGTACGCTATTACCCTCCACATCCTTGCCCGTATTCATCCACACCGGTGACTGCTGATGCCAGACCAGGACGTGACCGTGCATCTGCATGCCTTCTGCCAGCACCTTATCGACCATCGTATCCGCTGCGCTAAAGGTAAATTCGCCCTTCACATTCTGCAGCCCATCCGGCTTCATCGCATTGCCTGCCGTGGCCACATTATGATGCATCTTCAGCAGCTCCAGCCGTACCCCTTCCAGATCCTCAGCCGTAATAGCATTCCCGATCAGAAAATCATCCCGGTACGCATCCTTAACCGGAACCAGATCCTTCTGGATAGCAACCGGACCAGTACCCGTATGCTCAAAGCTGATATCGTCAATGTAAAAGGAAGCGGCAGCGTTATTTGAGCTCTCCACGTAAATGGTCAGAAACTCGTCGCCCACGCTGTTATAGCGGTAGCTGCCTTCAAATTTCACCCAGCCGTCAGCGGCGCTGATAGTCTTAGGGGAAAGCGCAACATAGTTGGCGCTGCTGCCGTTGCCGACCTGTGTAGACAGCTGAAGCTGCGAGCTGGCAGGGTCGATCAGCTTGACCCAGGCGGAGATCTTGTATTCGCTGCCCTTGTCCACATATTTCTCCACACGCAGCGCCGGCCCGTGCCAGGTCGAAGTCCTTCCTTCCACCTTCAAAGCGTAAGAGCCTTCTGCCGTATGGTTTGCTTCATCCGTTACCGTCAGTGTCTCATTTCCCGACCTGCCGGTGAAGCCGCCTGCGGTCTGATCTTCAAAGGTAATCGTGCTGAACGGTAATGCCGGGTCTCTGTCCGGCTCTTCTCCGCCGCCTGAGGCTGCTTTTCCGGTAATCAGCACATCTCCGATGTAGAACGAAACGGCTTTGCCCGCCTCATTGGAATTAATGCGCAGCGCCTGATCCTTTGACGTATCTGCTATGAATTCCTTAGTCAGTGTAACGGCCTTACCCGCCTCATAGGCTGCTTCAGCATAGTTCCCGTAGCTGTTCACGGTTTGCAGTGCCGCTTTTGCGCCTTCAGGCAGAATAACAGCGGCGTCAACGTATACCACGGCAGTCACTGTATAAGTCTCCCCGTTAACAAGTCCGAGATCGCTGAATTTAAAATCTGCCGCGTCCCAGTTGTTCACCCTGTTGCTTACATACAGCGCCGCACCGTCAGTGTTACCGTCGAAGGGGATACCGTTAACCGCAGCCAGACTGGCCCCGCCGGATTGACCGGCTTTACCTGCTCCACCCGCAAAGGTCTCATGATAAACCGTTGTTACTTCCGCTTGGCCCGTTTCTGTAGCCCGGGATACTTGGGATGCCTGCGCTGCGGGAGCAGCCCAGCCTAACGGTAACAGCAGACTGGCTGCTAATATTGCCGGGAAGACCCGCTTGAACATTCTACTCATGCACTGCACTCCTTTTTTTATCAATTTGTACCTGCCCTTCAAGTTAAGCGCTTACAAACCTTTCCTGAACAGCCCCCCTCCTCAAGCAAAATCGTAGCACACCCGCAAAATCACTGTCTTTCTCCAAACTAAAGATGATACCGTACTTTTTATATAACATTTGAGTCAGCAGCCGGATCTGTGCTCTGGAAGAGGGGGAAGCAGCTTTAACTATGCTTCTCGCAGTGGCTGCTAATCCAATTATGTGGAAAAACGACCACTAACTCTTTCTGCGAGTATAGAAAAGGCCAACTTAAATGGATAAAGGCAAGCTAATTTTACTGTTTTGGGCTTAAAGCGGGGGATAGAGCGGAATTAAGTATCCATTATCCAACTAACCCGTGAAAACTCAGGAATACAGCAGAATTAGGTGGAGAAAATCTACCTAAATATTCAGCAGCCTTTATTCCAGTGAAAAATGATCTCAATACACTTCAGCCTCCCTGCTCTCCCCGTCAACCGTCTGCTGATATCAGCTCTCTGTGAAGTAATCTATTGAACAGTAAGAGCAGTCACTCACTAACCCAAAGCACAGCAAAAAGCCGTATAACCTAAGGTTATACAGCCCGTCCGCTTAAAGTTTACTCTAAACCCATTGAACCGGCCTATTTCCCGCCTGCCAGCTCTGCCTCACTCTGCCCCGTTATCACGGACACAATGCTCTCCCGCAGCACATCGGCATCACGCGCCTGGAACGGATCGGCGTTCCAGATTACGGCATCGGCCAGGTAGCCTTCGGCAATCCGGCCTAAATCATGCCCTCGCCCGAGAATTTCAGCCGCGCCGGAGGTAGCGGATTGCCAAGCTTCCGCGCGGGTCAGGCCGTAATCCAGCAGTGTATCCAGTTCCTGCAGATTGTAGCCGTGCAGTAACGGAGTGGCATAGTCTGTGCCAAAACCGAGGCGGACGCCCGCGCTTCGGGCATAGCCGATGGCCCGGGAGTGCGCCTCGGCAGCACGGGCAGCACGGTCGCGGATCACCGGAGGCAGTGCCAGCACGCCGGCCGGATCTGCGGCAATCCGGTAGATTGACGCCGTAGACACATAGGCAGTCCGCGATTCGGCCAGCCTTCCTGCCTGGTCTGCAGTCAGGAACATTCCATGCTCGACCGATTCGACGCCGGCCCGGATAGACCAGTCAACGGTCACCCCGCCCCAGGTATGGACCAGCACCTTGATCTGATTGGCATGGGCATGGCGGACAATGAAGTTGAACTCTTCTTCAGAGAATACAGGCTCAAGCACTTTCTCTGCTGGTGCACCAAGGCCTCCGGTTGCCATAATCTTAACCCAGCCTGCTCCGGTAGCATAAATCTCGGCCAGCCGGCCTTCCAGGAACTTTGTTCCCAGCGCATCGGCTGAACCCAGCATTTCACTGCTGGTCTCAACCCTCAGCGGGTTCCCATAGTTCCGGACCAGATGGCGGATGGTCTGAGGCGTAATACCGCCTGCGTCCCGTGCAGTCGTTACACCGGTCCGCAGGGTAGCTCCAAATGCCGCACCCTGCATGGCCTCCACCTCACTGCTTGTGCGCTTCAGCTGATCTGCATGGTCAAAGTCCGTCCAGGCGAGATGCGTATGGAGGTCGATAATGCCGGGACTGATCCAGAGACTGGGTTCTGATTGAGTAGGCTCTGCCGGCCGATCCGGCTCCTGCTGTGCAAATGGCTCTGTATGGTCCAAGGACTCAATCTGCGCCCCTGGCTCCGACTCCTTCACAGACGTAAATCTGCCGTCTCTGATAGAAATATCGTAACGCTTGCCTTCAATCCCTGCGATGCGGATTGCTCTATAATCCAGCGCCTCCGGACGTTTGTTAAGCATGGGCATTCCCCCATGCTGCCCGGACCGCCTGCAGCGCTGAAGCGGCGTCTTGTTCGAGCAGCTCCGCCAGCGTTTCAACCGCCTTTTCCACGCTGAGCAGGCTTGCATTTACGCCAAAATGATTGATCCGCAGCAGACGGCCGTTAAGCTCCCCGTCTCCCGGAGCAACAATGCCGACAGGCTGCGTAATTCTAAGACGCTGATCCCCGCCAATGCGGACGGTGGTCGTCAGGGTGGAATATTGCCCGCTGTCCTTCTGCCAAGGCTCAAGACCAAGTACCTTGATGCCGGCATGGGCAGAGGCTGCCGCAGCCCTATGGCGCGAGATGACCTGATTCAGGCCTTCTACTTCAACCGCCTCCAGCGCTTCAATCAGTGCTCTGGCCTCCAGCGCCGGAATATTGGGCGGAACGCGCACTGGCTCTGCACCATCCGGGGACGGCTTCAGATCCAGCAGAGAAAGTATAGAGTTACGCGGGGCGTTCTTATTGGACTCCAGGAACTTCCAGCCGCGCGGTGAAATGCTGACGGCGCTGACTCCGTTGGGTCCGCCCAGCGCTTTTTGCGCTCCGACAGCGGCAAAGTCAACATCCCACTCATCCACCAGCAGCTCTTCACCGCCGACTGCCGAGACGGAGTCCGTTACCGTGATCAGGTTGTGGCTGCGCGCAATACGCAGAATCTCCTTAGCCGGGTTCGAGCCTCCGGTCACAACCTCTGCCTGCACGAAGGATATCGCGTCCGGCTTAACCCGCTCAATGGCTGCGGCAACCTGCTCAGCCGGCACCACCTCATCAAACGGGACCTTCACTTCCACCACTCTTGCCCCGCCGCGCTCCAGCCACTGGCCGAACAGGCTGCCGTATGGCCCTGTTACAACATTAATAAACGTCCTGCCCGGTGCAGAAATGCCTGCGGCGACCGCCTCGATCCCCAGAATTGCCTCAGCAGGAATGATAACGGGAGGATGTTCGGTAGACAGCAGCCGGGAGAGCTGGCTGGTCAATGTGCTGAATTCAGCGCGTGTCAGCGGCACATATCCTTTATGATCTTGGTTCATGTAGTCCTCCTGATGGTTTCTTAGTCGGCATTTGGGGAACTGCAGACAGCAGCTCACGGCTATAGGCTGCTTCCGGACGGCTAAAGAACCTGTCCTTCTGGCTAACCTCAACCAGCCTTCCCTGCCGCATGACAGCAACTTTATCACTTAAAGCATGTATAACACCCAGATCATGGGAAATAAACAGCATAGTCAAATTAAGCTCTGACTTGAGAGTGCCCAGCAGCTCCAGCACATTCAGCTGCACGGATACATCAAGGGCACTGGTCGGCTCATCGGCAATCAGCAGGCTCGGCTCAACGCTTAGCGCCCGGGCAATAGCGATCCGCTGGCGCTGGCCGCCGGAGAATTCATGAGGATATTTGTCCAATGCCTTCCCGTCAAGCTGCACACGCTCCAGCAGCTGCCTGGATCTCTTCTCCACCTCTGCGCGCCCTACGATCTTATGAAACAGCAGCGCTTCAGCCAGAATCTGCCGGATCGGGTGCTTAGGATTCAGCGAGGCATCCGGATTCTGAAAGATCATCTGTATGCTCTTACGCTGCTCACGGGTCCGTTTTCTGGAGAGCGGCTCTGCTCCCAGCAGAAGCTGGCCCTCATCCGGGATAATCAGCCCGGCAATTACCCGTGCCAGCGTGGACTTGCCCGACCCGGATTCTCCGACAAGACCGAGAGTAGTATGCCGCTGCACCTCAAGCCGGATATTATCCAGCGCTGTAAATCCTCCGTAACGTACTGTTACATTGTTAACCTGCAGGCTCAGGTCCATAAAGCACCGCTCCCTTCAGCCGCAAGCTCCGGCACAGGCAGCACCGAGTTAATAAGCATCTGTGTATACGGATTGTGCGGATTCTGCAGAACACTTAACGTATTGCCATGCTCCACAACCTCCCCTTTTTTCATCACGGCCAGCCTGGAGCACATCGCGGCAGCAACCGCGAGATTATGGGTTACAAAGATCATCGCAAAGCCCAGCTCCTGCTGCAGCCGGCCCACTGTCTCCATGATCTGCTTCTGTACCGTAACATCGAGCGCCGTTGTCGGCTCATCGCAGAGCAGAATGCCAGGCTTGCAGGCCAGAGCCATTGCAATAACGATCCGCTGGCACTGGCCGCCGGAGAGCTGGCCGGGATAACGGTCCGCTTTGCGCAGTGAATCGGGCAGCCCGAGCATATGCAGCAGCTCCAGCGCCGCGGCGCGGGACGCTTTTCGGCCTATACGCTGTCTGTAATAGACTACTTCGGTTACCTGCTTAACTACCGGGCAGAGCGGGTCCAGCGCACCCCTGGGGTCCTGGAAGACCATCGCGCTGTCTGATGCACTCCGGATCACTCCTCCAGTCTGGTCGACACCGCGCGGAAGCAGGCCAAGCACCGCACGCAGCGTTAGCGATTTGCCGGAACCCGATTCACCGACCAGGCCCAGGCTCTCCCCCTGGTTAAGCGATAAGCTGACATCTTTGACCAGCGCCTCCTGCGATTTGGCAGTCAGCGTCAAGGCCTCTATTTCCAAAACGGGTGTTGTAGCCATTATTTTTTCCTCCATAGATCTGCCAGCCCGTCGCCCACCAGCGACAAGGCAATCCCCGTGTATACCACGGCGAAGCCCGGAACAGCCGAGAGCCACCAGGCGGTCGAGATAAAGGATTGCCCGTCCGCAATCATCGTTCCCCAGTCGGGAGTCGGCGGGGCGATACCAATGCCGAGATAGCCGAGCGTAACAATCGCCACCAGCAGGCCGACCATATCCGTCATCAGCACAACTACTGCCTGCGGCAGTACATTGGGCAGCAGATGCCGCAGAATAATACGCGGGCCGGACAGTCCCAGCGTCTGGGCTGAAGCAATCCACTCCTGTTCCCGGAATGAGGCGCTAAGTCCGCGGACAACCCGGGCGAACACAATCCAGCCGACGAGAATAAAAGTGATATATATTCCGCGCTGGCCCGCTCCGCTGGCAAAGGCCACAATAATGACGATCAGGTAAAATGGAAAGGCAATGAACGTATCTGTAATCAGGGTAATGATGTTATCGGCCCATTTTCCATAGTATCCTGCCACCATTCCCAGAAAGATACCGGTACAAAACGGGATAATCTCCGCCAGCACCATAATCGTCAGGTCAGTCCGGGCAGCGTAGATCAGTCTGGTGAACAGGTCCCGCCCCAGCTGGTCAGTTCCCAGCCAGTGCGCGGCGGAGGGCGGCTGTAAAAACGCGCTTAAATTCTGCTCCGTCGGGTCATAGGGGCTGATGTACGGAATGAAAATAGCCAGCAGGATCAGCACAGCGAACATTATGCTTCCTGCCAGCAGGGACGGGGTATTCAGAATCCGCCGGATCAGGGAAGACCCGGCTCTGTCTGTCTGCAGTTCAGGGTAAGCTGTTGTATTTTTCATCGTGATCCTTTCGTCCGGGGATCAAGCCACTTGGCTGCAATCTCCACCAGCAGGCTGATAATCACCACAGAAACCGCACAATACAGCGCAATTCCCTGGATGACCGGAAAATCCCGGTTTGAAATGGAAGTAAACAGCAGGCTGCCGATGCCCTTAATGCCGAACACCTGCTCAACAACCAGCGTGCCGCCAATCAGATAGGATATGTTAACACCCAGCAGCATCAGTGTCGGCAGGGCTGAATTTCGCAGCACATGCTTGAACAGAATAACCCTGCCGGGAATACGTGCAGCCCTAAGAGTGACTACGAAGTCGGATTCCAGCACCTCCAGCATCTGTGCCCTTAAAGAGCGGACAAGCGTTGGAATCTGTGAAAAAGCGACCGTAACCGCCGGTAGCGTCAGGCTGTACAGCATGCCGGACCAGCCTTCCCCCACACCGCCCACAGGAAACCAGCGGAGCCGGACACTAAGCAGCATAATGAAAAGGATGCCAACCCAGAAGATTGGCATACCCAGAGTAATCGTAGGAAAAATACGGATCAGATGATCCGGCAGCTTGTCCTTATTCGTAGCCGCAACCGTAGCAAGCAGGAGGGCAATCACTACTGCAATGACACAGGCCATTGCAATCAGCAGCATGGTTACCGGAGCACGCTCGGCTATCAGCACCCGTGTTGAGGTTCCCGAGATAATGGAATTACCGGTATCGCCGGAGGTGAACAGCAGCTTCACAAACCGGATGAACTGCTCCCAGAGCGGAAGATCCAGTCCGAGTGTATGATGCATGGCTGCGATGGCTTCCGGAGTACTGTATTCACCCAGAATCATTTTTGCGGGGTCACCGGGAACGATGCGGATCAGAAAAAAGACAGCGGTCATCACACAGAGGATAACGACAGCGGCTCTGATTAGAGCCGCCGTCAGCCATCTGTAGGATGTACGATTACCTGCTGCAGAACTTTGCAGCTTGCCCGGCATCATCATTGACCAATCCGCACGTCTTCAAAGCGGACGCTGCCGTTAGGCAGTACGGTAAGTCCCTCTACCGAAGAGCGGGCGCCGATCAGAATGTCAGGGTAGTAAAGAGGAATGTAAGGCACTTCATCAGCCAGCGTCTGCAGGAGCTTGGTGTAAATCTCGGCCCGGGCGTCGCCGTCTGCTGTTTTTTGTCCTTCATACAGCAGCTTGGTTACTTCGTCATTGGTATAATGTGTCCAGTACGATTTGCTGAAGCCTTCCGGATCAGTCTGGAAAGCCAGAATCGAGTTCGCTTCCGGAGAATCCGCCTGGCCGCTGTTCAGCATGGCAGAGAAATCATAAGCGAAGAACCGTTCACGGAAGGAAGCCAGCTCAATGGATTCAATCTCAATTTTGATGCCAATTGCCTGGCCTGCCGCCTGAATAATCTGCGCTTCCTGGGCTCTTGTGCTGTTGCCGGAGGCCACCAGCAGCTTGGTGCTGAAGCCGTTAGGGAATGCGGATTTGGCCAGCTCAGCTTTGGCCGCTTCGACATCATAGCCCAGTGCTTTTATCGTGTCATTCGCATTGTAAGGAATAGTAGTTGGCAGCAGTGAAGTGGCCGCCTTGGCATAACCGAAGGTCAGCGCTTTGGTCAGGCCTTCACGGTCCAGTGCCAGTGCCAGCGCGCGGCGGACATGCACATCCTTGAAATGCTCATCCAGTGTATTGAAGAACAGCTGCTCTGTTACCCAGCTGCCGTTAGTTACTACAGCGGTATCTGCGCCATTCTTCAGCTCTTCAGCGTTCTGAAGGGCAAGCGCCTCAATAGCGTTCACTTCTCCGGCCTTCAGCTGGTTAATAGCCTGGCTGTCGTCTTGAATCAGCTTATAGACGAGCTTGTCAATCGCCGGCTTGCCTTCCTGCCAGTAGCTTGTGTTCTTGACGAACGTCACATCACCTGCAGGGTCCCATGCTTCGATGGCGAACGGGCCGGTGCCGATTGGCTTTTTGAAGAATTCTTCTTCTGTAACCCCGCCGAAATCAGCCGGGATGATTCCATTCGAGAAGTTGGACAGCTCTGAGATGAACGGAGTATACGGCTCCTGGAGTTTAATTACCAGCGTCTTGTCATCCTGCGCAGTCACACTGTCCACCTTGGCTGCAATGGCCAGCGGGCCGCCGACCTTCAGGTGGCGCTCCAGCGAGAATACAGCATCCTTTGCTGTTACAGCATTGCCGTCAGAGAACTTCAGACCGTCGCGCAGCACAAAGGTATAAGTTAATCCGTCCTCACTGATGGTATGGGAGGCAGCCAGCCAATCTACGATTTCCCCTTCACTGTTAAAGGCAACCAGGGATTCAAAAACCTTATCAATCGCAAAAGCATTATTTGAGGTAATCTGATTATGCAAATCAAATGAGGTTACTGCAGCAGGCCGTCCGTAAACAAAGGTTCCTCCCGCCGCCGGCTCGCTGGTGCTGTTGCCCGCATCCGCTGTCTGACTTGCGCTTGGCTGGGCCGTTTCGCCGGAAGCAGGTGTATTGTTCTGTCCGGAGCATCCCGCAATCACCGCCATTAATAGAACTGCCACTGTTCCTGACCATAACGATTTTTTGATAGAAGATGTAAATTGCATATCTGAACTCCCCTTCCTATAAACCTTATATGTTTAGTATGGATTGTATTATGGCCCATACTAACCCCCCTGTCAAACAAAATTCACATAATGCCAGAGCGGGTAAAACTATTATATCCAATACAGGAAATGAATCCGTTTTAATTGCTGAAACATCAATTTTTCTAAGCATATCTGATTACCAGATTCTTCAGATCAGCTTATGCGCAAACCATTTATCTCCTCTGAACCGCCATAGGAAAACAGCCCCGCGGACAGCCCACTCGCAGTTCATCGCCATCCAGACTCCGAGCACCCCATAGCCGAGCACAATCCCGAGAATATAGCCCAGTACAACCCGGAACAGCCACATCGACAGCATCGAGGTAATGGAGGTAAACCGGGAATCCCCTGCTGCCCGCAGCGCGGACGGGAGAATAAAGCTGACAGCCCACAGCGGAATCTGGGCAACCGCATTGACCAGCAGCACTATAAACAAATCATCGATAATTTCCGGAGGCGGAGAAAAGATAGATACCAGCGGATGGAACAGCGGCATCAGAATCAGCGTAACCAGGACATAGGAGCCTGAACCGATCCATAGAAAGGCTTTGATAAATTTTCTGGCATCAGCAACATTCCCCCGCCCGATGCTTTGCCCGACTACCGTTACAATAGTTAGTGACAACGCACTTGCCGGGATCTGAAACACCATGGCCAGAGAGCCTGCAATGGCATTGGTCGCAATGGCATAGGTACCCAGGCTGACGATAAAAATCTGGGTCAGCAGCTTGCCGCCGTTAAAGAACATCTGCTCCGCCGCAAAGGGGACGCCGATGAACATAATTTTGCGCAGCATATCAAGCGGAACTCGGAGAAGATCGCGCATGCGCACACGCAGAGCCGTATCGATTTTGAACAGGTACACAAGGGCACAGATCATTCCCGCATACCGCGCGATATTGACCGCCAGCGTCATGCCCAGTACACCCATATCCAGCAGATTTATAAAAACAATGTTCAGGAGTACATACAAAAGATTCATAATCAGCGACAGCATCAGGGAAGCCCGTGTCCGGCCCACACCCCGCAGCGCACCGCATACGGCCTGAACCACGGCAATCCCCAGATAGGAGATACTGCTGCCTATCATATAAATCCGGGCATTATCCAGGACATCGGCAGAGGCTGACCCGAACAGAAGATTTAAGATCGGGGAGTGGAAGCCCATCAGCAGAAGACCGATTCCTACAGAGATCAGCGATACCGAAGTAACGGAACCCGCTGCAGCCTGTGACACCATCCGGTCATTTCCGCTGCCCTTATACTGAGCCACCACTACTGTCCCGCCGGTCGCTATCGCCACAAATACATTGATCAGAAAAATATTCAGTGAATCCACCATATTCACCGCACTGACCGCCGCCATTCCGGACGAGCTGATCATCGCTGTGTTGACCAGGTTCAGCCCGATGATGAAAGCCTGGTCGATCAGGATGGGAAGGAACAAGGCGATAATCTGCCGGTAATCCATCCCTTCCCCGGTAAGGTATTTTTCCAGCCATTGCTTACTGCGTATTCGAGCCTGAAGCTGCATAAACATATCACATTCTTTTCTGTAGAATTTGAGAGCACAAAGTACATTCCTTCCAGTTTACTACAAAATCACCCTTTCGTCTGTTAAACGGGTGGTTACTATACAATAGGGATGGTCCGTGACCGTATAATGTTATGCTCAATAATACAAATAACCCGGAGGCTTATGCCTCACGGGTTATTCCGGGTTAAAGCAGCGTCAATAGTGCTGCACATTCTATACACGTTAATAGAGCACGTCCTTAGAGCGCAACTTCACCGCCAGGGTAGAGGGTGGAGCTGTACAGCCGTTTGGGCTGCGGAAGCGGATGGCCCGGATGAACCGGCGCAAGCGGAAGCGGCTCCCCGGCATAGACTGCCGCCAGCTCATCTGTATAGATGATAACCTGCTCAGTGCCGCTGCCCAGCAGATCCCCGTGCACGGCATAGCCCTGCTCGGCAAACTGTACAACTATGTTCATTTTACCGTCATATAGCGCAGGCAGCACGCCTTCGCCGCGCCGGTACGCCAGAATGTAGTCAGGCGCGTTCTTCCAGAAGCTGCTGACCGCATCCACGATTGTTAGCCAGCCGTCCGTAGTGCGCTCCTCTTTCCAGAGCTCCCGGCCGTTCTGATCCAGCAGGAACATGGCGTCCTTTCCCTTGAGACCCTTGCCGTCATCCTCGCGGACCATACGGTCAAGCCCGGCAATCTGCAGTCCGGGCAGCTCAGGACAGAAGCGCCCAAGGGCCAGATGCTGGGATTCAATGGAGCCCTCGTACCGCCACAGCTCCTGTCCGTTCCGGTCATACATGACTGTAACACTTCCCCCGACCACCAGCTCGGGAAGGCCGTCGCCGTTCACATCACCGACCCACAGGCAATCTGCGTGATCATCCAGATCATGGCAGCTCCACTTCAGCTTTCCGTCGGCATCCAGAAGATCATAACCGGCCATAACCTCATCACGCCCGTCACCGTCGAGATCGGATACCCATGGATAATGGCCCACATTGCCTTCATGAGTCCACAGCAGCTGAAGGTTTTTGTCGAGTGCCCACAACTTGTGGTAACGGTCCTTGAGGATAATGTCAGAAGGGTGCTCATTACCGCTCAGATTGGCAATAATGATGCAGTCATGCGCTTCAGCGGAGGGAAGCTCGTGTACTGCCTTCACTTTTCCGGTTGCCCCTTCCAGTATTTGCAGCTTATCATCCATGACACACAGCACCTCAAGCGCACCGTCACTGTCAATATCATAGATCTGGGCCGGATAATCCGAGCCCTGGCTTCCTGCACCCTCATCCGGCTTACCGGTCTGCCACAGCAGCCGTCCGTCCAGATCATAAGCGGTCAGACACTGCACCTGATGCGGAATGTATCTGACATCCTGGCGGTTATCCGGCTGCACCAGCAGCAGCTCAGCCCTGCCATCCCCGTCCAGATCCCCGATCAGCATTTTGCATCTGGGACCGGCAGCCGAAATGTCAATTCCGGCCAGCCGGTGCAATGATTGATTGTTGGTATGGTTGGTGTTATTCACAGTTGCTCCTCCTTGTCTCCTATCCGTTTGCCCCGCCTGCAGCAGGTGCAACCAGTCGTCTCTCCCGGCCTGCTCCGATTATTAACCCAAGTCCACTGTCTGCCCGCCCGGCACTTCAACGATTTGACCGTCAACCTCCAGCCAGACCGCAGCAGCATTCGGATTATATACAAAATCCCGGCTAGCCGAAAAAATCAGACTCCGGCAGGCCTTCATATAATGGACAAACTCCAGATTGGTGGCATACCAGATGTCATCCCGGCCGCCGGCCATGGCACAAAAGCGCTCCATGAGCTCCCAGTTATTATCGTTGTCGAATTCATAGCTGTGTCCCCATACATACATCAGATACAGATATTGCCGTTTAAACAGTCCGACAAAATTCTCCCCGTGTTCCAGCAGTCCCCGGTTGTGATGGCAGGTTGCCGGCCATTCCAGAAAGTCTTCCGGCAGGCCGAAGCCGCCGGTGCTCTGTACGGTCCGGGCATACTCAATACCCAGATGCGGCAGCAGCTTTTTGATCTCGGCAGTATACGACCCGTTCGGGTAAGACATGCCGCGGACCGGCTGATGCAGCAGCGCCTCCAGCGCCTTGCGGTCCTCCATAATTTCCTCAACGATATATTCCTGCGGACAGCGTGCCATCGTCGGATGGCGCCGCGTATGGGCACTGACCTCATGGCCCTTATAGAGATGAGGAATCTCCTCCGCTGTAATCCGGTCCCCTTCTCCCAGCAGGCCGGAATTCAAATGGAAGGTTCCTTTGATTCCATATTGATTGAACAGGCCGACCAGCCGCTCATCCGCACGTCTGCCGTCGTCGTAACTCATTGTCAGTGCCTTGTGCCGGCCTTCCGGATAGCAGTAATACACTCCAGGCATTGCTGTTACGCCTCCTTCTATATATATAGATGTATCCCAAGTAAAAATAGCGCCCACTCGGCAGCTTCCGGGCCATTCAAGGCGCATACACAACCAGATCGCTGTACTCTGCAATCAGCGGTGCCATCTGGCGGAAGCCGATCCGGCCGCCGGCAAGCAGCGGACCGTAGGACGAGCCGTCATCGGTCCACTTCAGCAGCGGCAGTCCGTTAATTGCAAAGGTTACTGCAGGTCCCTGCTTCACTACCAGAATCTCGTAGGCAACGTTCATATCGGCAACACCCGGCAGCGGATCAGCGCCCTGAGCGACCAGATGGAAGCCGTAGCTTTTGCGCAGGTTACAGGTGTGAAAGGCACGTTCCTCCTCCCACATCCGCCGGAAATACGAGATATGAAAAGCATTCATCTCCCCGTGATGGTACTGGTCATATTCCCCGGTCCGTCCCGGCAGCGACGGGTCAAACAGGTCTTTGCCATTGGCGCCGGCGGCAGCGAAGAACAGAATCGCCAGTCCAGGCTCGCGCAGCGGCCGGAATTTCCACGATACTGCCAGATCCCCCGGAAATACCTCAGGACACCAGAACACAACATTAGCTTTCTGACCCTCAGAAGCAGCCCGCGTGCTCTCCAGCCGTAACCGGCCCATCGGAAAGGTTACAGCGCCGTCCCCCTCCATCCGGAATCCGGCCGTTTGCTCCGGGTCCGCCAGCGTATTACGGTATATCTCCCGCCACTGCTCCGGGATCAGCGCTGCATTCTGCTGAGGTGTCATTCTTCTGCCCCCTTCACGGAATCACGCTCCGGCAAGGCTTCTGCAATCAGCTCCAGTGCAATGATCGTATTGAGCGACCATTGGGAGGCTTCGTTCGTATTCATCCAGTCAATTTCATTCAGCTCTTCCATGTAAGTAACCGGCGTCTGAGCTTCCTGCAGATTGATTGCACCGAACGGATTCTCAAGCAGGATACTCCAGCAGCGGTCAGCCGTTGCCCGGTCATCCTTGTACCATGCCCCGTAAGCAGCAATAGCGACACTCAGTACAGGGTGCTCAAAGCGCAGCTTGCCTGTAATTGCTCCTCCTGCATAAGCATCTTTTTCTTCCTGCGGCAGATTATAGAACACGCCAAATTCAGCGAGTATATCCTCCCATACCGGGTCCTCCAGCATCATAGCGAGCTCGAACCACACCTGCGGTCCGCCCATGCAAATCGCCAGATGCCGGCCCCAGTTATCATCACCCATGGGGCTGAGGATGCCGGTTTTTGGATCATATCCGTAGGTTGGACCGGAGATGAGCCGCAGATTGGCTGCTTTGATGCCGTCCAATCCGGTCAATATTTTATCGCGGTAAAACGTATCTTCGTACCGTTCCCACCGGGTCATCCAGTTCGAGCTGAACGCCGCCCAATCCGGGCCAACCCGCACATGTGTCGGAAATTCATCCTTGGGAAAATAAGCCCGCATCGGGTCCAGCGTCACCGTCGTGTAGTCGGCATCCTTCACACTGTCCATAATGTCGCCGATCCGTTCATCACCGGTAAGATAATAGTAATAGCGGTGCAGCCCGGCCATAGCGATCCGCGCTTCCTTGCAGCCGCAGCCCCAATGCACCACGTTATGCCGCGAGCCAAGACCCGCATACTCCCCGAAGTGATAGACGTCCACCTCGCTGGTATGCCGGGTCATCGCCTCGGCCATGCGGAATATATCCGCGCGCCCGGTTCTCAAAAAGCTCACCCACAGCCACATATTCGGCACCAGCTCCGCATTCTGCCAGGCGCAGCCCCCCAGATCATAGTTCCAGACATGGCGCACGGGATCGTAGCTGTGCATGAAATCGCCGTAATCCCACAGGCCATACCATTTGCGCTGCTCCAGCTCCGCCTGGTAGAAGGAGATAATTCCGTCCAGCCGCTCCTCCAGATATGCCTTGGCAGGTGTGCTTCTATCCGGCAGGCTCCATAGGCCAAATGCCCGGCTGCGGTGATAATACTCCGGTTCACAGACGAGGAGCGGCGGATGATCAGCCTCCCGCTGCATCCGCAGCAGCCCGGCGGAATCCGGTGTCCCCGAAGTGCACCACAGGGTCAGCTCGTTGGTATTGGCAATACCATACGGGGTAGCACGCAGCTCCTCTGCTCCTTCATATGAAGACTCCACATGGGTCTTCGTATCGTAATGGCGCAGATCCATCGCCGGAACCTCCGGCGACCAGAACCAGACGGTCAACCCGGCTTCATCGCCGGCAGCACCGCTAAGCTCAAGACCCGACGGATGCTTCTGCCAGAAATCCTTCACTCCGGCAGCCAGACCGCCGCCCTCCGAGCCGATATAGCCCAGCCCTCCGGCACGCCGCCCCTCTGCTCCCTTGATCCAGACACAATCCGGGCCGGTACGCTTATGGACGGCAAAATGCTCCGAGGAATCCTGAACGAGCCGGAAGCTGTCCCATACTGCCGAATCCCGCAGCAGTCCGGTGAAATAGGCATCCTCCCCGGGGTCGAACTGCAGGTTGCGGCCTTCCAGCTGGGCAGCGAACAGCTCTGCATATTTCCCCTTGGTTCTGCGGGTATGGAGTGTTTTTGGCGATTCGCTGAAAATGCCCTCACTGCCTGCAAACCGGATATGACGGTTATACAGCGGTCCGCTCAGCGGCACTCTGAACCGGATACCCAGCCCCTTGATGAAATCCTGCTGCGGGTTACCGTCATAATAAAAGGTATGCACTAGCCGGATCGACTCAAGCCCGGCATAAAAATACAGCCGCAGCGTATAGGGAAGCCACTCTCCTGCTCCGTTACTGCTGCGGTGCCGGCCGTCCAGACGGATCACAGCGCGCAGCGGCCCGTTCTCCTCCAGGGCGGCCTGTCTGGTCACGCCGGTGAACCGTTCCTGACGCAGTGTCAGCTCACCGCTCAGCGTGTCCCGCTGCTCACGCAGACAGACCAGCTCGCTTCCGCTGCATACCAGCTGCCCGTCTATTGCATTGACATCCTTTATATCTCCTGAATGTCTGGAATTACTATCTGAAGCGCCTGCTTGCTCCGGTCTCCGGCGCAAAATCTGCGAGATTGGTCCCGCACCGTATTTACCTACAGTACAAATAATCGCACCTGTATCCACGATGTAAGCTTCCTCCGTCTCACGGACGGATACCTTTGCTGTATACTGGACGGCTTCCGGCTTTGTATAACGTTCCAGTGTATACCCTTCCGTTCCGCCTTCCGGGCAGACTGCCGAATGAAATGACCATTTAATAGTGCCGTCCGGCCAATAAGCGGCCGGACGGCTTTGCAGCGGCAGACGGGAATTGCCGTCCGGCCCGCTAAGATAAAGATCGGCGAGCTCCTTGCGGTTTAACTCTCCTTTGGTCCAGGGAACTCCCCATGTAACCCCCGCAGCCGCGGCGGGTTGGTTCAGCCAGTGTAAATGGATCGGCAAGGCTGAAGACAAGGCTGTCATCTCCTTTTTAGACATCATACGGGCAGTAAATCTTGGCTTATACAAGCCGCCGCAGAACACGTTATGGCGCCCATCCGTATAGCCTGCCAGCTACCAGCCTACCGGCTTCCGGTGCCCTTCTCCCCTTCATGCCGGCTCAGCTCACGGTAGCGTGTCGGTGTGATGTCCTCCTGTTTTTTGAATATCCGGTTAAAATAGCTCTGCTGATAGCCGACCTGCAGCGCAACATCGTTCATTTTCAGATCCGTGTCACGAAGCAGCTCTTTTGCTTTTTCAATCCGAAGCTCCGTTAAATAATCAATAAAGTTCTGTCCGGTCACCCGTTTAAAAGACTTGCTGAGCAGGAACGGGCTTGTCCCCGTATAATCCGCGCAGCTGTCCAGTGAGATATTGTCCATATAATGCTCTTGAATGTACAGCATGGCCTGATCAATCGTCCGCCGGATACCGGCGTCTGAACGCTCGGACAGCTCCTTCAGGAAAGGAGAAACGACTTGGTCACGGAACCATGGCAGAATCATACCCGGCTCATGAATCTGTGACAGGCCGGCGTAAAGATTCTTGCCTTTGAACAGCTGGTTCGGCGCAATCCCTGCTTCCAGCACAGCATGCTGTACCGCACCGAGCAGATGCAGCATCCCCTGCTGCACGTCAATTACCTTAGCGCCGTCAGCGGATAGCGTGGTGAGGAATTCCTCCAGCAGCCGGTCTGCCTCCTCCGCTTCGCCGGTGCGCAGCGCCTGAATCAGGCCACGTTCCAGAGCGAACGAATATTGCGGCATATGAGCGCCCTCTCCTTCCCGTTCCAGTTGCTCCAGGCTGACTACCTGGTTACCGCCCCCGTATCTGCGGTGCTTCGCTGCCTGCTTTACTGCTTCAAAAGAGCGGGGAATACTTGAAATATGTTCCATCGGTGAGCTGTATGCCACAGTAGCCTGCAGCTTAAGCATCCGGTTAAGGGTGGCAGCCATCTCTTCGCCGAACGCCTGTACCCGGGCCGCCTCCGGGCCGCCTCCCGGTTCAATCAGCAGGATGCCGGCTGTAAGGTTGTGCAGATTGACTGTCTCCGCCTGCTCAAAGTGCTCAGCTGCCAATTCTCCGATAATATTAACCGCCGCAAAAGAGACCAGGCTTTCGTCACCGCTGCGGAACTTAGCCTCAAGACTGGAAATACCTGTTAGCTGAATGTATAGCACCACGAAGACACAATTGTCTACTTCCCACTTGTACTGCTTCATCCGGCCTAACAGCTCCTGCTCGGAAAAAGCATAGTGATAGCCGAGAAACAGCTGGTGAAGGAAGCTGCGCTGTACATGCGGCAGCTGCTCCGAAAGGGTGTATTGCAATGCATTCTGCTGCCCGTGCAGATTCTGCCAGTGCCGCTCGATCAGCGTCACCTCATCCTCACGGTCTCCGGAGGCATCGTGCTCAGGGAGCAGCGTCTTCAGAAGACGGCGGAAAGGCGAATAGATCCGGCGGGAGGCAATCCAGGACAGAACCGCCGCGAGCAGCAGCGCACTCAGGCTGACTGTAATAATGGTTCTTGAAAGCTCCACCACCGGGGAGGTTATGCTTGAAATCGGTGAAGCGGATACATAAGCCCATTCGCTGGAAATCCGGGAGAAATCACCGTAGGTCACCGCATAGGTAACCCCGTTCCAGTCATACAGGAAGGATGTGCTGTCACCGCTGCCTCTTGTTTCTATAGCCGCCTGCAGCGCACCAACAAACGGCGTGGGGGCATTATCAACCCCGCTTCCGGAGATGAACAAGCCGCCTGATTTCTGCAGCATATACACTTCTCCGCTGTTATACGGCGTCATCGTCCGCAGCATGTCTGCAACCTTCTGTGTATCCATCCGCAGCAGCAATACCCCGAACGGCTCTAGGCTGCCGCCGGGAATATGGTGCACAAGTGTCAGTTCTTTAGACTTAGGCTTCGCCGGGTCAAATGCCGTCTCTGTCCAGTAGGTGCTTTGCTCCGTCTTCATCAGCTTTTCATAAACGGCAGCTCCGGAAGACGTTACCGTACCATACTCTGTTCCGAACAGCACCGGACGCTCATCGGCCAGATACAGCTCCACCTGACGTGCCATGGAATTGGAGCCCTGCATGACGAGCAGCGTCTTGGTGATGTCCCAAGCCCGCTCGTGATCCATTGTAAAATCCATACCCTTGAGGCTATAGTCAAACTTGGGATCAAAGGCCCAATGAGCCAGCATCAGCTCCAGATTGGACAGCTGGTCATCAATATTGGCGGCACGCTGCTCGATCTGCCGGTTGTGCATCTCGAGCAGCTCGTCCTCCAGGCTTCCGCCCGCCATCCAGTATACAAGCAATCCTATGATCAGGCCGGGAATGGACGAGACAATCAGCACAATAATCAGATTATTGCGGTAATACCGTCCCTTGCGCCCCTTCCATCCCCGTATAAAGCCCTTCCGCTTTTCTGTCGTTCCATTCTCCATGTCTATTCACCAGCCGAATTCATAGTTTAGCATTGCAGCCTTGCGGCGTTAATGGGGCTATTCCGGCCGGTACATGGAGCGTGGCCGGATGCTATTTACCCAATTTTGCGTACAATTCGTTCATTTCTTTTACCAGCTCGTCTCCGCCTGTCTTGCGCCATACGTCAAAGGCTGATTTCAGCCCGGCTTCGTCGATTTGTCCGACAATAAACTTGATGCGCGCATCATTGATGACATTATCAAGCTGTGAGCCTTTTTGTGTATACACAGTAGAGATCAGTGCTTCTGCCGGGTTAACTACGATAGTTGCTTCATTTGTCTTTTGCAGTTCCGTCTGCTTGTTCCGCAGTTCCGTCTGCTTAATCTGCTTCGCGGCTTTTGCGTTCTCATCCGGAATATAAGGAACCATCTGGTTCAGACCTTCGACTTCAGATTCCAGCAGAACAGTGTCTGTTGAACGTTCTACAAAACCATCCACAAGGTTATAGTGGACACCCTCAATTCCGTATCCTGTCAGCGTTTGCAGTTCCGCATCATTCACCTTATCCAGGAAAGCCAGCACCCGCTTCAGCTCATCCTCTGTTTTGACGGAGGATTTCGGGATAGCCAGCATACCGGCGAAGCCGGAAGTCGGGAGTGTATGCAGTTGTCCGTCCTCTCCCTTAACGCCGCCTATAACATCCATGTAGTGACGGTCCGGCTCATCTTTGCCTTCTTTTTGCAGTGCAGCATGAATCTTGTCGTCAATCCGTGCAGCAGTGTCCACTACGTCGACAATAACGCCAGCCTGGTTGTTAACAACCGGATCACTCCATTTAGAGCTGTCCATAACGGCGAAGTCGGAGTTGACCAGCTGCTCATCATACAGCTTTTTCATAAATTTAAGCGCTTCCACATACTCCGGATATTCATGCTCAGGTACAAGCTTGCCATCCTGGATGCCCCATTTATTCGGAGATCCGAACCACAGCTTCATCGCATCAAAGCCGCTGGCCCAGCCGCCGGTCCACTTTACCATTACCATGCCGTAGGTATCGTCCTTGCCGTTACCGTCCGGATCCTGCTCTTTAAACGCTTTCAGCATATTATAGAACTCGTCCACTGTCTGCGGAGTCTCAAGACCCAGCTTCTCCAGCCAGTCTTTGCGGAATACTACACCGTTGCGGCCCAGCGCCCGGCCTCTGTAAATTCCGTAGTTCTTGCCGTCAATGGCCGAGTTGTTCAGAATGACCGGGTTAGCCTGGCTCAGGTTAGGATAATCCTTAAGGTAGGGTCCAACCTCCCAGAACGCGCCGGATCTTGCCGCATTGACAAAGCTCGAAGCCTTCACATCTCCTACATAAATAATATCGGGCAGTTTGCCTGAAGCAAGCGTAATGTTGAATTTATCGGTATAGGAAGCATTCGGTACCCATTCAAAATGGATATTAGTATTGGTCAGCTCTTCCAGCTTGGCAGCAACGGGGCTGTCATCCTTCGGATAATTGGTTTTAAAAATCGGCAGCATCAGCGTCAGATCCAGCGGCTTCTCTGTTTCCGTTCCCGCTGTAGCCTCAGACTTGGCATTTCCTTCACTGCCTGCAGTTCCTGCTGCATTCTTTGTTTCATTGTTACTTCCACAGCCTGACATTACACTTACAATCATAATAGTTGACAGTACTGTAAACAACCGCTTTTTAAATTTAACGGATTTCTTTCCTGCTAAACCTTGATTTTTCATGATTGGCCTCCCTTTTATGTTAGCATAACAGATTACCCTTTGACTGAACCGAGCATCACCCCTTTGGCGAAATGTTTTTGCAGAAACGGATAGACACACATAATCGGAAGTGTGCCGACCACGATTACGGCCATTTTGATCGACTGCTCAGGCGGCTGTATGAAATTCGGGTCCATCTGGCTGAGGTCGCCGGCTGCCGACTGGGACAGCATAACGATCTGGCGCAGCATTACCTGCAGCGGCCACTTGGATGGATCATTGATATAGAGCAGCGCCGAGAAGAAGTTATTCCAGTGCCCTACCGCGTAAAAGAGCGTAAAGGTCGCAAGCACCGGCTTTGAGAGCGGAAGTACAATTTTCCACAGCAGGCCAAGCTCACTGCAGCCGTCAATCCGTGCCGCCTCCTCCATTTCCACCGGAAGCTCCTGGAAGAAGTTTTTAACAATAATCAGATTGAACGCGCTGATTGCCCCCGGCAAAATCAGGGCATTTAAGGTATCCAGCAGCTGGAGATCACGGATTACCAGATAGGTGGGGATCATGCCTCCCCCGAACAGCATGGTGAAAATAACCAGATTCAGGATCATATTGCGGCCCATCAGATACCGCTTTGCCATCGGATAAGCCATGGTTACGGTAAAGAACAAATTGACAATCGTCCCGACAGCCGTCACATATAAGGAAACCCCGATGCTTCGTACAATCGTATCCGTTGAAAAGATGAATTTATAAGCATCGAACGAGATCGTTGTAGGAATCAGGAAGACCGCACGCTTCGTAATTTCCGCCTCAGTTGCGAACGAACCGGCGACTACGAACAGAAACGGCAGTATGGCGGTGATTCCGATAATTCCCAAGATAATGTAATTGAAGATGTCAAAGGTGATCTCACCCGTGCTCCGATATTGCTTCTTAACCACGCAAACAGCCTCCCTCTTAGTAAAGTCCCGATTCGCCGAATTTTTTGGCGAGCCAGTTGGTGCCGAGCACCAGTACAACACCGATTACGGATTTGAACAGCCCGACAGCCGTACTGTAGCTGAATGCCCCCTGGGTAATCCCCAGCGCATATACATATGTATCAAAGACTTCAGCAACTTCGCGGTTGAGCGCATTCATCATCAGATAGATCTGCTCGAACCCGTTGTCCAGAATAGTTCCCATCCGCAGAATCAGCAGAATTACAATCGTGCTGCGGATTGCAGGCAGTGTAATATGCCAGATCTGACGCAAGCGGCTTGCTCCGTCCATTACAGCTGCTTCATATTGCTCCACATCGACACCGGCCAGCGCAGCGAGGAAGATGATTGTTCCCCATCCGCATTCCTTCCAGATTGTCTGGAGAATGATCATCGGCCGGAACCAGTTAGGGTCGGCGAGGAAGTCAATTTTGCTTCCTGTATACGTATACAGGAATTCATTCACTGCTCCGCCCTGAGTGGTCAGAAATACATAGGATATACTGGCGACGATAACCATGGATATAAAATGCGGCACATAAATCAGTGTTTGAATCGTCCGTTTGTAGAAGGACAGCCGTATTTCATTTAATAGTAGAGCCAGTATAATCGGTGCCGGGAAAAAGAACACCAGATTCAGCAGTGACAATACAAGCGTGTTACGCAGCAGCATGAAAAAGTCCGGGTTCTGGAAAAATGTGCGGAAATGCTCAAGTCCGACCCATTCGCTTTTCATGAAGCCCAGGAAGGGCTGGAAATCTTTGAATGCGAGCAAAATCCCCCACATTGGTACATATTTAAATACCAAAAAATACAGGAGTCCCGGGGTTAGCAGGATGTAGAGCCATTTATCGCGCTTTAGACGTTTGAAGACCATCTCCCGCTTACTGCGGTAGGCGCCAGTATGAATCTCCGCCGTTCCCATCGCCGCTCCTTGTTTCATTACATTCACCTCCGATAGGATTATGCAGCCTTGTCTATTCTCTTGGGCTACGGTTCCCATTATGTCCCTGCTACATTTTTCCGGCAATCATACTTTTTGGATGGTTCTGCATCCGGTTTGGTACAGCACAATTCAATAAAGTGCAAAGCCGGCAAAACATTACTATTGCCTGCCGGACAGGCGGCAACTATGATGCCGGAAGATTAAATGCTTTCATTATAATCACCTGGAGGTATGTTCAGTGAAGCATAAACTGTATTACGGTACCGCATGGTATCCGGAGCTGTGGGGAGAAAAGGAGCGGCAGCAGGATTATCAGCTTATGAAGGAAGCCGGGATCAACCTGGTCCGTATGGGTGAGTTCATCTGGTCAGAGCTGGAGCCTGAAGAGGATCTTATTGATGTACGCCCGTTTGCCGAATATGTCCGGCTGCTGCATAACCACGGCATCGACACCATTATGTGTACACCAACCGCAACACCGCCTATATGGCTGACGCACGGACATCCCGAGCGGCTGTTCGTCAAGACAGACGGAGCGGTGATGAACCACGGGTCCAGACAGCATATCTGTACCAATAATCCGTACTTCCGGCAGCGGGCAGCCATTATTGCCGAACATCTGGCCCGGGAGCTGGGCCGGCTGCCGGGCCTTGTTGCCTGGCAGCTCGATAATGAATTCAAGGCGCATGTCGCCGAATGCATCTGCGGAACCTGCAGATTACTGTGGCATGAGTGGCTTGAGCAGCGCTACGGCAGCATTGACAGGCTGAATGACGCTTGGGGAACCGCTGTCTGGAGCCATACCTATCAGTCCTTTGAGCAGGTGCCGCAGCCTGTGGCTACCCCGTTCCTCCATAACTCCTCGCTTGTTACATTGTACAGGCTGTTCCATATGGAGAAGCTCGCTGAATTCGCAGCAGAGCAGGCAAGTATTCTGCGCCGCTATTCGGATGCGCCTATCACCCACAACAGCAGCGTTGCTTTTCACGTGGATAATGAACAGCTGTTCAAGGAGCTGGATTTTGCTGCATATGACACCTATGCCTCCCAGGCCAACCGCCATGCTTATATGCTGAACTGTGATCTATGGCGAAATTTCAAGCCCGGCCGGGATTTCTGGCTGCTTGAGACCAGCCCGGCATATGCCGGCTCTCTCACGAGTTACGGCCAGCCGCATCCGGACGGCTACCTCACAGCCGAAGCAGTGTCCGCGTATGCACTTGGAGCCGGGGCTTTCTGCTACTGGCTGTGGCGGCAGCAGCGCTCGGGCAGCGAGCAGACACACAGCTCGATTCTCAGCGCCTGGGGTGACCCGGCGCTCGGATACGATAATGTACGGGCCGCATCAAAGGCCCGGCTGGCAATCGAGCCGCATATGCTGGCTACCCGGCCGGTGCAGGCTGAGGTCGCAATAACCTATTCGGACCGGACCAAAGCTTATCTGGCTACCGAGCCGCACCGGAAGCTGAACTACCGCTCCCTGCTCGGTGACTTTTATAAACGGTTCGTGGACATGGGCATTCACCGCGATCTGGTGCCGGAAGGCGGTGACCTCAGCGGCTACAAGCTGCTGTTCACTCCCTTCGTGCACTATCTGTCTCCTGAGTATTTGCGGAGAGCACTGGCGTTCACGGAGGCCGGCGGCATCTGGATCGCCGGCCCGCTGAGCGGCGGACGCACGGCCGAACACACCCTGCATACTGATGCTGCTCTGGGTGAGCTGGAACGGTATGCAGGCGTGCATACCAAATACGTCTACCCGATGGAGGGAACCGGCAGCATCGGGCAGGCTTTTGGCTTGTCCGCGCCGCTGTCCTTATGGAGCGCGGTGTTTGAGCCGCTGCCAGGCGGAGCTTCCGTGATCGGTGAGATCACGGAG
>RCUO01000361.1_pt1 | contig 24659 bp, 26 predicted proteins | sample 2166161 | NCBI WGS metagenome assembly RCUO01 (sample SAMN09932617, study PRJNA488358) | compost metagenome | feature: garden; material: soil; isolation source: compost soil in cyclohexanecarbonitrile-enriched culture | place: Germany: Experimental Botanical Garden Goettingen | collected 2016-01-27
TTCTTGACCGCAGCTTTCTTAGCGACAGCTTTTTTAACCACAACTTTCTTCACAGCAGCTTTCTTAACCGCAGCTTTCTTCACGGCAACTTTTTTCACCGAAGCCTTGGCTTCCTTCTTAACAGCCGGCGCAGCGACCTGTACTACCGTCTTGAGCGGGGCTGCAGCTTTGATTGCCGGAGCAGCAGTCTTGACCGGAGCCGCGGCAAAAGCGCTTGTACCTGCTCCCAGTACACTGATGGCGGTCAGCAGGGCTGCCGCTTGTTTTGTCCATTTGTTCATTTCAATATCACCTCTTGTTTGGATTTGATCTTAGCTTAACAACCAAATCCGGCAATTCTGTGGGACAAGTATGTGAAGAGTATATGTTTCTTGCAAGGTGACTTCGGGTGATGGGATCAAGCTTTGAATTGGAACGAAATGAGTCGGGGGTATTTTTCAGCTGGCTGACCTATACAGAGGATGTTTGTTATAAAAGTCGTTGTAAAAGTATGCATAATCGTTGCCCGCCTCTATCCCGGAGAGCCATCTTTTTTCTATATACTAGCATTGTAAGCGATTACATCTAACCAATGGGGGAGTTCAGATGAATAAAAGAGGGTTGACACTGCTATCCGGTATTCTGATGCTGTCGATGCTCAGTGCGTGCGGCGGCAACAATAACGGCAATGCCGGATCGAACGCGGCAGAACCGCAAAGCTCGGCAGCTGCGGCACAGACGGCAGGCAGCGGTACGCAGGCAGCGGGAGATTCCGGCAAGGTGGATACATCACAGGCGGTCACACTGAAGATGATCTTCGTGGGGCCGAAGCCGGTCGACTACGATACGGTATTTGGGGAGATCAACAAGAAGCTGAAAGAGAAGATCAATGCGACCGTGGAAGGCGAGTTCCTGGACTGGTCGGATTGGGCGCAGAAATATCCGCTTAAACTCGCGGCCAACGAAGATTTTGACCTCATCTACGCTGCGAACTGGGCAGGCTACAACGATCAGGCGCTCAAAGGCGGCTTCCTGGAGCTGACCGATGACATGCTGCAAAAGTATGCGCCCCAGACTTGGAAGGCGATGCCGCAGGTGAACTGGGATCAGGCGAAGGTGAATGGCAAGCTCTACATGGTGCCGCAGAACCGGGGAGAAACGGTTGAGAAGCTGATTCTGTACCGGGAGGATCTTCGAAAGAAATACAACCTGCCGGAGATTAACAGTCCGGAAGCATATGCGAACTATCTCAAAACGATCGCCGAGAAGGAGAAGGGCGTCATGCCGTTCACGCCGGAGACTGGCGATTGGAAGTTCCACAATCTGGACCGTGTGCTGCTGAAGCAGCAGAATGAATGGAATATGCTCGACTTTGATCTGCCCGTAGCCTTCAAGCTGGACGATCCTACAGGCAAAGTATTCAACGTATACGAAACGCCGGAATTCAAGGAACTGGTCTACTACTATAAAGATCTCGCTGACCACAACGCCTGGTCGAAGAGCTCGCTGAACAGCAAGCTGGATCACCAGCAGGAGCTCAAGGAAGGCAAGACGGCGTCGATCACGCACAACTTGGGTACACTTGGCTCGTTGATGACCGATATGCGGGAGAAGAACTCGCCATATGAATTGGCGCTGGCCGACGTTACGCCGGACAAGAAGAAGTCGGTAGCCGTCGCCACCCAGAACGGGATCGCCATTCATGCAACCTCCAAGAATCCCGAGCGGGCATTGATGATGATCGATCTGCTGCAGAACGACAAAGAACTGCATGACCTGATCATGAACGGTATCTCCGGAACGCATTACAATCCGGTCGGGGATGACAAGTACACGAATGCAGAGAAGAACGCCAACTTCACCGGATTCTCCAACTGGGGCTTCAACTCGCCGCTGAATCGTGAGAACGCTTCCTTCCCTGATGAGGCCAATGCGCTGACCGATAAATGGGAGGGTGAGGTATACCATTATCAGCTGGAAACGTTCGTGTTCGATAACAGCAAGGTGAAGACAGAGGTTGCGAATGTTGGCAATGTGATGCTCCGCTACGGCATTCCGCTGGAGTACGGCATGATGAAGGATGTAGACAAGGGGCTGGCTGAGCTCCAGAAGCAGGTGAAGGCAGCCGGAATTGATGCAATCATCGCTGAGGTTCAGCGCCAGATTGACGAATTCCTGGCCAAATCGGCAAAATAATATTGCTTGGGCTTAAAGGCTGCCAGTCACCGGCAGCCTTTAAGTGTTGCGGGGACGCATTTAGGACGTAGCCCGGGAACAATCGTAATCGGGAGAGCTTCTCGACATATATCGCGAACCCTGCACCTATAAGAGTAGCCTTAAGTATCACCTCATAGACTAGATTGGGTATTTAGAATGATCTTTATGTTTAATTGAGGGTCGAAAGAACTAGTGAAGGAATTGTGAAAATGTTGAAAAAATTGTCGAATGGTGGTAGGCTTATTACGGAACAAGCTGTAACCATCTGGAACTGAACCCAATTTATTGACGCAGTAATCTTTCGTGGAATTAAAAAGATATTACGATCGATTGGGTGACGTAACAGAGGTTCAGGATACTTGTTCAATACTTTTTTATACTTTACATAAAGGGGAAAAACATATGTCTTTTACGATCAACTACAATCCGGTGAAGAATAGAATTGTCGTCACAGTGAAGAAAATCGATGAAAGTAATGCAGATCAATACATAAAAGATTTTACAGAAGTGCTCAATCAAACAAAACCAGGTTTCACCGGCTGCACGGACGTGACGGAGTCCTCAGTGCTTTCGCAAGAGGTGTCACAGAAGCTGGCTCCGACCATGGAGCTCGCACTTAACAAAGGTTTAACGACTTCGAAGAAATGGGCTTATGTTACGAACAATCCTGTCTATAAGATGCAATGGCGGCGTATGTTTAAAGACGGTGTCGAATACTGCGAAACCCTCGCGGAAGCGGACGCATACCTCGACCGGCCATAATCTGCTGAACACTATTACTAAAAACGTCAGCTTCCCGCTCTATCGGGAAGCTGACGTTTTTTGCAGCGTATAACCGGACTTCACAGAATCATTGACCAGCTTAAGATCGGTTATTCCGGTTCTTAGTCAATACATGACGGAACAGTAGAGGCTGAGCTTCCATCCTTACTTGGCCTGGGCATGCCGCAGAGGAGCGGTGCTGCCTACAATTGAAGTGAACAGCGCGGCTGCGGCAAGAAGCAGCACACCAAAGCCGATTATGCCATTCCAGCCGTAATGATGGAGGAACAGCCCGCCGGACCAGCCGATCAGGCTGGAACCTCCGTAATAGAACAGAAGATAGAGGGAGGACGCCTTCGCTTTATGCTCGGAAGCCGCAATCAGTCCAACCCATCCGCTTGCAACGGAATGTCCTGCGAAAAAGCCGAATGCGACGAGAGCGACACCCAGTATTTTTACAGCAAGATTAGGAACCAGCGTAAGAAGGGCTCCCATCGCAAAAATCATAATCGCCACAGCGATGACATGCGAGCGGGGATGCCGGTCTGCCAGCTTGCCAAACCACATGGAGCTCCATGTCCCTAGCAGATTGACAACGAATAGGAAGCCGAACAGGGTTTGGCTTAAATTGTAAGGACTGCTTGTGAGCGGGTAACCGATGTAATCCAGGATCATTATATATACGCCCATAAACAGGAACCCGGTAAGAAAAAGAAGAAAGAGCCGCTTTTGGTGCAGGTTGTTAAGCATCCCTGTTCCCCACCGGTTCCAGGATAGCCTGGATGGTGAAAAATGCCGGGATTCCGGAAGATAGGTCCAGAACAAGAAACTGAACAGCAGGCTTACCACTCCCAGAATCAACATCGCAATCTGCCAGCGGTACAGGTCCGTCAACGCCCCGATCACGATCCGTCCGACAAATCCGCCAATTGAAGTGCCCGCTATGTAGCTGCCCATGACGCTTCCAATGTCCTTTGGATGAAATTCCTCGTTTATGTAAGCCATCGCTATGGACGGAAACCCTGAAATACAGATCCCTTCCATAAACCGCACGACCAGAAATACCGGGAACGAATGGATAAATGCGGAGATAATGGTGAGGATTGAAGTCAAAATCAGCGAGAAGCTCATCAATTTTTTTCTTTCCCATGCCCCTGATAACGCCGAGATCAGAATCAGTCCGATTGCCAAACCGATAGTGGCCAAGGATACAGATAGGCCGGCTTCCGCAGGTGTAATGTGATACTCGCTTGAAAAAAGACGGATCAGCGGCTGCGGACTGTATAACACGGCAAATACGACAATGCTGCCCATCAGCATGCTTGCCGAAGTTCTGCGATGCGCAGAGCTTCCGATTTCGATAGTGCTCATACTGCTTCTCTCCCGTTCATCATCTTTATCTGTTAATTTTCTTTCAAAAGAGCCATAGCAAGTATAAAATAGAAAAAAGCAAGCTGTAAAATGCATTAATTACATCATTTTCATATACGCTATGTAATGAATCGGTTTAGGGGGAAACGTAAATTGGAATGGCAGCAGCTTGAATATTTTGAGTCAACCGCCCGCCTGCAGCATATGACGCATGCTGCGCAGGCGTTGAATGTTTCACAGCCGGCTTTAAGCCGCTCCATCGCCAGGCTTGAGACGGAGCTGGGGGTTCCGCTGTTTGAACGGGAGGGGCGTTCGATCCGCCTTAACCGGTATGGCCGTATTTTTCTGAGTCATGCTCAGGTCATTCTGGAGGAGTACCGGAACGCGAGGCGTGAGATTGACGATCTGCTGAACCCCGGACAGGGAGAAATCTCGCTCGGGTTTCTGCATACGCTCGGGATACATCATATCCCGGAAATGATCGGCGGCTTCCGCAGAGTGTATCCCCACACGCGCTTTCAGCTTCATCAGAGCGCCACACATCATCTGCTGGAGCTGCTGAATAGCGGAGATGTTGATTTATGTCTGGCTTCCCCGCAGGACACCGGCCTGCATATTGGCTGGGCTCACTTGTGGTCGGAAGAACTATTCCTTGCAGTTCCCGCCAGTCATCGGCTTGGAGACCGTTCGCGGACGGCTCTGATAGAAATCGCCGCTGAACCGATGATCTCGTTCAAAGCGGGCTACGGGCTGCGCGTCATCACCGATCATCTGCTGCAAGAGGCCGGCATATCGCCGCCCACTGTGTTTGAAGGAGAGGATGTCCACACGATCGCCGGACTGGTCGCATCGGGCCTGGGAGTGGCGGTGCTGCCGCAATATATCGGGCTGGATCAGGAGGAGATTAGCTGGCTATCTATCGAAGATCAGCCGTGCCGAAGGGAAATCGGGATCGCCTGGATGGAGGGACGCTTTCTTTCGCCTGCGGCGGAGCGGTTCAAGCAATATGTGCTGAATGAATATTCGAATGAATGAGGCTGTTGCATCATGGGGCAGTCTGATGAACAGGATGCCGTAATGTTGACCCGCAGAGTGGAAGCTTTGAATCAAGCGACCATCCCTGCGGTTTTTTGTATTCAAAGGGGTTCACCTACATGATGAGTAGCACGGTAATCAAGCACGGTAATCTATCATCAATCCGATGAGATCATTTTTGAAGCTGTTGTTTTTCAACAAGTCTGAAAATGGCATCCGCTGCCTTGGGATAACCGCCCGCTGCTTTGAACGAATCGCTGATTTTTTTGAGATTCTCCGCATAGCCGGGATCACTGGATACCTTGTCAACCGCATCTTTTAACAACTCAGGAGTCAATGTATCTTTGTCGAGCGCGATGGCGGCTCCAAGCTCCTCGGCTCTGCCCGCCATATAAGGCTGATCCGCGCTGATCGGAATAGCGACAAACGGGATCTGGGCATACAGCAGGTCGCTGGTACTGTTCATTCCGGCATGCGTGACGGCAACATCGGTGTATCGCAAAATTTCCGACTGCGGGACGAAGCTGCGGACGATAAAATTATCCGGAATCGTAAGGCTGGACAGATCGACTTTGTAGGCTGTAAGGACCACCACCGCGTCGGTACCTCCGAAGCTTTTGAAGAAAATCTCGTACAGCTTCAGATCGGAGTTGAATACAGTTCCGAGTGAAATGTAAATCACTTTTCTGCCTTTCAGACGTTCAAACGGAAATTCCAGATTCTCCTTGCGGTCATAGATAGGCGGTCCGATAAAAATAAAGCTGTCGTCGTAATACTCCGCGTGTGAAACAAAGTACTTGGAGGTATAGGCAATATTCAAATCGCCCTTGATAAAGAAGAGCTGCATGAGATCTTCAGGCAGTTCGGCGTTGTATTGGCGTTTGATATGCTCGCGTGTCTCTTTGAGTGTCGCATGGACGGGATGATTGCGGAGGTCCTCGGGGTTGAAGGAATGATGATGTTTCTCCATCAGCTCTTTGGGAGTGGCGAACACGGCGAATGAAGCAATGGAAGGCAGCTTTAGAATTTGGGCGATGATATTGCCAAGCGGATACATAGAGGTGTAGATCACATAGTCAAAAGTCCGATCCTTGATCTGATCCAGCACATCTGAGATCATGCTGTCGCTTCGTTTCAGGATACCATCGATCCGGTCGAACAGCATGCTGGCCTGGTTGCCTTGGGGGTCCGGGGCATTTCCCTTCGCGGAATCGGGTAAATTTTTGTAGCTGATAAACTCCGCTCCGGAACGCTCGATCTTCTCCCTGAAATCTTCTGAGCAAAAGTAGGTTATGTGCTCCCCTCTCTTGGTCAATTCATGAACCAGTCCCAGCGTCGGGTTGACATGGCCGTGAGCAGGCACACTCAAAAAAAGTACATTTGACATCTCTTTCATCCTCTCTTGAGAGATTTTGATGCATCAAAATAACTTTTAATGGAATCAATGGAATTAATTATACGACCGAATGATGGTTTGTACAATGAACAAAATGATGATTTACAATCCATTTTCAATTGAGCGGAAAAAGACCGACAACCGCTCTTCATTGAGGGGCTGCCGGCCTTATCCTGTTCAGAGGCAAAGCGCAAGACTCTACTTCTTGTTAGAGTGAAAGACTCTCTCCGGGGTGCAGCACCTTGCCGTTTAAGCCGCTTGCTTCCAATTGGGCAACAAATTGATTGGCATCCTGTTTGATCGGAGGAAAGGTGTCGTAATGAATCGGCACGATGAGCTTGGCGTTGTACCACACGGCCGCTTGCAGCGCGTCCTCCGGTCCCATCGTGAAGTGATCCCCGATTGGAATGAACGCGACATCAATCGAATGCCGTTCCCCGATCATCTTCATATCGCCGAACAGGCCGGTGTCACCAGCATGCAGCACAGTTAGCCCTTCCGCTTGGATAATGAACCCGGCAGGCATACCGCCGTACAGAATGCTCTGCTGTTCTTCGACAATGATGCCGGAGCTGTGAAAAGCATGGACCATCTTGGCGGTGGCAAATCCGAGGTCATACGTGCCGCCAATATTCATGCCCACTGTTCGAACACCTTTCCAGGACGAATAAGTCGCTAATTCGGGGTTGGCGATGACAGGCGCATTGTTAGCCTTGGAAATGGGAGCGGCATCCAGAATATGATCGGCATGCGCATGGGTCAGCAGAACGGCATCCGTTTTGATTTCTTCGGGTTTGACAGTTGCTAGCTTGTTTCCGCTAAGAAAAGGATCAATAATCAGTGATTTTCCATTGGTGATTATTTGGATTGTGGAATGGCCGTGATAAATCAGTTCCATATGCGAAACCGCCTCCTTTGGGTTGGTAATAGCTGGTCCTGCAGGACCCTTCGGTATTAATTATAGAGTTGCCGTTGCCATTCCGCAAAACGCTATGCATTCATATCATGTTTTTATTCAAAGTATTTTATCGGTAATACTACCTTGACAGTCATAGTAGTGTGTCGTACTATACAAATGCGGGGTGATTAGATGAGTGGGAACAAAATTACTTCCGACCTGCTGCGCGGACATACCGATACGATGATTTTGCGGCTCTTATCCGAAGCTGACTGCTACGGTTATGAGATTGTCAAGCTGATTGCCGAGCGCTCTGGCGGTGAGTATGAATTAAAGGAAGCCACAATGTACTCCAGTGTCCGGCGCCTTGAGGTGGATGGCGATATCGAGTGGTATTGGGGCGACGAATCTCAGGGTGGACGGCGAAAATATTTCAGGATTACCGAGAAGGGCAGAGCGACTTACGCCCGCAACAAAAGCAACTGGGAGTACGCAAAGCGCGTGCTTGAAAACTTATTATAAGGAGAGTTGGGCGATGACTGAGAGATTGAGGGGCTATTTGAACGGCGTGTTCGCACCGTACGATGGAGTAAAGAGCGTCACCGAATTAAAGTCTGACCTGCTCTCCGACTTGCAGGAGCGGTACCGCGAACTCAAAGCCGAAGGCAAGGACGATGAGACAGCCTTTGAGATGACCATAGACAGCATCGGCGACATTGAGCAAACGGTACAAGAGGTGGCTAATCTCTCCCGCTCGCTGGAACGTCAAGTGGTGACCAACTTAAGCGCAAGCGACCTGACGAAGAGCGACTTTGCGGGCGTTATCGCGCATCAAGCCAAATTTGCAGCGAGTGCGTTACGGGGCTCCGACTTTGCGGGTGCTGACTTGACGGGCAGCTCTTTTACGAGCAGCAATCTACGGGAAGCCATTTTTGACCATGCCAATCTGACTGACTGCAGCCTATCTACCAATGACCTCACGGATTCGAGCTTCCATAAGTCCATCCTTGTACGTACCAACATCAGCAAATCGGGTCTGGACGGAGCAAAATTTATAGATGTTAAGCTAACAGACGTCAAGTTAACTATGACTGATCTTAGAAAAACAATCTTTGACAGATGCACATTTGACGGAGTGTACTTCAAATATGGTGATCTGCGAGGGCAGCGTTTTGACGGGCAGACCTTCATCGGCGTCAATTTTGACAAGTCGGCGCTGAACGAAGTTTCGTTTAAAGGCGCGATACTCCAAAATGTCTCGTTCATTTCCGGCTTTACTTTGTCCAAGAAATATTACCGCGCCATCAAAACCATCTGCTTCGACGGCGCTGTCATGGATAAGCTGACCTATGCTTCGCTTAAAGGCTTGGGGGCCGATTTGTCCAAGGTTATTGTTCGATAAGGAGGTGGGGAGTTATGTCAAATCATTCAATTCAAGTGATTGGACTGCAAAAGTCCTACAAGCAGCTGCAAGTTCTGAAGGGCGTAGATTTCGAGGTGGAAAAGGGCAGTATTTTCGCGCTGCTCGGTTCTAACGGGGCGGGCAAGACAACTGTCATCAAGATCCTAACCACGCTGCTCAACAAAGACAGCGGAACCGTCACTGTAAATGGATTCGACGTTGCATCTAAGCCCGAAAATGTGCGGCGGGCGATCAGTCTGACCGGGCAATTTGCCGCCGTGGACGAAATTTTGACCGGACGAGAAAATCTGATCATGATTGCCAAGCTGCGATACCTCAATAATCCGCGTCAGGCTGCGGACGATCTGCTAACACGCTTCGGCCTGACAGATGCCGCCGATCGCAGGGTGTCTACTTATTCGGGTGGCATGCGCCGCAGGCTCGACATCGCTTTGAGTCTTGTAGGAAAACCGCAGATCGTCTTTCTCGACGAGCCGACAACCGGGCTTGACCCCGAGGCGCGTATCGAGGTTTGGAAGATTGTCAAGGAGCTTGCCGACGGCGGCACGACGGTATTCCTGACCACGCAGTATTTGGAAGAGGCCGAGCAGCTTGCCGACCGGATTGCCATTTTGCACGAGGGCAGGATTATCGCCAGCGGTACGCTCGCCGAGCTGAAGAAGCTGTTCCCCTCCGCAAAGGTGGAGTATGTAGAAAAACAGCCGACATTAGAGGAGATTTTCCTCGCGATCGTCGGTAAAAAGGAGGCCATGTAAATGGAGGCGGCCAAAAACCATTTTTTCAGCGATATGGGTGTTATGCTTGGGCGCTCCATGCGCCATATTACCCGCAGTATGGACACCATCATCACGGTTACCATCATGCCAATCGCGTTTATGCTGCTGTTCGTTTACGTGTTCGGCGGCGCCATTCAGACCGGAACACATAATTATGTGAATTACCTGTTGCCCGGCATACTGCTGATTGCGATTGCCAGCGGGATATCCTATACAGCTTTTCGACTATTCACCGATGTGCAGCGGGGCATATTCGAGCGGTTTCACACCATGCCGATTTCACGTTCCACCTTGCTGTGGGGGCATGTGCTGACCTCGCTTCTATCCAACGCCATATCGGTCGCCGTCATCATTCTCGTAGCGCTCGTTATGGGTTTTCGTTCGTCGGCGGGGATACTGCCCTGGCTTGCGGTAGCCGGCATACTCTTCCTGTTCACGCTGGCATTGACTTGGGTCGCGGCGATTGCCGGACTGTCTGCAAAATCGGTAGATGGCGCAAGCGCCTTTTCCTACCCGATTATCTTCCTGCCGTTTATCAGTTCGGCGTTCGTGCCAACCGAGTCGATGCCGCCAGTCGTTCGCGCGTTTGCTGATAACCAGCCGGTGACCTCGATAGTAGAAGCCATCCGTTCGCTGCTGTCAGGCCAGCCGGTAGGCAATGAGATTTGGGTCGCACTTGCATGGTGCGTTGGGATTACGCTTGTAGCCTATTTCTTTGCAATGAGGGTGTATAAAAAGCGGGTGTGAAATATCCTCAACCAAATAATTCTGGAATCTGTATCGTTAAAATAAAGAGGCCCCCGCTTAACGGGAACCTCCGGTAGTCCAGGACATGTCGATCTATTACCAATACGCTCATCAATATTCTGACCACTTGAATATCGGCCTTGCTATCTTGCGAAGCCAATAAGCAAATACGGTCGTTCCGGTCCATGAGCTGCGCTTATTCTGGAGGTATTGATCGCTGATAATATAAGTCCGGGTGGAAGAGGGGCTCTTCAGACCGAAGCTTTCCCACTTTGCCGGATCATTCGAGCCTCCGAGCCTTGCAAGCATATTCACCGACTCATTATTTACTTTATCCGGAATTTGGTCATATGCATCGGTGATTAGCGTATGAAATTCGTCGATCGGATTGCGGCTGGCAAGACTCTCCAAGTGGATGCCTTCTCGAAGATAAGAAACGTATGCCAGGTGGTCAGCCCAGAACTCGTCGATATAAAAAAGCCGTACCCGCTGCTCCGCAGGGCTCATCGGCTGCTCGCCTTTTAAAATTCCGAGCCGCTCCTCGTATAGAATTCGCCTCTGATCCTCCACCATATCCGAATAACCGTTCAGTTCCTGTGTGATCTCGAAGTTCTGGCCCATAATAACGCGTTGAATATGCTCGATTTTGCTGCGGAGTATCGGCTCTTCGAGAGCCTCATCCTGCTTTGGGGCGTGAATCACCTTATGGATGCCGAACCGAAGCAGCAGCTCGTCCTCCAGGCTTACATAAAATACGGAAGCTCCCGGGTCGCCTTGGCGGCCGGAACGCCCGCGCAGCTGGTCGTCGATCCGCACACTTTCGTTCACATGCGTACCAATCACATACAACCCGCCCAGCCTGGCGACTACTTCCGCTTGCGCGGGGTCGCCGCCGCCGAGCCGAATATCGACGCCGCGTCCCGCCATATTCGTAGACACTGTCACAGCGCCGATTTCTCCAGCTTTGGCGATAATCTGTGCTTCTTCTGCGTCGTTTTTCGCATTCAGAACATGGCAGGGTACGCCAGCAACTGCCAGCGCCTCTGCCAGCATGTCGGACTCCTCAACGCTTGACGTACCAATAAGAATGGGGCGTCCCGTTCTATGAACGGACGAGATTTCTTGTACAAGTGCCTTAAGCTTGGCCGCTTGATGGGTATAAATCCGGTGCGGATGGTCGATCCGGATGTTAAGCCGGTTCGGCGGGATTCGCACGACCTGCAGAGAATAAATACTCTCGAATTCCATTGCCGAAGCGTGCGCGGTAGCTGTCATCCCGCAAATCCCCGGATACAGGCTGATGAAATGTTGAAGGGTAATTGTTCCGAGAATTTTTCCGCCGCCCGAGGACTGCAGCCCTTCTTTGGCAACAAGCGCGGCTTGCAGCCCGTCCGGCAAATACCGGTTCTCCGCCACGCGGCCGGTATATTCTTCGATCAGCTCGATTTTGCCGTCACGGACGATGTAATCGATGTCTTTCTTTAATAACGATTCCGCATGCAGCGCGCAATTTAATGACGTCAGCAAGTGACTGTTATGGCTATCGTATAAATTGCCGCATCCCAGCAGCGATTCCGCTTTTGTTGCGCCTGCTTCATTTAAGTACACGTTCCGCTGGAACTCGTCGAAGTCGTAATGCTCGTCTTGCTGTAGCTGCCTAGCCACGTCTGCGAAAAGAAAACCGTCGCTCTTGGAAGAGCCCGACTCACCGCTGATGACCAGCGGCACCCGCGCTTCGTCGAGTAGCAGTGAATCCGCTTCGTCGACGATGACGTAGTGGAAGGGGCGATGCACGGTATCGGCTTCGCTCAGTGCAATCGTGTCGCGCAAATAATCGAATCCCGACTCTTTAGCCGTAACATAGGTGATATCCTTGGCGTATGCTTCCCGCTTCTCGGATAGGCTCATGCCCGCTTGGACCGGGCTCACCGTTAACCCGAGATATCGGTAAACCGGGCCCATCCACTCCGCATCCCGCTTGGCCAAATAATCGTTAAAAGTGAGCACATGAACGCCTTCGCCGGTCAGCGCGTTCAGATAAGCAGGCATAACTGCAGAGAGTGTTTTTCCTTCACCGGTATGCTGCTCGATCAAATATCTCTCGTGCAGAGCAATGGCAGCCATGATCTGGACATCGTAAGGCTGTAATCCGAGCTTTCTCTTCGCGGCCTCGCAGACTAACGCATAAGCATCGACAAGCAGCTCATCCAAAGGTGTACCCGATTGTGCTTCCTGTCGCAGCCGAAGGGATTCCGCTTGAAGCTGCTCATCGTCCCAGGCTTCCAAATTCCGCTTCCTGATAAGCTTCGTTTTGTCCTGATAGACTTTCAGCATATTCTGGTTATCTCGGTCTTTGAATTTGCGCATCAGCTTGACGGCTATATTCATAGAAATTGTTCTCCCTTCGGTAGATGGGAATGATTGTAACTTATGTGTTGATTAATGTAAATAATAGATCGCATGCTGGAAGCTGTCCTGGTCATTCCAAGAAGATCGACAGAAGAAGGTGACCATACTACGTATGCCAAGATTATCGCATTGGTAGAAGAAGCCTGGGAAGCAAAGACCAAAACGAAAAAAATTTCTGGAATAGTTTTCCTCTGGTAATACTCCCGCTATAATAGTGTTATCAGTTACGGGACGAGAAGCAGGATCATAGATGCGGAGGCTATGAATTAGAAGACCCTGTAATTTGATGCAAACGTTTGAACTATTAAATGGAGGGAATCAGATGGTCAAAAACTGGATTTATAGGTTTAGTTGCTTGGGACTTGCCACATTATTAATGTTAGCGCTTACAGGTTGTTTTGAACAACAGGAGCCAACCGCTGTTCAGCCTTCGCCAACCCTGAAGGAAAGTGCTGCTCCTGTTGAGACCAAAGGTACAGTGAGCATAGAGAAGCTTGGGGAACGGAGAATCTTTGTTTACCTGCCGCCTGGTTATGAAACTAGCGATGACCGTTATCCGGTAGTGTATATGAATGACGGGCGGAATGTGTTCAATACCGGCACCAGTTCTTTCAATAAAGAGTGGCTGGTTGACAAGACGGTGGACCAGCTTGTTAACGACGGCAAGATGGAGAAGGTTATTGTAATTGCAGTCGATGCAAGCGAAGGCCCAGACCGGGGGAAAGAGTATATCCCTTTCCCTAATGATTCTATTCCTACGGATGGAACCGGAGCGGAGAAATTTACCCGCTTTTTTCTTGAAACCGTTATTCCCTTTGCGGATTCAACATACAGAACGATCCCGGACAGAGACCACCGTATGATTATGGGATCGTCATTTGGCGGAGTGCAGGCGTTCTGGATGGGCTATCACCATCCCGAGACTTTTTCGATGATCGGTGCGATGTCCGCCTCCACATGGGTAGCTAACGGACAAGCGTATGAAGAGTGGGCGCAAGAAACCGGGAAGCCGGATGTGAAGATTTGGCTGGACATGGGCGCTAATGAAGAAACGGCAATTGATCCACTGGTAGATTTACTTTTGTCGAAGGGATTTAAACTTGGACAGGATTTATTTTTTCAGATGGACCCTATTGGTGTGCATGACGAGAATTCCTGGTCCAGACGAGTACATAATCCACTTATCATGTTCGCCGGGAAGGCACCCGGTCAAGCGGTCAAGCTGGAGGTTAGCGACTATTTGGCCTATTCTTGGACGGGAGAAGCGTATCCCCGCCTCAATCCTGTAGTCACAATGGATAATGGAATGGAATATTCTGTATCCTCCGAAGCCTCATATAAGGTGCTGAATCCCGAGGCTGGACAGGTGGATCCATCAGGGAAAGTGACCTTGTTGAAGAAAGAAAACTTGCGTGTGGAAGTGACATATCAAGGTATGACCCAGTCGTATGAGATAGATAATGATCGCTGGGCAAAAAAACTGAACATCACACTCAATTGACCTGGGATAGCGCCTACCAGCGAATACTATCTCGAAGATCATCCGTTCAGGCGCAGCATGATACGGCTTCTACACCGCCCGGAATACTATCTGTAACCGCTTTCGGGAAGCGAGTGTTGAATTTCTGTTGACTTCGAGTTCATCAGGCACCAGTGTAGAAGCTCCGGGAACCGAGTCAACAACGCACCGCCCAATGTAGCTCTACGCCAAAGAGCCCGCGTCCGACGCGGGCTCTTTAAGTCGCTATGTTGTTTATTCTTCCCCCGTCGCCACCGGATTCTCCTCATACGTAATCCAGTCGCTCCAGCTCCCCGCGTACAGCTTCACATTGTTGTATCCGGCGCGCTTCAGTGCCAGCACGTTCGGGCAGGCGGTTACGCCGGAGCCGCAGTAGACGATGACCTCTTGATCCGGCTCGATTCCGGCAAATTGGGTCTTCAGCTCTTCGGCCGACTTCCATTGTCCCTGATCGTCCAGTACATCCTTCCAGAACCGGTTGACCGCGCCGGGGATATGACCGGCTTTGGCGTCGATCGGTTCCTCCAGGCCCGCGTAGCGGCGCGGTTCGCGCGAGTCGATCAGCAGGGGAGAGGAGGCGGCTCCGGCATGCGCCGATACCAGCCGTACTTCATCCACGGAGGCCAGCATCTCCGGACGGGGGGACGGCACGAACGCGGTAGGGATGCGGACCGGCTGGTCTTCTGTTACCGGGAAATTCGCGTCTTTCCAAGCGGAATATCCCTGATCCATGACGTATACGCGGTCATGCCCCAAATAGCGCAGCAGCCACCACAGTCTGGCGGCAAAGGAACCGCCCTGGTCGTCGTATGCGACGACAATATTGTCCCTGCTGATCCCGGCTCTGCCCAGCACTTCAGCCAGCGCTTCGGGATCGGGAAGAGGATGGCGGCCGCCATGCCGGCCGAGAGGAGCGGACAGCTGCTCCTCCAGATGCAGATAGACCGCTCCCGGAATGTGATCAGCCTGATAGGCGGAACGTCCTGCTTCGGGATCGGCCAGAAGGAAACGGCAATCCGCGATAACCAGCTCTGGTTCATACATGCGGGCTAGCAGCCAGCGAGTCGATACGATATCATCCAACATTTCACATTTCCTCTCTTCATAATCAATTTAAAATGGCACCAGAAAAAGACGGGTTAACCCCGTCCATTTCTGATGCCCCTTTTCTAATGCCCCTGTTCAGAAGACATTGTCCATGTCTCCAGTTCGGAATTCAAACGTTCTTCTTCCTCTTCGCTCAGGACAAGTCGAACTCCGTACTGAAACTGTCCCAGGCCGTACATCCAACCCCAGCGTACGCTTCCGTTAAATTGCAGCATCTCTTCATTTAACTGAAAAAAAATGATGATTCTGGTGTCACCGGAAGTAAACCGCAAATTCAGCGGGGTGCGGATTTTGCAGCCAGAACGGCTCAGGTCGAGAAGCACGCCCTCCGTACGCTTTCCGGCCCCGGGGCCTGTGCTGCCCGCAGGCAGCTCCAGCCAGCAATCGATCGGCCGATTCATAACATAACGGAATGGTTCTTTTCTGCTGGCAGCGTCCATATATTACCTCCGCTCGTTTATTAGTTATTATATCGGAACAAGGCGATTTGGACAATCAGCCCGGCAAATAATTTACAAAACCCCAGAAACTAGGTGGCTAACAGTTTGGTAAAGCAATGTTATGAAGTAGGCGAGGAGTAAATAATTTCGTGAATATCTTCCCCAAGAATTTCAAGTTACCTATACGTCTTTAATCCTAAATAAAATGCAGAATTTTGTCGATATATCTATTAAATCCATCACACAAGACACAGAATTTTACGTTTAGGGAAACTAATCGGTACTTTCGGCTGATCACACATCACAGAGAAATACATAACCCATCGATTACAGCCCAATTTGGAGGAAATGAATATGTTTATTAATCTGAGAACCTTGTTTGCCGGTGCATTCGCGGTGGTGATCATTCTGCTGACGGTTCTTCTCAGTTATTTGATAGGTTATGAGTCATCCAAGACAGCGGAGGTCAGCATCGGCCGATCGCTTGCCGGAGTTGCCCATCAGCTGTCGGCGAACCTGGATAACTTCATGTGGGCCCGGGCTGGAGAGATAGAAGCGCTGAGCAACATGGAGGTTTTTCAGAAGCCTATTGACAAGACTGAGGCTACGGAGACGCTGAACCATCTGAAGGCGAGTCTGCCGGTCTTCACCTGGGTCGGATACACGGATTTGCAGGGAAATGTCCTTGCCTCTACGGATAACCTCCTGCTCGGCCAGAATATCAAGGAGCGCCCGATCTTCAAGAAGGGGCTGAACGGTCCTTATTTCGGAGATGTACATGATGCGGTTCTGCTTGCGAGTCTGCTTCCGAATCCGGGGGGAGGCTCGCTGCAATTCGTCGATATCGGAATCCCGGTTAAGGATAAAAGCGGCAGGACGCTTGGGATGCTTGGAGCACATCTGAGCTGGGAATGGTCCAAACAGGTGGAAGCGGCGACGCTCGGTCCGTTTAAAGAGAGCATGGAGGGCGTTCAGGTTATGGTCGTTGGCAAGAACCAGGACAAGGTTCTGCTCGGTCCCGGTGGAGATGTCGGAAAGGTAATGAATGATCCTGCCGTTCATCATGCACAGGAAGGCGGGAACTCCTGGATCATTGAACAGAGTGACAACGGCAAATCCTATTTGACCGGTTATGCCTACGGCAATGGCTACCAGAATTACTCCGGGCTGGGCTGGTCTGTTATCGTAAGGCAGCCTACGGAGATCGCCTTCGCATCCGTTCACAGGCTGCAGCAGTACATCGCCTTGTGCGGCTTGGCGACAGCCTTGCTGTTCGGCATCGCTGGATGGTTCCTCGCTGGATGGATCGTCCGTCCGCTGAAGCGGATTGCAGAGAGTGCAGATGTACTGAGCTCCGGAGGACAAGCCGAAATTCCGTCAATTACCCATATCCGCGATTTGTCCAATCTGTCGCATTCGCTGCGCAATCTGATCGATAATCTGACCCAGGCCGAGACGGAGCTCGGTCATATGTCCGATATGGCGCGGCATGATGTGCTGACCGGGCTGCCGAACCGTCTGGCGCTCGACGATTATCTGGCTCATGCGGTCACCAAGGCGAAGCAGAACCGATCGACGCTCAGCTTCTTGTATATGGACCTGGACGGCTTCAAGAAAGTGAATGATACGATGGGACACGGTGCGGGCGACAAGCTGCTGCAGGAAGTTGCATTCCGGCTGCTGGACTCAACACGGGACCATGAGATGGTGACCCGGCTCGGCGGGGACGAGTTCGTGATTATTCTTCACACCTCCGCGCTGAGACCGATGCAGGAGGCGGAGGCTGTTGCCAAACGCATTATCGACAAGATCAACCAGCCGTATCTGATCGACGGCCAAATTGTCCATGTCGGGTGCAGTGTCGGCGCCGCTGTATGGAGTCCCGAATCGCAGGATACGAGCGAAATTCTGAGACTGGCTGACGAGGCTTTGTACATTTCCAAGCGCAGCGGCAAGAACAGAATAACCTTCGAAAAGGCCGTATAAGACTTTCAGCCTATTCAGCGCTTCTCCCAAATATCGGGGGAGGCGCCTTTTTGCGTTACTTCCCGAAGACAGGTGAGTGCACAGGCAGTGCTGTAAGAACCGCATTTAATGATAGAAAAAGGAGTTGATGAAATGGATCCAGCTACATTCATTGCAACCATCGCGCCGCTTGCTGTCAGCGATATGCAGAGAACCCGTGTGCCCGCTTCCCTGACGATCGCGCAAGCCGCACTCGAATCGTCATGGGGAAGCAGCGGACTGGCTGTCAAAGCGAATAACTTGTTTGGCATTAAAGGGACCGGTCCTGCGGGGAGCGTAACCCTGCCAACGACCGAATATGTCAACGGACGGGCGATTACCGTGAACGCGGCATTCCGCGCTTACCACGACTTCGGCGAATCAATCGCCGACCATTCGAGTCTGCTCGTGAACGGTGTATCCTGGAACAGGGGATTATACAGCGGTGTACTTGGAGCGGACGGCCGGACGGCAGCCAAAGCCATAGCAGCCGCCGGTTATGCGACCGACCCCAAATACGAGGAGCTGCTTATACAGCTCATGGATCGCTATAATCTGTATTCTTACGATAAGGAGGAAGAGGAGATGTCCGCAGAAGACAAGAAACGGCTTGCCGAATTGGAGAATACCGTGAAGCAGTTGAACCAACTGATTGCCGGGCTGACGGATAGCAGGGATATACTGAAGAACGGGCTGACGGAGCAGGGAAATGCCTTGAAGAGTTTATTGACCCGTCTGTCGGCTGTAGAAGCGAAGGATTCCGTCAATGTGCCCGATTGGGCCCAGCCTGCGGTACAGGCGGCGCTTGCCGCCGGCGCAATCGATACGCCTACTGGCGGCAGCTATAATTTCTACCGGATTCTGACCGTGATATATCGGCTCGGCCTGATTGCGCCCAAGAAATAAGAGGGGGTCTACATGATTAACCATGACGCGCTCGATCATGTGCTCGCGTTCGCCTCGCTGCTGGCCGTATTCGTCATGTCAGTCGTCCAGCTGGTCAAGATCACATTCAGACCTCCTAAGAGGTGGATTCCACTGATCGGAGTCGGGATCGGCCTTCTAATCGGCGCTGCCGCATATCCGTTCTCTACACTGGATATAGCCATGCGTCTGTGGTCAGGAGCACTTGCCGGGCTGTCCGCGACCGGCTTGTTCGAACTGGCTTTCAATAACCGCGACAGCTCGAAAAAATGAGAGATCATGATTGCGGGAATGCAGAATATTCGCATTTCAGCAAACTTTTCTCATACTATTAGCATATAATTCGGAATTCACTCTATGCTTTTGCGCAAAAAACGGTATATAATTAGACTATATTCGTTGAAATGGCAGCCATAGCCCTTGTATGGAAGCATATTGAAATGTTCAGCTAAAAATGGAGTGGAGACCAATGGACGTATTAACTGTAACCCGTGATGAGGAAGGCAGCACAGGCTTGCTTCCGTTGCCGTTGCAGGACATCACTTACATGGAATATCAAAAGTCGATTAACCGGATTATTATCCATACGCTGGATGGCATCTATTATACGGTCGGTACATTGAAGTATTGGGCCTGTACGATTGCCAGCACCGGGTATGACTTCGTTCTCGCGGACAGAAACACCGTCATCAACATCTCCAAGATCAAATATATCGACTCTGCCTTCAAAACCGCATATTTTGAAGAACGCGATTTGAAGAATGCGGAGAAATGCTATTTATCGGTTAAGGGCTATGAGAAGATTGTTACCCTCATCCGCAGCTCTGTTTCCAGAGTCATCTTAAATTGAGGTTACTTCCGCCGCCGCCGGGCGGTTTTTTTGCATATCCACGCACACCGTCCCATTGAAAATGCTAGACACCGCTTTTTTCGATAGGTTAACTGGTTTTGATATAACGCTTGGCAAAAGCATCGCGCGACGGTTTCGTGAAATAGCGGTCGCTGATCTGTGCCTTCCACTGCTCATCGCTTTGAATTTGCTCAAAGTCGGTGCTATAGAACTTTTCGATCGAACCTTTTGTCAAAGATGCTGAGTAAGTCGTCCCATTGAAGGGCAGTGAAATATCGAGCGATGCGATCCCGGGAAATTCGTAGAATAGAAGAGAAGTTTGTTCCATTATAATCTGATGCACGGCATCCGCCGAGTTGAATACCGATTTATAATCCGCCTCGGTTGATTCCGTATCCGGATGGGCCTGCTTGTATTCGGCGTAATCCTTATAATAGTAGATTTCCAGATTGTCCGTACCCACCTCAATTGCCTTGATATAAGATGAGCCGTTCAGCTTCTGTATATAGTCATTAATCCGATCCTTGGGGAGCGGGATGTCATCGGCGGAGACAGAATCATCGCTTGGTGGGGCAAGTGAAGGCGTGACGGCCGGCCCGGATGGGACAGGACTTGAAACCGGAGAGGATGACGGGACGAAGTTAGAGATGGGTGATGGAGAAGCGGACGGCTGTGGAGCCGATGCATCTGGAGCGCTTGAGCGCCACACCGAAACCAATACTGCGCCGATAAGAGTAACAGCCGCTATGCCTATTATCCAACTGCTGAATCTGGAACGTTTCATAGAGATCACCTTCCTTTGTTCAAATGGGCCGATACTATAGATTACCCATATGAAGAGACTTTTGCGACTGGCTGGCTTCGCAGCTTCATCCAAGGTTGACTGTCATTCTGGATGAAGAGGCCGGTAGAGGGATGGATAATAGGGATGGATAATAGGCATGGGATGAACATCAAACATTGCCGGATTTGTTATTGTCATGATGCTCTGATGATTCGCCGGGGCGATTAATGGCTATGCTAAGCCTCCTCCAGCAAGTCCTTCGTGTCATTCCGGACATTGCCGACCTTGGGGGACACGGCATACGCTCTCATTCGTCCGGCATCATAGGGCCGCAGCATTTGCACCAGATTGTCCGCGCTTTGGTTGTCACGGTCAAGCCAGGCGGCTTCATCTTCCGGCCGCAGTATCACTGGCATCCGGTGATGAATCTCCTGCATGAGCCGGTTGGGTTCGGTTGTAATGACCGCGCAGGCGGCTTGCTTCTCGCCGTTATCATCCAGCCATAGATCATAAATTCCGGCCAGCGAGAAAACACCTCCGTCATTCATCACGATACGCATAGGCTGCTTGCCTGAAGGCGTGGTCCGCCATTCGTAGAAGCCATCCGCCGGAATGAGGCAGCGCCGTGAGGATAGGAGGCGTCTATAAGCCGGTTTTGCGCCAAGCGAATCCGCTCGAACGTTGATCAGAGGCTTGCCGGAGTGAGAGCGCTCACTCCAGGAGGGGATAAGCCCCCACCGCAGCGCGCCGATCCGATTGCCATGCCCGCTCCCGATGACAGCAGGAATCATTTGACCCGGGGCTGCATTGTATTTAGGCGCATAATGAATGATGGTTACATCCTGGGTGTAATAACGGAGCATCAGTTCTTCAATCGAAACGGTAATCGTATATCTGCCGCACATGGGTCAGCAACCTCCAAACATAAGCTATCCCCAACACTATAACCAAAACAGCGCTCCATCACAATCAAACCTGAGATAAGGAGCGAAGTATCCAGCATTTACAATCCGAATATGATTATTCAGCTGTCCGTGGCCTGAGGGTTGCGGGCAGTTTTGTGCTGAGGAGCCTAGAAGAGCTTAAGGGAGGTCGCAAGGCTGCAGTGCGCGTTTAACAGCCCAAAGAGGGAAGGTAATGTCTCCTTTATCCGTCTTCATAATAATGTAATTCGGTTTCTCGCTAAGCTCGCAAAGGCCTTCATAAGTCTCTCCGCTAATTAAATGGACCCGTATGACCTTCTGAGTCTCGACCGCCTCTCGCAGTTGTTTTTCCACCATATCCATGATCTCCCTTTACTGAAACAGAAATAGCTATGTCCTTTATTAAACCTATTTTCGGTGAATATGAACAGCTTCATATCTTATTTACAAAATTGTAATATGTGCGGCAGTCATTTGCACCGAACATGAGAACCCTTTAGCTGGCTGGTAAAAAAGCAGTGTACGTGAATATGTAAATAGTTATATAATCGAACTATCACAACAAAGACTTTATTTCATTTCAGGCGGTGTTTATTCGGTGTCTTGGGAACCGGTCGGATTTATGTTCTTTTCAATGTTAGAAACGTTTGCGCTGTATTTTCTCGTTATGTGTCTTTTTCGCTATAAATTTAAGGATTATGCATGGCATGCGATCGGCTTGACTCTGCTCATCAATTTTCAAAGCTATATTTTGCGAAATGATTTCTCTTTCGGAAGCCTGATGCCTCTGGTCACGATCTTCTTTTTTATCGCGTTCTTCAAGGTGGTTGTCAAAATGCCGTTTATTTTTGCAACGATTGCAACCATTTCGGGGTATGTCATATTTGGAGTGATTCAGAGCGTTCTGGCCATTCTAATGTTCGGATCAATTGGTGCGGTGGAGCACTCGATCGGCAATGGTTACCTGCTTCAATTCGCCACTGGCGCCGTAATTATGCCCATATCCTGGTTGTTATACCGGATGGGATACGGGTTCACTTTTGACCTGAACAAGCTTCGCTTTAGGTTTGAAGACATCATAACCGTCATCTTGATCATCTTCTTCCTGCTTAGCGTTACCTCATTCCTGTACTTTCAACAGCTGTATATGAATACGATATTCTTTGTTGCCACATCAGCTTATCTGCTGTATTACTCGGTTAGAAAGGATAATGAGAGTGATTGAGCAATTGTCGGCTTATACCGCAGCGGCGATCAAGAGAGCTGTTCCTGATCATCCCGCCAGCGAAGCTGTCCTGAAATATGCGCTGGAAGGCATCTTCAATGCATTGTTCATTATCACATTATCGCTTATCATTTCAGCTATTACAGGCAGGGTGGGGGAGGCGGCGACTTTGCTCGCAGCCTTTGCGGTCCTCCGGCAAATTACAGGCGGGATTCATTTGAAATCCGGAACGCTCTGTGTTCTTGTCTCGACTGCAACCGTCACCCTGCTGTCCTTCGTCTCTCTGTCGACACCGCAATTTCTCTTCGGACAGACTGCCAGTCTGATTCTCGTTCTTCTCTTCGCACCTTCCCGTATTGAGCGGCAGAGCCGATTTCCCAAGTCCTGGTATCCTCTATTGAAAGTGATGGGCGCGGCTCTGGTTCTGGCTAATTTTTGGATACACTCATCCATGATAACTGCCGCATTTTTCGTTCAATCTTTAACCCTCATTCGACGGCCTTTCTCACTTAACAGGAGAGGAGGTGAGAGCTTATGACAATAACGCGTTTATTTAAGGAAAAGCTTGTGTTTGGCCTGGCGTCTTTTCTTGCTCTAACGGCTGCTTATTTTGTAAGTGCTCCAAGCATACTCTATGTGCATCAACCGGAAGCCCCCGAAGAGCTGCTGAAGAAGAGTTATTCAATCGGCAAGCAGCAAGGCTAGCATACGAGTGAGGTTAGCAGCTCTCCACAGGACAAGCCGACTGCAACTGCTGCCTTTAGCCCGTAAATTTCTCGTTGTTACAGGATCGGATAGAATGGAAGAGGGGTTGTCCTTGTGGGACAACCCCTCTTTGAATTGCTGAATGACTATTAATATTCCATGACAAATGCTACGTTCTGCCAGCCGGCGCCGACTGTCCAGAACAGGACCTTATCGCCGCGTTCAAGCTTGCCGCTATCGACTGCCCGGTGCAGAGCGATAAAAGGGCTGCTCGTTGACGTATAGCCGAACTCGTCTCCGATATACACGGGGGCGTCGGCAGGGATGCCGGTCTTCTCAGCTACCGCGCGGATATTCGGAAGAGAGAGCTGGGAGAAGCAGGCTGCCTTGATGGAATCCGGATCAATTCCGTTATCCTTGAGCAGTGTGTTAATCGACTCCGATGCGGCGTCAACACAGATGGAATCATCGAACGGAATGAATTTGACGGTAAACTGTCCCGGAGCGACTCCGGTACGTCCCAGGCTGGATAATCCTTCCGCCGGGAATTTGGAATTGCCGTATACACATGTGTCCGTCTGATAGATCGAATCGATAAAGCCGACGGAATCTTCGGTGCGCTCCAAAATAATCGCAGCTGCGGCATCGCCGAAATTTGCGTAGTATACCGGATCATTCTGGTCGGCATGCGGCTTGACATGGTCCGAGCCGATTACGAGGGCCCGGCGAATTTTTGGATTGGCCATCATCTGTCGGCTGACTTGCTCCACAGCGGCGGTCATGCCGGCGCAGTTCGCATTGCTGTCGATACAGATCGTATGAGAAGCTGCATTGATCAGCCGATGGATCATCAAGGAATTCGTTGGGAAGATATACTCAGGTGTCTGGCTCGCATATGCGATGAGGTCGATATCTTCACCGGCAAGTCCGGTCTTCTCCAATACATTGCTGGCTGCCTCAAAAGCCATGGTCAGCGAATTCTCTTCCGGACTGTCAATGCTGTAACGGTTCTCGCGGCCCAGAGCATTCAGGAGTCCGCGAATATCAACGCCTTTTTCATCAAAGTGCCGGATAAAAAAATCGTTGCCGACTTTGTTACTGGGATGATAGATATCAATGTCCCGTATGCAAATCCCCGACATATGAGTCCTCCTAAAAGTTTTGT